>C687J35174_10005060_pt1 | contig 17489 bp, 14 predicted proteins | sample RifCSPhighO2_01_FD_35174 | JGI IMG/M metagenome (IMG submission 35174) | reverse complement strand
GAGCCGAGACCGCCATCAAGTCGGCCAACTCATCGATAATCAATGCAATGTAGGGCAGGGGGGTATCTTTCTCCTGACGGTTGTACTGGGCTATTTCGCGGACTTTGGCTTCGGCCAACACTTTATACCGCCGCTCCATTTCCATCACTAACCACTTTAATGCATTGATGGTCTTGTGCGGGTCAACAATCACGGGAGAGAGCAAGTGGGGGATATCGTTGTAGGCGGTGAATTCAACCCGTTTCGGGTCAACTAAAATCAATCGCAAATCGGCCGGAGAATTTTGATAGAGCAGGGCGATTAGAAGATCGTTTAAAAACACGCTTTTACCCGCTCCAGTCGCGCCAGCAATTAGTAAATGGGGCATCCGCAGTAAGTCGGTGGCTACCGGTACCCCAGCCACATCTCGCCCGAGAGGAATTCGCAATGGTGATTTAACCACATGAAATTCTTCCGAGGCCATTACTTCGCGCAGCCGAACCAGAGCGGTCTTCTTATTCGGGACTTCTACTCCAACTAACGACCTCCCAGGAATAGGCGCCTCAATCCGGATTGGATGGGCGGCCAGAGCCAAAGCCAAATCATTGCTTAGGGCTGAAATCTTAGAAAGTTTCACCCCGGCAGCTGGCTTCAATGTATATTGGGTAACAGTCGGACCGACATTGACTTCGTTCATTTCCACGGCGATGCCGAAGTCATCTAGGGTTTCTTGGATGATAGTAACATTGCCGGAGATGTTCCCGCTATCAACTTTTGTAACCACATCACTCAAGAGTTCGAGTGATGGCGGAGTCCAATCGCCAGTCGGTTTAAACTGCGGAATAAAATCAGTATCTTTTTTGACTGGGGCCCTGCGAGTCAGCGGACCACGGGATTTAACATCGGCTTCTTCGCCCTCTTCGGCTTCTTCTCCAACGGCCTCTCTACCATTAGCAAAATCGTTGTTGATGCGAATATCGGGCAAAGACGGAATAGCTGGCAAAGACAATTTAGTCCTCATGTATAGTTCGCGAAGTGGTTGGCCAAAAGCAAACAACAGTGAGACCGCAAAAACGACTGACAAAATTAGGAAGGAAGCCCAGAAGTCCACGATATTAATCAAAAACCGACTGACGAAAAATCCTAGATACCCACCGCCCTCACCGATTTGAGCCAACTCTAAACTAGTGTCGGGTCCAAAAAAGACATGGAGCAAACCGGACAGCGATAACACAAATAGCGCCAGTCCAATCGCATTAGCAAATTTAAATTTGTAACGGACTGGGAAAAACATCGCTACCCCGGCGCCGGCCAAGAGTAGGGGAATTACAAAACTGACCCAGCCAAATCCTAATCGCAGAGCCGAGTAAAAAATCTGACCCATATTCCCAGCCCCGCCAACAATGGCGAGCAAGGTGAATAGGCCTAGGCCGACCAGCAGAATGGCAATCATCTCCCGAACCACGGCCGGGTCGAGTTCCAAGTCAAAATTCAACCCCTCCGCCCATTTGGAGGTCTGATAAGAGCGGTAGCGATACCGCCGACTATTGGTAGATTTTCTCTTTCTGCGTCTGGCCATAGGTATACGAGGTAATTATATCATAGGTGATTTTCTCCTATAGGGTGCGAATAAGTCCGCTCTGGGAGCAGAAAATTGCTTGACTTTTCTAGTTGACTATGTTAAGTTGAGAACGGTCTGGGGGACCTTGAAAACAAGGAGCTCCTGATTTAATTTTGACTTTTGGTTCGGGCAACCTGCCCAAGGAGGAACCGAAATGAAGCGTTTCTTTGGGGCCATTGTTGCCCTGGCGATTGTTTTATTGTTTGCCGAATCGGCATTTGCCGTGCCGGTGAACAGCAACGAGTCCGAGAGCCTTCGGGCATTATGGACTAGTGATTCAAACTTTGATGCGCCGGAAGGTGCGGAGATTTTTCAGATTGTTGGTAATGTACTACCCAACCCCGAGTGGGTCGAAAACACTTGGGCCGACACCAACAATGACGACGAGTTCCCTTTTTGGACAATAGAGGGGGCTAGTGTTATTAGGTCGGATCAAAACGTGCTTGCGCGTCTTGGAACCTGGCGGAAGGGAAAATGGGGAATCCCTAAGGTCATGGCAATCGACTTCTTGAATAAAGGTCACCTCCCGGGAGTCAGATATGACATCTCGGAAAGTGAATTAAAGAAAGAGATTGCCCTCCTCTCCGGAGAACGAGGGTTTGTTTTCTTAGTCGGAAACGGGTGGGCACTCCCATTCGACATTAAAACTACCCCGATGGACAAAGATACTTTCTATCTGGTCGTAACGACCAGTGCAGAAGAAACCCCCGAAACTCCAGTCATTGTCCCTGTCGCCACGACAGAAACAGAAACGAAGCAACCGGTTCCCCCTGCGGGATGTTATTTCCTGCTAGAGTGGACAGGAGGCCCTACATGGATAATGTGGGAAACATCTATAAAGGTACTGTCGTCAAGTGGGACTAATCCTTCCGTTCTTCTTCAATGGGAACAATGGTCAGCCCCGCCAACCGGAGAAGAAAGTGTCGTTACTACGACACCAAAACCGGCCGGAGCAATATGGCCGACCACCTCACTCGAAGCCATAAGGGTTGGACAACAATACCAGATGCCCACTACCTACGGCGGGGGAGCAATCTATTTCTATTGGCGACAAGGAAGCGCTTGCCCGTTCCCAGAACGGATCGCCCCACTATTAGATTTAAAGTGGGCTCCGAGCTCCCAACATCAACAGGCCTGGGCCTATTGGGACGGGGAGTCCACCTGGTTGTGGGTTCCCGTCACCCCCCCACCAGCGGGTAGATAAAAAGTTTTTGTTCTTTTCAAAACTAAAACCGGCCTTGTGTATATCACAGGCCGGTTTTTTCATACCCGTAGGAACAATAGAAAATAAAAAATCAGCCCCAACGGGGCCCCTTCGGGGCAAATCTGCAAATATTGGTGTGTCACGACGACATGCCCAGGGAGTAATGATTATTGTATGAGTGATTCTGCTGTCCAACAGAAGAGTCGAAGAGATACCAAAGCTTTTCATCGCAGGTCTACCGTCCAACAGAACAGAAGAGCAATCTAGATTGCCGCGTCGTTCTGCTGTACAACAGAACTCCTCGCAATGACAGAAAACTATTCACTATTCACTATTCACTATTCACTATTCACTTTTAACTATTAACTTCCCCAGAAACCCGCTCTGACATTGACTAATTTTTGTATTTGTGGTATAATGAAATGATGAGTGAATCTTACGAAAACCCGTCAGGTAACGACCCCTTGTCACCTGAAGAAATCGCCCGTTTCCGGGCAGAACATTACAATCCTTCTCTCAAGAGGTCTGTTTTTGAGGAGAAGTCCATCTTCAGAAGCACCGATGAACGCAAAATCAAAAAGACGGATAAGGCCCAGGCCAAAAACGAGAGCGCTCGAACAAAAGCGATTGACAAAATATCGGGAGAATCTCTACCAGGAACGATTGACCGGCTTGGTAAAAACATGGAAGACGAACTATCCGAGGCCTATCCATACCCCAGACCGAAAGAAGAGTCCGAATATCAAGAGATTCATTCCCAGCAATGGGACAATACCTGCACGTTTGCGGCTTTTGTGAATATTATCAACAGTTTTGGTCGACTGCCGGAAACTGACCTAAATAATCTTGAGGAGACCTTTCAAGTAGCAGCTGGGGATGACCTGAAAGATGTCCATGGGATTACCTGGGATAAATTTAAAAATTTTATTGGCAAAACCGGATATAAAGCCGAGGCGGGCAAAACTAGAGCCGATTGGTTCAGTAAACTAAAAACTGGGGGTGGAGCAATTGTTAAGGTGGTGACTGAAAAAGGTAATTATCACGCCAAAGCGGTCATAGTGGTTAATGGTGAATTGCTCTTGGTTGACCCAGAACAACCCGGTAAAAGGGAAGCCGTTGAAGCCGTCCAGGCCTTTGAGCTTTCAAGGGTTGGGTTAGACCAGCTACTCACTGGGCTTGGGGTCCATCCCGAAGATAAAGAGTGGATTACAAAAAATGTTTTGGTCTTTGATGGAGACAAGAATTATCGCAAAGAGTCCATAGTCAAACCAACCGACCGAATGACCGAATATGAAAAAGCCATCAATGATTATGTGTCGGGCGGAACTGATATTGCAGGGACTCCTTTGGAGAACAAAGCAGAACGAAAGCAATATAGAATCAATATTAACCAAGAATATAAATTGGCTCAACAAGCATTGACTGCCGAAGAGCAGGAACAAATCAAAACCGAGCTAAAAGAATACTACGACCGATATCATTATCCCAATGCTGAATATAATGATCCGGACGCCATTAAAATGAGTAGCGGGTTAAAAGCGGAGCACTTGGGCCGACTGGATAAGGCCTTTGAAAACGACCTTGAAAGAGCGGTAGTGTCCTATGCTTATCTCAAGACCATTTTAAGTACACCAGAGAAACGAGCAGAACAAACTAAATATATAGAAAGCCAACTCGGCCATTACTCACATCTTGATTTGGACAACGCCAGAAAAGTCATCAAGACAACAGCCATAACTTCAGTGGATAAGCTTACTTTGGGTCAGAGAGCAAAACTCCGAATTGATTTTGACAAAAAAAATCCGATTTACAGTCCCTATCTGAAACTGCTTCGGACTAGACAAGCGGTACGAGGACTCACCAACACCGAACAGGACTATTTAATCAAGCATGGCAACTTAAAGATGGGAGTCGAGCGACCGGCGGAGAAACCAGAGCCGTCAGTATTGGGCTCATTGGATTATGACAATCAAGAAAAAGAGTGGGTTGCCGGAGCCAATAATGAATTTGTCGGAGCAAGAAAAAAGAAAAGTAATATTGAACAAAAAGCCAGGGAAATCAGAAAATCGTTCGAAGTCACTGACTCTGGGGCTTTGCGTAAACAGCTCGACCAACTGTCTGACCAGCAAAAAATCTCCGAGCTCAAACATCAACTTGGTGCACTATTTTCTGGTGGTCAGAAAGAGGGGAAAACCACAAAACCAACAAAGAAAATTGAAGACAGCCCTATAGGACCAGAAACATTACCTGGCGCTGAACAGATAGTACTTCCAAATGACCAAGAACTCGTCGAATTTTTAGGGGAGAAACTAGATAAATATTACGAACTATACGAACAAGGAGACAAAAAAACCGAGCAAAAGATGGCAAACATTTTCGCTCTTTTGAAAGAGCTTGTACACGAAGGGGTTATTGATAAAACAGAATTTGCAGAAGAAATGAGCCGACGGTTGTTATCTAATGAGGTAGTACTAGACCATGGATACAGCCAGAAGGACCAGGATAAGTATTTTGAATCCGCCTACAATAAAGTGAAGGATTATGTTGATAATTACCGTAAAATATCCGACCAAGAAAAACAGGACCGAAAGCAAGCTATTGCCGACGGAATGTTTGCCCAACGCGGGAGTGAAGTGCTCGTCAGCGACTTAAAGCCAAATATGGTATTTGAAGGCAATGTTTATGCACCAGGTGTTCAAACCCCCGGTTGGTCAGACCTTTTGATACCCAAAAACAGACCTCTGTCCCAGGAGGAAATCACGCGCATAAAAACTAAGTTCCCGGGCTCAAAGCTCTCAGTGGGGAAGTAACATCGGGTTTCTCTGGTCTCCGCTAAACCTCAATCACCACAGGCAGGACTAGTGGGCGACGTTCGGTTTCGCGGAAGAGAAATTCACCCACGCTTTCACGGAGCTTGGTCTTGATATTAGTCCAGTCATCCGGCACTTTGCCAGTATGCTCTGCAAAAATCTCTTTCACTTTTTGACGGGTCTGATTAATCAGGTCGCCTTTTTCCCGCATATAGACAAACCCGCGGGAAATGATATCCGGACTACCGACGATTTTGCCGTTTCTATCAACCAGAGCGATTAACACAATCATCCCTTCCCTGGCCATGGCTTGACGATCGCGAAGAACGACCTCTTTGACATCGCCTACCCCTAAACCATCTACCATGATAGAACCGACTGGGATTTTTTGGCTACCCTTGCGAGCTTTGCCTTGGCGAAATTCAACCACATCACCGTCTTCTATAATCAAAATATTGGCAGGACGGATTCCGGTCTCTAGTGCCACCTCTTTGTGAGACACCAACATGTGGTATTCGCCATGTACTGGGATAAACCAGCGCGGACGAACCATCTCTAGCATCTGTTTCATTTCATCGCGGTAAGCATGGCCAGTGACATGCACCTGCATCTTTTTGTCGAAGATAACATTGGCACCCTGCCGATAAAGATTGTTAATCACGGCGTTGATTGAGCGTTCATTACCGGGGATAGCCGAAGAGGAAATCACCACCGTATCACCAGTCCCCAGTTTGACTTGCTTGTGTTCACCAAACGCCATCCGCTGAAGTGCCGAACCCTCTTGTCCTTGGCTACCCGTACTCAAAATCACAATTTGAGAATCGGGATACTTTTTGATATTCCGCAAATCGACCATCAGACCTTTAGGGGTCTTAATATAACCGGCTTTACTGGCGACATCGAAATATTTAATCATGCTTCGACCAGTAATCGCGACTTTCCGCCGATACTTCACAGCGGCGGCGATGACGTGTTGCATTCGGTCGATCCGGGAAGCAAAGGAGGCCACGATCAACCGACCACGAGTGTTGGCAAAAATTTCCATAAAGGCATCCGCAATCACTTGCTCGGACGGGGTCCGACCAGGAGTGTGAACATTGGTGCTTTCGCTCATCAGAAGCAGTGGTCGCTCCCGACCAATTTGCTCAAACTTAGCATAGTCGGCCTGAATCCCATCGGGCGGGGTGGGGTCGAATTTGAAATCGCCAGTGTAAATGACTTTGCCTTCCGGAGTATCGACAATAATGGAAAAAGCATCAGGGATACTGTGATTGACCCGAGCAAAGGAAACCGTAAAAACGCCCAACCGAATTCGGTCGGTGGGCTGATAGGTAATAACTTTAACATTGCCGGTATCAGAGAATTCTTCCAGGTTGACTTTGATTAACTCGGCGGCTAACCGCGGGGCATAAACCGGCACACCCAGACGAGGAACAACATGTTGAATAGCGCCAATATGATCTTCGTGACCGTGAGTGATGATAATCCCGCGGAGCTTTTTTTGGTTGCGCTCTAGGTAGGTTGTGTCCGGAATCACATAGTCAATCCCAGGCATTGATTCGTCTGGCATCATCATCCCGCAATCAAGCACGATAATATCGTTGCCGTATTCGACTACGATCATATTTTTACCCATACCGCCAACCCCACCCAAAGGAATAACTTTGAGAGTAGGAGCCCCGGAAGGGCGATGGACAGGACGACTGGCGACTGGCCGGCGATGCGATGGATGAGCCGAACGCGACGGATGAACCGGACGAGATGACCGAGACGAGTGAGTTGGCCGAGACGGCCGAGCAGAACGATTATTCATAGATGAGTCCTTAGAAGATAGATGATTGAACCGAGAGGGTGGGGGACTTGGTTTCTGACAATTGGTCGATTTTGCCCAGTAAAATCGGGATTTTTTTGAAATCGGACATCAGGGTGGCTCGCAGTCGCGGGTCATAGAGTGCGGCGGCTGGATGATAAATTGGGAAAAAGATTTGATTACCCCTGCGTTTGGCCGTCCCGCGAATTTCGGAAATTTTTTCGGCCGGTAGAAACCAATGCAGTGCGTGACGGCCAAGTAAAACAATTAATTTTGGCTGAATCAAAGCCAATTCGCGAGTTAAAAACGATTTATGTTCCTCCACCTCTTCGGGCAGAGGGTCACGATTCTCGGGCGGACGGCATTTCACTACATTAGTGATATAAATATCTTCTCGCTGCCAACCGATCGTGGACAAGGCCTCGGCCAAAAGTTTCCCAGCCGAACCAACAAATGGATGACCGAGTTCATCTTCCATTTTGCCGGGGGCCTCACCGATAAACACAACCGGACTATTAATGTTGCCGTCGCCCGGAACAGCTTGTTGACACCCACCTCTTAGAGAACAATGATGGGATTTGATCTCTGCGACTAGCTTGGCAAATTGACTGCTTTTATCTGACATAAAACCAAATGAGTGCTACAACCACAGCTCCGAGTAGGAGCCACCCCCAGCCAGAGCCAGAACTGCTTTTGGGTTCATGGCGCTTGATTGACTGTGGGTTAACCACATAATCATTTTGGGGAGGTAAAAAGATTTGGCGGGCTTTCACTAACTTGGCTTGAGTCCGGCCAAGCTCCGTGGCACAACGCCCACAAAAAATAGTGGTGGGAGAATTATCGTGCCCGCAATTGTGGCAATGTGCCATAAACTATTGCTTACTAGAGTCACCATCGAGAGTTGCTTTGTGGGAAAGATTGATTCGTCCGAGATTATCAATCTCTGTAACTACCACATCTAGCATATCACCCTCTTTGACCACATCGGTTACCCGATCAATTCGACGGTCAGCCAATTGCGAAATATGGACAAGCCCTTCCCGACCAGGGAGAACTTCCACAAAAGCACCAAAGTCCATAATTCGAGTGACTCGGCCGTGGAATTTTTCGCCGGGTTTGATTTCGCGCATCATGTCGCGAATAGTTTGAGCGGCTTGCTCTCCCAATTTGGGGTCGCTAGAAGTAATGAAGGCGTTGCCGTCTTCTTCAATCGAGATATTGGTCACCCCCTTACCGCCAGCTCGATCAATAATCTCATTAATTACCCGCCCGCCCGGTCCAATCACTTCACCAATTCGGTCTTGTGGGACTTTGACCACAATCACCCGAGGCGCAAATGGGGATAGTTCAGGACGAGGAGCGGAAATAATCTTGCCCATTTCCGCCAACAAAAATTCGCGGGCTTGCTTGGCTTGGGCCAAGGCCTCGCTCATAATTTGCTTAGTAATCCCAGCTACTTTAATATCCATTTGAAGAGCCGTAATCCCATCCCGACTGCCAGCCACTTTAAAGTCCATATCGCCGTTGAAGTCCTCAATCCCGGCGATGTCAGTTAGAATTTTGTATTTGCCTTCACCAGTAACCAAGCCCATGGCGATTCCAGCAACTGGTTTCTTAATTGGCACCCCAGCGTCCATCAAAGACAGGGTACTACCACAGACCGAAGCCATCGAACTGGAACCATTACTGGCCAAGATTTCCGATACTACCCGGATGGTGTACGGGAAATCTTCGCGAGAGGGAATCATGGGCATCAATGCCCGTTCAGCTAAAGCCCCGTGACCAATTTCCCGTCTACCAGTAGTCCGCATTGGTTTAACTTCACCGGTTGCATAGGGAGGAAAATTGTAGTGATGCATATACCGTTTAGTAGTGTCTAATTCCATCGTGTCCAAAACCTGCTCGTCGTCTAGTGACCCTAAGGTAACCGTTGAGAGAGCTTGGGTTTCCCCTCGAGTGAATAGAGCCGAACCGTGAGGCCGTGGCAAAACGCCGACCTCAATTGACAAGGGACGGATTTGATCCAACTTGCGGCCATCAGGACGCTTGTCGTGTTCTAAAATATTCCGACGGAATTCTTCGCTAACTACTTTTGAAAAGATGTCAGCCACCACTGCTTCGGGGTTTTCCTCACTAATGAATTCTTCCCAAATGGCCTGCCGCAAAGTATCCAACTTAGTATTGCGAACGATCTTTTCGGGATGATATAGGGCCTCTTCAAGTTGGCCACCCAGCCGAGTGGCGATATTGGTCTTAAGTTCTGCCGGAGTAGTTGTCACTTCATATTTATCATTCGCGACATTCAGACGCTTGACTAATTCATGCTGAATCTCGATGGCTGGCTGAAGTGATTTGTGCGCAAATTCGATTGCATCAACCATCTTGGCTTCAGATACTTCCAAAGCCCCGGCCTCAACCATCATAATTGCATCTCTAGTCCCGGCTACCACTAAATCAAGCTGACTTTTGGCCCGCTGTTCGTAAGTTGGGTTGAGAATAAATTTGTCATCAACTAGTCCAACCCGAACCCCAGCCACTGGACCATTGAAAGGCGCCCCGGCCTGCATCAACGCCGCCGAAGCAGCCGTAATTGATAATACATCCGGATCATGAACTAGGTCGGCTGATAGAACTGTGATGACTACCTGGACATCATTATGGAAGCCCTTTGGGAAAAGGGGACGCAGAGGACGATCAATCAGCCGAGCTGACAAAATGGCATCCTCACTTGGACGGCCTTCTCGCTTGATAAACCGGCTACCCGAAATCTTGCCGGAAGCATAAAACCGCTCCTCATAATCGATCATCAATGGGAAGAAATCAATATTCTCCCGCGGGGTTGCAGCTACCACAGCGGTAGCCAACACCACCGTGTCACCAATCCGCAAAGTAACTGACCCATTGGCTAGTCCGGCTAGCCGACCAGTTTCCAACGTAAGCTTGGCTTCGCCAAGCTGGGTTTCAAATTTTTCCATCTTACTCCTTTTATCCGGAAAACCCGGGCAGTCCCTGGGCGAGTGAGGCAAAGTCAGGAGTAAAAATAAATCCTGTCAACCGATTTACGCTTACTGCTGACTTCACTTGACCCAAAACTACTTCCGAATCTTCAATTTTTTAATGACGCTATTATAAACTTTTACATTATGGGTTTCGAGGTAGGCCAGCAGTTTGCGCCGGTTGCCTACCATCTTGAACAGACCATGCCGGGAGTGAAAATCCTTGGCATGGGTTTTGAGATGCTTGGTTAATTCATTAATTTTCTCGGTCAACAAGGCAATTTGCACCTCTGCCGAACCAGTATCCTTTTCGTGAGACCGATGCTCGGAGATGATTTTTTTCTTTTTTTCAGCTTGAATAGCCATAAATAACTCTAAAAACTTACCCAGCAATAATATCACCTAGGGAGAACAAAATCAAGGGTTTAATCGGAGAATTCTAGGCCTCCAGCGCCTCTTTTTCTTGACTGCCCAGAGGAGCTCCTCCGAGCCGACGAGTTTGGTATTCGCGGACTTTTTCGAGAACAATTGGTTCGGCTTCGCTAATGGTCATGTCGAGCAACTTAAACCCGGCTGCTCCCGGATGCCCACCACCACCAAACAGACCAGCCACTTCCATGGCATCTACCCCTTTAGCGGTCCGGATGCTTCCAGAGACGACTCGCGCTTCTTTCTCAGACAACAACAGCACAATGTCGGCACCAGGGATACTGGTCATTAATTCGTCAATTAAACCACTGGCTTCTTCTGAACTAGCACCGGTGCTAATAAGGTCCTCTGGGGTAACCGTTGCCCAAGCCAATTTGGTAGTCATATCAAACTGGATCCGAGATAACACCTGCCCCCAGAGTTTGAGCTGAGACAAGGGCTTGGTCTTAAACAAATGCTTGATGATTTCCTGCTGACGAGCGCCAAAGCCAACTAATTGGGCCGCAACCGTCAGCGACTTGGGGGTAGTATTGGCATTTTGGAACGAGCCGGTATCGGAAATGATCCCGGTCAACAAACAAGTGGCGATTTCAGGGTCGATCAGATTCGGCCCCAGCGCTTCAATTAAACCAATTAAAATTTCGGCTGTGGAAGTGGCGGTGAGATCAACTAAATTAACACTGCCAAAATAAGCGTTGCTAGCATGATGATCAATATTGATGACTGGGACTTCCTGGAATAGGGTAGGGTATCGGTCGTAGGCCTGACCCAATTGATGTAAGTCAGCAGCGTCTAGCACAATGATTGCATCATACTTGAACTGCCCCTGAACAAAACTAACATTCTCCGGCTGATACCGACCTCGCTTGGGCGTAATAATAATGTTCAACTTACCGTCTTCAAAGTTGTAAGACAGTTTGTCGGCTTCGGCCACGGGGCTATCGAGAGTGATGATAAAATCACGAACCCCGTCAATATCGGTCGCCACCTCGCTGATACTTGGTAAAAATTGATAGACCTGGCTGACAGGATCGAGAATCCCCAAAGACACTTCCTTGTTGAGTTTTTTAAAAACCTGTAGTAGCGCTAGAGCTGAACCGACCGAATCGCCGTCTGGTCGGCTCGGCACGACCAATATCCGCTGGGCGCGGTTGATTAACTCGACGGTCTGTTGCTTGGGAGTCGTTTCCATATTTGACAGCTCAACATACTGAAATAATCGGGAGGTGTCAATCGAACTCGGCTATTTACAGTTCCACTAATAGGCATTACTCTAGGGTCTGTAAGAACTTCTTATGCCTAGTAGAGAATTTTAGAATAATTATATTATCACCAATATAATCACCTCCTAGAAAGTCACATCTCTCTAGACAAACAAGTTGCCAGTAGCCACTATAATAAAAATACTACTTTCTAAAATCTTCTACTGGGTATGCCAATTATTAAGTCAGCCAAAAAACAGGTTCGCAGCTCGGCCAAAAAACGCCGACTAAATGCGACTCGGCGTCGAACAATGAAAGAAGCCGTCAAGCAAGTTCGGACTACTCCTTCGGCTGAAAAACTCCGGGTGGCTTTTAAAGCCCTCGACAAAGCGGCTAAGCGGGGAATAGTGCATCGGAATAAAGCCGCTCGGCTAAAGTCCCGCTTGAGTAAAGCAATTAAGTAGTAGCTAAAGTTAGCGTAAATAAATCAAGAGCGTCCGAGGGATCGTACGCCCCGATTTTGATTTGCCAATCAAAGTGAGCCAACCGCTGATAGGCCCGAACTAGTTGGGACCTCTGAAACCGGGCTGTTATCTGCCAATTAGCCCTAACTACGAATGGTGGCAACTGTGTTAACCTAGCCCCGTCACTCATTTGGACACCGGCAGTTTTTAAATCACTAATCCGAATTAGATTGCGCAATTGATAGGCAATCGCCCCCATCAACCGAGTTTCGTCTTCGCCCGCCAGCAAACTAGTCGCTACAATTCGGTGGGCCGAGTTTAAATCCCGACCCAAGGCCGAAGTGACCAAAGCGAAAATGTTAGTTTCCAATGAATCGGTCACTAATAAATCAACGGTGGCTTGGGTAACGGGCTGTCCATCGGCATAGGCAAACAATTTATTTAATTCATTCTCTACCCGCCAAAGATTGCCACCGGTCTTGGTCAACAAACACTCCAGCACGGCCGGATTGATTGCCACCCCTCGTTTTTGGGCTAAGCCCTGCACCACCCGGCGTAAAGCCACCCCACCCAGAGGGATAAATTCTTCGGCTTGTTTGGGCTGGTTGAGTAATTTAAATAATGATTGGCGCTTATCAAATGGTTGGGTTTCGTAAAAAATTGCCGTGACTTCTTCCGGTAACCCGGACTTCAATAAATTAACTAACGCGGTTTTAACTTCAGCCGAAGCGCCAGACAATGTATCAGACAGGATCACTAGCCGAGGGCCACCCAATAGAGTTTGAGCCAACAAAACAGACCGTAGGTTATACCCAGTTAAATCAGTCCCTAGCAGCATCGCTAAATTATCTACCGGGTGCTTACTTAAAAATTTCTGCCGGATTGCAGTCAGTTTGACTTTGGCCTGATAAGTATCTTCACCGTGAAGCAATAAAATCATTCGATGGGTAAATTGGTTTGTTCTTGTCCCGCTTCGGTTGGTAAAACATTATTAAGGTCGGCTTCAACTTTATTGGCCTCTTCTACCCCGCGCAGATATTTGGCCGGCCAAGGGATGTAATGACTTTTGAAAGTATCGTTATAAAGTAGTTGGCTATTTTGATAAACCTTGCGATATAGAACAACATCGGCTCCGCGATGAGCGATTTCAACTTGTTTGATTCCACCAACCGGCATGGTCGAAGTATCGATATAAATCGGTTCAGGATAGTCGGTTATATTAGAAACATACGGTCCAGTCATTTCAATCGTCCGACCGGTGTCGGTGCCATAAAAATCAAAGTGGAGTTCATTGCCAACAATATAAGTATCCATCAAAATACTGCCCGGTGTATCATTGGTAAATTTAAGATCGGGGTAGGGTTGATAAATCGTGGCGTCGGTACCGGGCGGTTCATAATAAGCCACTCGGTAAGAATGATTTCGCCGCTCAACGACTGGTAGCCCACCGTTCAAGATCGCTCTAAACGCAGTAGTTGAAACTTGGCATAATCCACCGCCAAATTCTGGTTCGGTCTTATCACCCTTAATCACCAACTCGGGCAAATAGCCGGTGCTGCCGTCGACCGCTCCTAATGCTCGGATGAACGAGAAGATGCTTTTGGGAGCGATGATTATCCCGTCAAACTTAGCTGCTCCAGTAGCAATGTTGTGTCGCCGATTGCGGGGGCTCCCAGTAAAATTAGATACTCCACGAGCGATTAGAGTGTTGATTCCTAATGTGTTGGTCTCGGCCAAAGTAACGGTAGCTGGCCGAGTGGTAATCGGCAAAACGATTGGAGCTGGGTTAAGCAAATTCCGAGCGATTAACTCGACCGTTTTATTCATATCCAATGTCTGCCCGGCCTGGTCAGCCATAAATTCAGTCGCCCGGTTATTCTTAATTGTCAGTTTTGCATCGCGTTGAGGTTTGACTATGCGACTTCCGATTTCGCTAAGATATTGATTTAACTTTGGCCGATTAAAACTATGGACCAAGTCGGTTTCGCTGACGATCGGCTGATGAGTCCCGACCAAAGCAAAACTCCGCTCGGATAAGCGTTGAGCAAACTGCCCGCGTCGGCCAACTAAAATCGCCTCGTCCGCTAATTTACTGCCATCCAATTCAAATCCAAACTGGTTGGGATCCATTTCCCAACTTTGGCCTTCAAACTCAAGCCGAATATTCCCAAGCGGTAAACCATCAACTCGCTTACTAATTAATTGAACAGCTTGAGACCTGGTTCGGCCACCTAAATCGATTTCTAAGAACTGGACTCCGGGGAGAACCCGCCGAGCGTAAATCACATCAACCCCAAAATATGCCCCTACAGCAACAATCAACAAACCGCCTACTCCGAGCGACATAAATTGGAGCAGGCGGATTTGATGAGAAGTTAATTTGGAGGGGTGACTATCCATCGCTAATAATTTCTTGAAGAATCTGTTTGGCCAAAGTTTGCTGGTCGGACTGATGCTCGCTTCGAGTCATCACTTCCATTACCATAATGGTTTCGGCAGGATAGGGCAATTTATCAGACAAGGGGACTTCAGTCCCGTTTTCTAATATCAGAGTGTCTGTCTGATCGCCCTTTTTCAGGGCCGCCGATAGTACTAATTTAGCCCCCATAACTATTTAATCACCAATAACGCAACTAATAATCAATAATCAAAAAGGGGACAGTTAGCGGAGAAACAGGCCGACCGCCAACAAAGCCACGATATTAATAATTTTAATCATCGGGTTAATCGCGGGACCGGCGGTATCTTTGTAGGGATCTCCGACCGTGTCTCCGGTCACCGCGGCAGCATGAGCAAGTGAGCCCTTCCCACCCAAGTGTCCTTCCTCAATGTATTTCTTAGCGTTATCCCAAGCCGCTCCGCCGGTAGTCATGGAAATCGCTACAAAAATGCCCGTGACAATACTCCCGACCAACANCCCCCCGAGTGCCTTGGGGCCCAACAGCCAACCCACCAACAATGGAGTGACTACTGGAAGTAATGCCGGGATAATCATCTCTCGAATCGCTGCCCGAGTAACAATGTCAACTGCTCGAGCGTAGTTAGGCCGAGCCGTCCCGTCCATAATTCCAGCGATGGTTTTAAATTGATGCCGGACTTCTTTTACTACCGCCGCCGCGGTTTTCCCAACTGTTTCCATTGACAGGGCAGCAAACAAATAGGGGAGCAAACCTCCCAGGAACAAGCCAATTAATACCAGCGGGTCGCCCAACCCGAATTGAACTGATTGACCCTGCAGATTACTTAACTCTTGAGTGTAAGCCGAAAACAACACGATTGCGGCCAACCCAGCCGAACCAATCGCGTAACCCTTAGTCACCGCCTTAGTAGTATTCCCAATCGCATCTAGTAGATCGGTGACCTGTCGAACTTTCTCTGGAAGCCCAGCCATTGCGGCAATCCCGCCAGCATTATCGGTAATCGGACCATACGCATCCACTGCGACAATAATCCCTACCATCGACAACATGCTGACAGCGGCAATCGCCACTCCAAACAGACCAGCAAAATAGTACGCCCCAAAAATGGCTGCCGCAATTACCAACACCGGTAACGTGGTTGATTTCATCCCCACCGCCAATCCCGCGATTACATTAGTTCCATGCCCAGTTTCGGAAGCGTGAGCAATTTGTCTAACTGGGGCAAACCGGGAAGCCGTGTAGTATTCCGTAATCCAAATAATCAGCCCGGTTACTCCTAGCCCAACCAAAGCGCAATAAAACAAATTTAAATAACTAACTCCGGCCAGATTGGCCAATAGATACCGGCTGGCTCCATAAAACCCACTTAACGCCAACACTCCGGCGACAATCAACCCTTGGTAGAGAGCACCCATAATGTTGTGGCTTTTTTTTGATAACCGTACAAACCAAGTTCCAATAATTGAAGCAATAATTGAAATCCCGCCGAGAACTAGTGGGAAAACTATCATCAGCGGATTGCCGGCAAACAAGAGCGCCGACAATACCATGGCAGCCACGATTGTAACGGCATAGGTTTCGAATAAATCAGCCGCCATCCCAGCACAATCCCCAACATTATCACCAACATTATCAGCAATTACGGCCGGGTTCCTGGGGTCATCTTCGGGGATACCGGCTTCAACCTTACCGACCAAGTCAGCGCCAACATCCGCTCCTTTGGTGAAGATACCGCCACCGAGTCGGGCGAAGACCGAGATCAAACTTCCGCCGAAGCCCAGACCGACCAAAGCATTGATATCATGAAAAATTGCATAAAACCCCGCCACTCCAAGCAGTCCCAACCCGACCACAAATAAACCCGTGACGGCTCCACCTCTAAATGCCACGGTCAAGGCCTGGCTTAACCCCAGTTCAGCCGCAGCCGCAGTCCTGACATTGGCTCTGACTGAAATATGCATACCAATAAATCCAGCTAATCCTGACAGGACCGCCCCAACCAGAAACCCAACTGCCGGCAACAACCCAAGCACAACATAGAGGATAAGAGCTAGGGCTAGAGCCACTATCCCAATCGTAAAGTATTGCCGTTTAAGATAGGCCGAAGCACCCTCTTGGATTGCCCGAGCAATTTCCATCATCTTGCTGCTGCCGGTTGGTTGGGACAAAACCCAAATTGACAGTCCACTAGCATAGAGGACGGCTAACCCACCGGTAATAATGGCGAAGATGATACTTAGGTTGGTTGGATTCATGGGTTAAACACAAATTAACAATAATTGGTTATTATATCACTCCTTATTCTATTACTTTTTAGGGGGCTCTGTCAGAGCCCGGCGATAAACTGCCAAAGTTTCTTTGGCCACCCGAGCGAAAGAGTATTTCTTGGCCTGACGAAAACCCTTATCCCGCAACTCTTTTTGCAGCCGGAAGGTGGTGGCTAATTTATACATGGCTTGAGCAATATCTTCAATATTAGTAGGATCAAAATACAGGGCGGCCTCTCCCAAAACCTCCGGCATGACTGAAGTATTTGATGACAAAACCGGGATCC
>C687J35174_10005059_pt1 | contig 17491 bp, 11 predicted proteins | sample RifCSPhighO2_01_FD_35174 | JGI IMG/M metagenome (IMG submission 35174) | reverse complement strand
ATCGTAACATCATCATTGATCCTCCTGCCGAGGATATGGAGAAGTGTTTCGTGATCGACGGAATCGAAGAATTTGCGGACATCCCCGCGCCAGAAGAAACCATTGCGATTCTCTGCAAGGCACTTCTGTGCTCGTTCGATTGCTGCCAGTAGCCCCTTTTCTTCACGGCACGACCACACGTCATAGATGAACGTCCTGTCGTAGATTCCGACCAGATGCTCGTAGAGTAAACGGTGCACGAAACGGTCCCTGATGCTCGCAACAGCAATTTCGCGTCTCTTCGTGTCGTTCACGAAAAAGGAGAGATACGAACCGTGCTTGTACGTTCCGTTACACAGTTCACGGTGCAATGCAGTAAGGTTCTTCTCCACATGAAAACGAAAATGCTCAAAATTGGGCGTACGCTTCTTCCCCCGCACGAATCGAAGCCAGCAGCGCCAGAGAGCGGGTACACTGAGATCAATGGACACATTGCCCATCATCAACCGGACCTACGATCTCTACAAGCAGGTCGTCGACATCTCCGAGAACTTGAACAAAAGGTGGCGCTTTTCGCTCGGTAGGAGCATCGAAGATACCGTCATGAGTCTTCTCTCCGAACTCATCATGGCGAAGAATGCGCCGAAACCGCTCAAGGTAGGCTACCTCATCAGGGCATGCGCCTACCAAGAAACCTGCATGCTCAAGCTGCGCCTCTGTTTGGAACTCAAGCTCGTGAATGAGACGAAAATCTTCCAGACGCAGGCGACCGTGGAAGAGGTGGGGCGGCAGATCGGTGGATGGCTGAAGTCGGTACAAAGCTGATGAACCCTTAGCCGGGGGCGACCAGCCCGAATGTTGTTGCGGTTGTCGGCATCGTTCTCGTTCACGTTGACCTCGTGATCGTTGCGATTACCGTTCAGCGCGTCGCCGCCCAACACCATTATTGACTGAGCTTCATACCGAAATCATTAGCCGCAGCCCAATGAATGACTCTCTCGTCACGGAATCGCTCAGCTCAAACCTAAGGGTTCATGAGGTGTAATGGTCCATCTGGCTCCTTGCTTTCATGCAGAGCCATTATGTGAAAGACCACCGTACGGTAGCCCCGACCAAACGGGGTGGCTAATCACCGTTAGGAGCAGAGTAGCGGAAAAATTTTTGTCGCGGAAGACCGCCTTCGGCGGTCAAGGACAAAAACAAATACCAAAGAAGATTCAAAGACTAAGGATTAAGTTCTTTGAACCCTTAGCCGGGGGCGACCAGCCCGAAAGTCGCGGCGGTAGCCGGCACCGCGCTCGTCCACGCGGACCTCGCGATCGCAGCGATCACCGCGCAGCGCGNCGCCGCGATCAAGCATTTCTTGTTTAGTCAGGAGCCAGCAAATCGTTTGTCGATCAACTGGTTTCTTCTTTTGCAATGCTCTGTACTCNTCTTCTGACATTGGTTCAGCACCTGTGATTTCACAGACCACAAGATAATCGTAATAGTTTAAACCTCTTGCACCATCTGCGCGTTGCAAATATTGTTCAATGTCGGGGAACCGCATCTTCAAGTTGCCTACCGCACCTGCCCTCTCTTGCTCATCTAATGCTGACAAGAATGTTTCTTGCGCTTTAACATCCACATTATCGACTGAGTCAATGAAGACAATCTCTGATGCATTTACAGTAGTCATCGTCATTTCAGCCCCCGTCGCTTTGAGACGGCGCAACTGAGTAAGAGCTTTTTCATTGGTTCTGATTTCACCGAAAGCAGTATCAAAATCTTCTCTGCTCACACCGTACTCGCTCGATAGAGCATAACGATCCGAAATTCCTGCGAGCACTCTCTCATCGGGGTTCATGTTCTTTTCAATCGCACTACGAGCTACTCTTATAATTTCATCTGTAACAGCTTTCACATTGCCCTCTTGCTCCTCGAGCAGTGCTTCCTGTTCCTTGAGCAAAGCTTTGAGAGCATTCAAGCGCTGTGCCTGATTTTCAGGTAATGCAGCAATCCTATCTTCAATCGTAGGAATATCGGCAGTGGAGGTTTTTTCGGTGACAGCTTGCATAAGCTTAGTAATGGAAAAGTTATGCTAAATATACATGTATTTCAGATTGTGTCAAATCGAAATTCCCGCGAATTGCCCCATTTTGAATGGGTTCTACTCCGATTCGCAAAAGAGCGGTTACAAATCGTCACCCTCCTTCGCTCGCTCTGGCGAGCTACGGACGGGCAGGCGAAAACGGTGGCAGAGTTTTGGCGGCGTGGCGGCTGCCCCCTGCTTCGGCAAGCTCAGCACAGGCTGCTTTTCAGCCGCCGCGCCTTGTCGGCCGTAGCCTCGGCGAAGGCTGAAGTTCGGTTATGATTGCGTCCAGCAGGCACCACCATTCGATCAATTCTAAGTCCCAGANTATCTGCTACACTATCTCCTGATGCTCATCANCTTCCACGCCATCATCGGGNTCCTCCTCTCNATTGTCATCACGCTCCAACAGCGTGCTTCCGGTCTCTCTGCAACATTTGGAGGAACAGGNGCAACCTTCGTACAGCGACGCGGAGCAGAAGCGCTTCTCTTCCAGTCGACGATCTGGCTCTCCGTTATCTTCTTTGGACTCGGGATCCTGCAACTCTTCATTTAGGAGCTTCTCGACTCCCCTCTTTGCAGATCAATGCAATGATTATCCGCTCTATGAAGCAGCATCTGGATCGCTCGAAGAGAACATCTTTTTCCGGTACCATCTCCTGAGCAATGCGCACACTCCGCCGCACGTTCGGAGCTATGAAGCCGTGGGAAAAATGGATAGTGAGCGCACTCACTATTATTTTCCTCGTCTCTACAGCTGTGCTCCTGTGGAGATTCTATAAGGAGAATACAGAGTCCACTCCCGTACGGGGAGGCACATACATCGAAGGATCTGTGGGAACGATCCGGATGCTGAATCCCTGGTTCACCGTCACAAATGATGTGAATAGGGATATCACCTCACTCGTGTTTTCCGGGCTCCAGCGCTACAACCCTTTCACAGGAAAAATAGAGGATGATCTCGCAGCACTCGAGATCACCGGGAACCAGCGTATCTACACACTCACTCTCCACGAGAACATCTTCTGGCACGATTCCACGCCGGAGCTCCCACATCCTGTGACTGCAGATGATGTGATATTCACGTATCAAATCATCGAGAAGCAGGGATTCCCAAATCCGATCCTCCAGAAAAACTTCCGCGGAGTGGATATCGAAAAAATTGATGATCGCACGGTGCAGTTCCGGCTGGAGAAACCCTACTCCTTCTTCCGCAGTAACTTAACTCTAGGCATTGTCCCCAAAAACCAGCTCGAGCACCTCAAGACCGATCAGTTACTGGATGCCTACGACTTTAACCTCCATCCGATCGGCTGCGGCCCATTCAAGTTCAAGAGCATCGCAGAGACACCGCTCTCGACTGAGGTAACACTCGAGCTCTTCGAAAACTTCCATGGGGCAAAACCGTACCTGGAGCGGATTGTGCTACGTGCATTCCCCGATTATCCATCACTCCTCTCGGATCTGCGGAATCTGGATGGTGTACGCCATGTGCCCCGGAGTCCCGATGGAAAAGCCATCATCCCCAACCGCTACGGTACGTTCCCGTACACATTGCCACAGTACGTTGCACTCTTCTTTAACCTGGATCATGCGGCACTCAAAGATCAGAAGCTCCGGCTTGCTCTGCAACTTGCAACCAACAAGCAGGAAATCGTGAGTGCAATCAACGAATCGGTCATTGTGGATACCCCACTCATGGAATTTGCACCGGAGGATTGGCGCTACAAGTTTGAGCCCCTCGCAGCTCAAGGAGCACTCTACGATTCCAATTGGAATCTCCCGGAGAAAATCAGGCTTCAGGCACTCCTCGAGGATCGTGAGAAAAATAGAGTGGGACTACTAGCGTTGCCACAGGACATTGTTCTCGTGCAGACGGGGGCTTCCATTGCCCTTACAGGATCCTACATCCCCAAGCTCAAACTCCCGCTCGCTCTCAATAAAGTTGAAGTGACCCCTTTGAGTGGAGGAACGGAAACGGGAACATGGATTGTCTCACTCCCAAGTGATGGGAGCAGCGGGAGCCTTGCAATTGGAAGAAATCCACTCCGACTCACGGAAACCGGAGGGAATATCTTGGATACATTTATCTTGAACCGCGCCGCGGATAAAGATCAATTCCAGAAGCTCAAAGAGGAGCAAAAAATTGTGGATCTCTTCCTCGAGCGTTCCGATTCTGGAGTGACGATCTCGACATTATTCCTCGATCAGGGAATCCTGCGACTCAAGCTTGCGGAAGATCTCCATGGCATCCGGCAGAACTCAAATGGCGAACCGCTTCGCCTGCGTCTCCTTACGAGTGCACTCCCTGCAGCCTACGCCAAGGTTGCGCAGGAGGTAGCGCGAGAATGGCGCGAGATCGGAGTTGATGTGATCGTAGAGGTTCCCGAGGACAAAAAAGATTTTGAAGATCGCATCATCAGGAGGGAGTACGATGTATTGCTCTTTGGGCAGCCACTCCTCGATAACCTGGATAGCTACCCTTATTGGCACAGCAGCCAGATTCAAACGTTCGAAACGAATGAAGCAGGAGAAAGAACAGGAGAACGCCTGGATGCCAATAATCTCTCGCAGTTTACAAGCTTTAAGGCAGATGCACTTTTGGAGCAGATCCGCGAAACGCAGAACGAAGATTTGCGGAAGCAAACCCTCGAGAAGCTCCGGGAAGTATTCCGTGAGGATGTCCCGGCAATCGTCCTCTACTCCCCAACGTACGTCTTTGCAGTCAGCGATAAAATTTTGGGGGTGGAGCTCGGGAAGCCCTCGCTCCACTCGGATCGCTTCCTCAGCATGCACCGCTGGTTCCGGAATCACGGGAGAACTTTCAAAGCAGGGAAATCGTGGCTTAGCTTCATTCCATGGCTTTTCACCATAAATTGATCACAAAAATTATTCAAAAGAGAAACGTGGATAAGGAGCAGGTTCCCTTAAGAAATATTGAGAAGAGCATTCCGTCATCTATGGTAGTTAAGTTGACTTCACGTCTGGTCATCATTAAACTGTCTCGGCCTCACTTTGAATAAACCCATGGAAGTACTCCTCCTCGAAGACATCCCAGGCGTCGGCAAAAGGAACGACATTATCGTCGTCCGGAGCGGCTTTGCCCTCAATAACCTCCTCCCACGGAGACGCGCTCTCGTTGCAACTCCTGCAGTTCGCAAGCGTTACGCCGAGCACATTAAGCGCCGCGCCGAGGAGAAGCAACACGAGATCGAACTTGCAAAATCTGCCGCTGGAGTTCTTCGCGATACTGTTCTTAAGTTCACGAGGAAGGCAAGCAAGACCGGCAAGCTCTACGCAGCAATTTCTGCTGGTGATATTGCAGAGGCTCTCTCCGAGCAAGTACAGGTAGAGGTACCGGAGGTCGATATCCAGGTAGAGACCGAAATTAAGAGTGTAGGAAGTCATTCTGCCAAGGTGAAGCTCGGCTCCGAAGGAGTCGTGCCGGTGAAGATTGCGGTAGTGGCTGAAGTGGAGAAGTAATAGCAAGAGATGCTCTCTTCGAACGAGCTCCGCGAAGCGGAACGAGTTGAGAAGCTTTTCCGAAAGAAGAATTTTCCGTTCCGTAAACAGTGCTTTTTCATTAAGCTACATGACATGGATCGGTAGCTCAGTTGGTAGAGCAGGAGACTCTTAATCTCTTGGTCGCGGGTTCGAGCCCCGCCCGATCCACCAGCATTCTATTTGCTCTATGACCGACTGCCTCTTCTGCCGCATCATTCGGAAAGAACTCCCCTCTACCATTGTGCATGAGGATTCCGAAGTGATTGCATTTAAGGATATCCATCCCAAAGCCCCGACTCACCTTCTCTTCGTCCCCAAGGAACACATCGAATCCGTGCTCACACTTACGGAAAATACAAAGGAAGTTCCTTCTATGCTCATCTGGAAAGCGAAGGAATTTGCAGCGGCTCATGGAATCCCAGGCTATAAACTCACCTTCCATTGCGGAAGAGAGGGTGGACAAATCGTAGACCATTTACATCTCCATTTGATGGCGGAACAGAAGGTATGATCGTATGATCGGCGCCACATGGCAAAGCTGCCCACTCTGCCGCCAAAATTTCATCAGTTTTTTAAGCGTTGGTGGAAAGCGGAGCAAATAAAAGAAGCAGTAGTGGTGATGGTGATCACGCTCCTCGTTACGATCCCGGTGTGGTACAGGCAGGAGCACAGGGTGCTCCAGGGTTCTGCTGCCGCTATTTCCACCGGTACCCGCTATGTAAAAGTTGCAACAGATTCGATCCTGCGTTTTGATTTCCCCGAGGCGATCGAAAAAGCGAGCGCAATGGAGAATCTCGTCGTACCGGAAGGTGTTACAGGTACGATCACATGGGAGGGAAATGTGATGCTCTTTACCCCGAGCGCGCCACTCACGATGGAAGAAACCTATTCCTTTGTGATGAAGGAAGGAGCAATGCTCGAGGATGGGCGGCCCCTGCAGAAGGAACTCACGTTCGTTTTCTCCGTGGAAGGGCCACCAAAAATCGTTTCTCGCATTCCAGCACCAGATTCTGTAGATATTCCGCGTGATGCCGTCATCACTATGATCTTCGATCGTCCGATGGTTCCGCTCGTTCACGTGTACGGGAAAGAGGAACTGCAGCTTAAGGACTGGAAGGTGAAACTGAATCCGGAAGTCGCCGGAAAGTGGCGATGGCTTGGAACAAGCACTGTGGAATTTAGGCCAAGCGAAGCTTTGCAACTTGCGACAAAGTACACCATGGATGTCCCCCCGGGAATCAAGAGTATCGCAGGAGATGAGATCGCCGAAAATTATTCCTGGGGGTTCGAAACCCTCCGTCCCAAAGTGATGAACACAGATCCCTACGAAGGTTCGGTCGGTATCGGACCGGATGCGAAGATCCGGATTTCCTGGAATCAGGAAATGAATGTGGAGGCCCTTCGATCATTCGTCTCGCTTCAGCAAAATCTCGGAGATGCTCCTACAACTATTGGGGTGAAGATTTCCTATGGAACAAAGAAGGAAGGAAAGAATGAGAAAGAGGTAACAGATCCAATGACGATCATCGTCACTCCCGAAAAACCACTCCCCCTCGACTCTGTTTTCACCCTGCATATCGGTAAGGATGCCCCAGGCAGGCAAGGGAACCTTGGAATGCAGGAGGATTTTTCTCTCACCTTCCGCACGGCAGCACCATTCAAGATAGAGAGAACCGAAACGAATGAGTACGGAGTTCGACTCTACTTTAATAATCCCTATGAATCGGAGAAACTGAAGGATTTTATCGCAATCGATCCAAAGCCCGTGAATTGGGATGAGTTCGATCTCACGCGGGATGAGTGGGAAGGGAGCGCAACGCTTTCGCTTTTCCCCGAGCTTCGCCCAAGCACGGAGTACACATTCACGGTGAAGAAAGGATTACGTGATGTGTTTCAGCAGACACTCAAAGAAGACTATGTCATAAAGATGAGCACTCCCCCACTCCCTCCACGAGTGTTCATCCATAGCGAAGGAGAGTTTGGCATCTTCGAGAAGGAGAAACCTCCCATCTTCTACCTGAATGCCTTGAATGTGAGTCGCATGGATGTTGATTTCTCCCCACTTGCTCTCCGGGATTTCCTCTCCATCCAGCGCTCCAAAAAGCAGAACTACGAATACGCGCCAGCACTCACACAATTTGCTGGCTACGAGCATTGGAGCATCGATAAGCCAATAGAATCGAGGGATAGCTGGAATTCTCTGGCGTTCGATCTTGAGGAGAAACTGGGGAAGAAGCTCTCACCCGGGATCTACGCACTCACACTCCAAGCTCCGGAGTACATCGATTACCGAGGCGTAAAGATCGTTGAGCAGCAGTACTTTGCACTCACCAATATGGCGATCACTCTTAAGTACACGGGGAAGCATGCGCTCGTATGGGTGATTGATGTTGGTGATGGCACTCCAGTGGAAAATGCCGCGATCACCTTCCACTCGCTGAGTGGCGAGTCGAAGATGAAAGGAGTAACGGATGCGAATGGATTCTTCGAAGTGGATCTCCCGCTCAAGGAATTCTATCGGGCAAATGAGTGGGAAGATCCGGAGTTCTGGGTGACTGCGGAGAAGGAGGGTGATTTCGCCTTTGTCGGAAACTACTGGAATATGGGAGTGAATTCCTATGATTTTGGGTACGAGGAGGATTTTCTCTCTATTGATGAACCAGAGTACAAAGCAGAAACCTACCTCTACACCGAGCGCCCGCTCTACAGAGCCGGCCAAACTGTTCACTTTAAAGGAATCGCACGGCTTCGCGATAGCAATGGAATGTTGCATCCCCCAATCGAAGGGAAGCGCTCCGCAAAGATCGTGGTGAAGGATTCGCAGGATAAGGAGATCTTCAGTCAGACTCTCCCGATCAACACCTACGGTAGCTTCAACGGAGATATTGCGATCGCAGAGGATGCTGCCCTTGGGACATACTCACTGCAAGCCACCGTGATTCCGGATTCCGATATAGCGCCACAGTACCAGTGGATGTACTTCGAGGTGCTGGCCTATAGGAAACCAGAGTACAGAGCATCGATCACTTTCCCCAAGGAGGATTATTTTGATCGTGAGACTTTGAATGCAGAGATCGAAGGAGCCTACTACTTTGGCGCTCCCATGGATGGAGCAACGGTGCATTGGGGAGCATTCTCCACAGATTACTTCTTCAATCGCTACACCGATGGTTGGTACAGCTTCAGTAACAGTGATACCTGGTGCTTCTGGGATTGTGAGCGTGGATCAAACTTCCTCGCAGAGGGAGAAGGAAAATTGGATGCGAAGGGCAAATACCAGATATCGCTCCCACTCTCCCTGGAGGGGAAGAATCTGAGCCAGGTCGTCTCGATCGAAGCCACGATTCTCGATCGTAATAATCAATCGGTAAGTGCCTGGGAATCTGTCCCCGTGCACCTCTCTTCCGTGTACGTCGGGATCCGTCCGGAAAACTACGGCGTCGAGCCGGGTGAGGAGGTGGAAGTAGCGCTTGTCACCGTGAATCCCGATGGCTCCCCTGCTCCACGGAGAGAAGTAGAGCTTTCGCTCTTTAGCAGGGAGTGGAACACCATTCAGAAGAAAGGAGTGGATGGAAGCTACTACTACGAAAACGAAGTGAAGGATACCTTCGTGAGTAAGAAGAGTGTGAGAACGGATTCCGATGGAAAGGTAATCGGGAGCATCATGATAGAAAAAGGTGGATCCTACAGAATCGTTGCAACAGTTCTCGATGATAAGGGGAGGAGATCTGAGGCCGGCACCGATATCTACAGTTACTCAAATACCTACTTTAACTGGCCACGGAGTAATAGCGACAGAATGGAGGTTGTGGCGGATAAGCCGGAGTACAAAGTTGGGGATACCGCAAAGCTGATCGTAAAATCCCCTTACCAAGGGAAAGGGGTAAAGGCACTCATCACCGTGGAGCGCGAAAATATCATAGAGAAACGTCTCCTCGATGTGGAAAGTAACGCACTCCCGATCGAAATTCCAATTACGGAAGATCTGATCCCGAATGCTTACGTTTCGATCGTTATACTTAAAGCACGTCAGGGGGAGACTTTCGATGAGAGCGGCCTTGATACCGGTCTCCCCGCTTTTGCAATGGGTCTCGAGCGACTCAAAGTGGAAACCGCACGCAAGGTAATGTCTGTGGAAATCACAACGAACGAAAAGAAGTACCTCCCTCGAGCAACCGTGAATGTGACACTACGCACCCGTGATGCTCTGGGGAAGCCGATCCCCGCCGAAGTCTCGCTGAGTGCAGTCGATATGAGCGTGCTCGCGCTCACAGGCTTCCAGAAGCCTGATCTCGTGCAGTTCTTCTATACTCTGCGCCCACTTGGCGTACGCACAGCACACATGCTCCTCTACATGCTGGAGCGATTTAAACCGGGATCCAAAGGTGGGGGTGGAGGATTTGGAGATGAGCAGGGAAAGCGCGATACCTTTAAAGATACTGCCTACTGGAATCCGACGATCATGACGAATGAACAGGGCGAAGCTTCGGTTTCCTTCGTCCTTCCAGATAACCTCACAACATGGAAGCTGCTCGCCGTTGCACACAATAAGGAAAGCCTCTTTGGTGCGGAAGATGAGGAGATCATCGAAACAAAGCGCGTGATTGTGCGCCCCGTGCGCCCACGCTTTGCGGTACATAGGGACCAAATAGGTCTTGGAGCAATCGTCCATAACTTTACAGAGGAACCACAGACATTCACGGTGACGCTCAAAGGAGAGGGCTTCCGCCACAAGGGTGATGATTCCCACCGTGTGCGGGTAGAACCCGGAGAGCAAACAAAAGTGGAATTCCCCGTAGAAATCACCGCGATGGATAAGGTGAAGCTTAACTTTACTGCAGAAGGGGAAGAGCTCCGTGATGAAATCGAGGAGACAATCCCCGTGTACCTCTTCTCCGTTCCACAGGCCGTTGCAACGAGCGGTATAACAACAGAGAAGATTGAGGAAAGCGTCTACGCCCCAGATAAGGATCGCGCGCTCGATCTCAAACTCACTGCAACGCTCTCCCCGAGCCTTGCAACGTACCTCCCCGAGGGCTTGGAGTATGTCTCAGAGTTCCCCTACGGATGTTCTGAGCAAATTCTCTCCAGCCTGCTCCCCAACATCGCACTCAAGTCTCTNCAAGGGTTTGAGGCATTCAAAATAGTCCCGGATGAGGAACTGAACCAGAAAGTGACGAAGGGAATTGCATCTCTCTACCAAAACCAGCGTGGAGATGGAGGGTTTGGCTACTGGCCGGAGAGCTACGAAAGTTCTCCATCGCTCACGGCATACATCGCATTTGGACTCGAGCACGCAAAACGGGAAGGGTTCACCGTGGATCAAAATGTCCTCGATCGCGCGTACCAATACCTCCTCGATGTCCTGCGAAAACCACCAGATCCTACGAAACCCTGGTTCATGAGCGATACGATCCGTGCACAAATCCTCTTTACACTCGGTGAAGGGGGCAGGACGGATGTTGCACTCCTCAATAATCTCTACGAGAAGAGAAAAGAACTCCCCCTCTTTGCTCAGGCTTTCTACGTGATGGCTCTGCAAAAAGGAGGTTCATCTGTTGCAAGCAAAGCGAAGCAGCTCCGTACCGAGATTCAGAATAACGCCCGGGTGAGCCCTCGTGGTGTCCACTTCGAAGAAAACGATGTTCGGGATTATAGGTGGTCCATGAACACGAATGCGAGGACAACCGCTCTCGTGCTCATGGCACTCCTTCGCGGGGATAGCACGGATGCATTGATTCCCCGTACCATCCGCTACCTCCTCTCAATTCGCGAAGATGGACATTGGGATACCACGCAATCAACTACCTTTACCCTCCTCGCCTTTACGGAGTATCTGGAAAAAACAAAGGAGCTCGATGCAGAGATGACTGCATCGCTCTCACTCAATGGAAAAGTGGAGAAGTCTGCACCATTCAATAAAGAGAACATCCTCTCACGAGAAGAAATCATCCTCACTCAGGAGAAGCTGAAGGAAGCTGCGTTCAACACAGTCACGATTGGAAAAGAAGGCACCGGGCAGCTCTACTACGATCTCCTGATGTCCTACGTCTGGCTTGCAGATGAACTGCCACCCGTGGAAGAAGGCATGAGCATCATGCGAAACCTAGAACCCGTAGAGAAGGATGATCCAGGCTTGCGTGCAGGCACAAACCACCGCGTTACCCTCACAATCACAGTTCCAGAGGATCGGCACTTTGTAGCAGTAGAGAGCCCACTCCCCGCAGGAATGGAGGCAATTGATCTCCATCTTGCAACGAATCAACAATCGCTCGGAGAAGAGGTAAACCAAAAGACCTACGAGAGTTGGGAAGATTGGTGGATGAGCCGCAATTGGTACTTTACCCACACCGAGTATCGCGATGATCGTGTGTTCCTCTTTGCGGATATGTTGCCTGCCGGTGTCTACACCTATGAGTATCTCGTACGGGCAACAACCCCAGGAACATTCTACGAGCGACCAGCGAGAGTATACGAAATGTACTTCCCGGAAAACTTTGGGCAAACCGCCGGTGGTACCGTCACTATTGATGCTGCACGTGAATAATATTCTCAGCATGGTGAAATCTCACAAGTTCCTCTCTCTTCTCTGTGGGGGTGGGGTTCTACTCATCGCATTCGTAGCAATACCGCTTCCGCAGAAGCTACAGGAGCGCTCCACGAGGGCACCGCTTCGCATAGAGGATCGAAACGGCACCATTCTCTACGAATCTTTCGACCCATCCTACGGAGCACATCGCTTTGTTCCCTACAATGAGTTACCACCCGTACTCATCACAACACTCATCACAACGGAGGATCGCTCTTTCCGTATGCATCTTGGAGTGAGCATTCGCGGCATTGCGAGGGCCATGATCCAGAATCTGCGCTCGGGGAGAATCGTCTCTGGTGGAAGCACCATCACTCAGCAACTTGTGAAGATCCGGATGAAGACAGAGAGGAGAGGGTGGATTTTGAAGGGATACGAGGCACTCCTCGCAATCAAAATGGAGCTCGCGCTGACGAAGAATCAAATTCTCGAGGCGTATTTGAACGAAGCATACTTCGGTCATCAGGCATACGGAGTTGCGGCAGCAGCGGAAACCTACTTCGGGAAATCCGTACACGAGCTCTCGCAGGCAGAAATGGCACTCCTCATTGGCCTCCTTCGATCTCCTTCGACTTACGACCCCTTTAAAGATCTTGAAGCCGCAGAGGAGCGGAGAAACATAGTCCTCAGTCTCCTTAAGGAAACTTCGAATCTGAGCGAAGAAGAGAGAGAGGAATTCTCCAATGAACCACTCTCGCTTGCAGAAGATCGCATCGATATCCGTGCTCCACACTTTGTGCAGTGGCTCCTTACAGAGCATGAGGATGCACTGCTGAATCGCGAAAGTATTCGCACCACGATCGATGCAAATCTCCAAAGGGAGGTAGAGGACGTGATTCAGTATCAGCTTAAGAAGCTGCAGGGGAAGAACGTGAGTTCTGCTGCGGTCGTTATCCTGGATAGTGATACCGGGGAGATCCTCAGTATGGTGGGATCAAGTGATTTCTTCGATGAAGAAAATGATGGTGAGGTGAATGTGGCGATTTCTCCAAGGCAACCTGGTTCTGCGCTCAAACCCTTTACCTATGCTCTGGCTCTGGAAGATGGAAAAACAGCAGCAACGACCGTTGCCGATACCGATGTACAAATGCTCACACAGGAAGGAAACCCCTACACTCCACGGAATTATGATTACGAGCACCACGGCCTCGTTCGGTATCGGGAAGCTCTCGCAAACTCCTACAACATTCCAGCAATCAAAGTTGCAGGCGAAGTAGGGGTTTCGAGAATTCTCACACTCCTTAAAGCAGCAGGTATTACGACTCTCAAAGAGGATCCGGAGTTCTACGGCGTCGCACTCACCCTTGGCGATGGCGAAGTATCGCTCCTGGAGCTCACCAAGGCATACGCTATTTTCCCGCGGCTGGGGCAGACGTTGCCACTCCGTGTTTTTGATGAGGAGGAAAAAATCGAAACACAGGAAGAGACACGAAAAGTTCTCTCTCCACAGGTTTCATGGCTCATCTCCGATATCTTAAGCGATTCCTCAGCACGCATTAGTGAATTTGGATTAGAAAACCTTCTGGAATTCCCCTATCCCGTTGCAGCAAAAACTGGGACGACCCGGAATACGCGTGATAACTGGGTCATTGGCTTTACTCCCCATCGGCTCGTCGGGGTATGGGTTGGGAATGCCGATAACACTCCTATGCGTGGGACCACTGGCATTACAGGGGCTGGCCCAATCTTCCACGATGCTATGGAACTTGCCATGCGCTCACTCCCGAAAGATGACTTTGCAAAGCCCGAAGAAATAGGAGAGAAAGAGATTTGTGCGACCTCGGGGAAGCTCCCTTCAGAAGCTTGCGACAGGAGAATGACGGAATACTTCATCCGCGGAACAGAGCCAATGGAAGTGGATACGATGCACCAGATTCTTTCGCTTGATCGGCGGAACGGCCTCCTCGCAGGGGAAGAATGTGATCCAAAGTTCATACAAAAGGAAAACTTCATTCTCTATCCGCCAGAACTCCTCTCTTACGCACGCAAACAGGGATACAGGGAGCCACCGAAAGACTATTCTCCTCTCTGCAGCAAGCAGGGTGGACCGGTTGCGAGTGATGATGATGAGAAGAATACATCCTCATGGATTCGTATTGTTCATCCACAAATCGGCGATAGCTTCCTCCTTGATCCCCTCATCCCGGATACCTCGGAGAAAATTATTCTTGAGGCCGAAGCGAGCCCCGATATACGCGAAGTGCATTGGTTTATTGATGAAACCGAAATCGGCATCGGGGAGCCACCGGATTTTCGCATTGCATGGCAACCCCATGAAGGCAACTGGCGTATTCGAGTAATAGCAGGTGAGCATGAAAGTATGGTGAGAATCAGCATTCTCAAATGAAAGCGCTCGAAGAAAACTATGCAGAGTATCCCGCCTCTTCCGCCTCCTTCTCCGAAGAGAATTCAATTCTATTCTCTTCTTTGATCTTCTTTCCCTGTGTGGAATCCGCTGGGTAGTACTTCTTCCCGGTCTTTGAGGCGACAAACTTTTCTTCCACCTTCCCTTCCTCTTTGGATTCTTTTTTCTTCTCCTTCCTCTCAACTCTCTCCGCTTCTTCTGCACCCGCCTTCTTTGCCTCCTCCATCTCCCGATCGCGTTTAATCTGTTCCAACATCTCCTTCGTAACAGGGAGCAGTGCCTTGATCGAGAGTCCTATGCGGCGCTCATCTGGTTCAATATTGATCACCTGTACATCCACTTTCTGACCGACTTTGAGCACATCCGCAGGATCGCCGACTTTGTGATGCGCGAGCTCTGAGAGGTGCACGAGGCCATTGATATCACTCTCAAGTTTTACAAATGCACCGTAATCCGTGAGGCGCATCACGGTACCCTTCACCTTCTTCCCCACGGGATACTTCTCTGCGATCTCCTCCCATGGATCCTTTTGGAGTTGCTTAATACTGAGCGAAAGCTTTTCGCCCTCGAGCCCGATCACCCTCACGGTCACCTGATCCCCCACTTTCACAAATTCCGAAGGATTCTTGACATGGCCCCACGCGATTTCGGAGATATGGACAAGTCCCTCTAATCCTTCGAACGTGACAAAGATACCAAAGTTCACAATGCCGCTCACGGCACCTTCCTTCACATCGCCCACCCGCAGACCCTCAAGCGCCTTGGCACGCTGCTCGGCCATGGCCTCACGCTCGGAAACCACGATCTTCCCCGCATCCTTATCGGTCGTAATAATTTTGACGATGAACGTATGACCGATGAACTTTCCGAGTCGGGTGATGATTTCACTTGCATCCGCATTGGAAACTCGTGGGTAGTTGACTGGTGCAAGCTGCGAGACGGGGAGGAACGTGCGGATGCCATCGATATTCGCAAGGAGCCCTCCTTTGTTTGCTTCCTGCGGAACAAAGGGCATTGTGCCATCCTCTGCCATCAATGCATTAATGCGATCCCATGCCTTCTGCTGCGATACTCTGCGGAGACTCAACACGACCATCCCCTCCTCGTTCTCCTCCTCCAGCACCATCGCGGAGACGGGCGATCCCACCGTAAGATTTTGGAAAGTACTGAAGGAATCCCTGAGCTCCTTCCCCGAAATAATGCCACTCGCGACTCCCTGAATATCAACGATGAGCTTGTTCTTTCCGCGGAAGAGAACTGTCCCCTCCAATACTTCACCGGGCTTCGCCGAAACAACAGCGGGAGACTTTTGCAAAAGCTCCTGCATGGCATCATTCCTACGATAAACTTTGGTGGTCTGGGACATGAGAGAACAGGGCAGCAAGGGGAGAAAGTAAGAGAGAAACATATCCGCACCCCGTCTTGCTGCAGCACGGGAAGATAAGAGGACTCTAGTCCAAAGCAAACCGCGCTGACAAGCACTTTTCTACAGAATGTACTCCTTCACATTCATCCCCTCCACACCCGGCAATTTCTGTTCCTGAGAGGTTTTAGGGTTATAGACAGTGTAGTAGAGATCGATGAGTTCCGGGGTCTTTAGTCTCTCAGAGGGACATCCGACGTTTGCAAGGCCCGTCTTCACCAAATTGACCCTATCGCGGAGTGTGGTGCTCAGCTCCTCGAATTGGCGTTTGCGCGTGAGCGCTTTCTCACGTGTGTCGGATGGTGCAAGCCAGCCAAAGAGTTTGCTGAGGAAAGAGACGTTCTTCACTCCTGCTGGATCGATTGGCACAACCACATAGAATCGTTTCTGCATGATGTCCGAGACATCCACAAGCCGTTCGATGAATCGAGCGTAATCGAGTGTCTGCTCTTTGAGGAGTGGATTCTGCTGCTTCTCCGCACGACCCTGGAGATCCCCCACATATCCATCGACATTCAGCTTGGTGGAGCGAATGACAATTTGCAGTGGGAACGTGAGGGTATTGAGGAACTGTTCGTAACTCACGATGATTGCCTGCTGCTCATCATCACTCTTCAGACTAAAGTTCATGCTCCCGACTCCCAAAACCGCACGCAGGCCACCATTCTTCAAAAGCACCGTATCCTGCCTGATCTCCGCAATGGGCAGAAACCTCTGAACACCCGTTGCCTCCCCCTTCTTCCGATTGCGGGTGGAATTTTTGCCTTTGGCGTTTTCCGGAGTAGCCATGGAATTATGAATGAGAAACAGGAGAGCGTCCGCCGCTCTTCATAGAGCGCCAGAGAGCATCAATTCGCTTCTCCTGCTCAGTAATTGCTGCTTCATCCGCATTCAATATAGCCTCCGCACCAATTGTTCCCTCCAGGATCTCGGTGGCACTCTGCAGAGGAACATCTTTCCCTTCGCTTCCTTGATCGAGGAGTGCACTCAGATCTCCAATGCGGAGCGCGTTCTTTTTTGCTGCGACCGGTTTTTCCTCGGGAATTTTCTTCGATTTCTTGGAGGTAGCGCCATCCCGCGAAACAGTACTGAGACCCCGGCGTGGCTGGAAGACACGTCGGCGAGGTTTGATCATGAGCTCAAAAGCGAGGAGCGAGTAGCGCGTGAGCGGAATATCATTGATGCGTACAACGGCAAATGCCGCACACAAAATCAGAGGCCACCAAATGAATACATGCGCTACAAGTGGAATGGAGCCGTACGCTTTCGAAATCATTCCAAAGAGCGCGTAACTCGTCCCCCCTCCAAGCGCAATCATGATGATCTGTCGAAGCGACAATGGCCCGATCAGCTTGTCTTCTACCCGTACATTTTGTGGGATTTTGACGTAATCCATGAGGTTCAGTGAATCTCATTATTATACCACAAAACGGGCTAAGAAAGAATGACGCACCAGGCACGGGTCATAGCCAAAATGTCGGGAGAAAATGATTATGCAAAGTAAACCTCACAGCGAAAGAGAAAGAACTTGAGGTCACGGATGCCCCGGAGCATTCCCCG
>C687J35174_10005043_pt1 | contig 17513 bp, 18 predicted proteins | sample RifCSPhighO2_01_FD_35174 | JGI IMG/M metagenome (IMG submission 35174) | reverse complement strand
GTGGTTACCGAAGCCGAGCGGCCGATTCCGGTCACTTATGCCAAACGGGTGCGGGGCAATAAAGTTTACGGCGGAGTGTCCACTTATTTGCCGCTCCGAGTCAATCAGGCCGGCGTTATTCCGATTATTTTTGCCCTGTCCATTCTGCTTTTCCCGCAAATGATTTTAAGCTTTTTCGCCAATTCCGGTTCCGAAGTTATAAGAAGTGTTTCCACCTTTCTCCTCCAGATCTTCTCAAACGGCTGGTTTTATTCGTCTTTCTACTTTGTTTTAGTTTTAGTATTTACTTATTTCTACACCGCTGTCACTTTTGACCCAGAATCGATCTCTACTAATCTTCAGAAAAACGGCGCTTTTATTCCGGGTGTTCGGCCGGGAGATCAAACCAGGGAGCATCTCGCTCGAGTCGTAACTCGCATTACCCTTGTCGGGGCCATTTTCCTCGGTTTAATCGCTGTCTTGCCGCTTGGCATGCAGGCCATAACCGGCAATGCGTCGCTTGCGATCGGTGGCACCGCTCTTCTCATCGTCGTTTCGGTTGTCATCGACCTATTTAAGAAATTGGAAGCGCAAGTCAGTATGCGCGAATATTAAACGCGACACCAATCCACGAATGCGCGCGAATGAAACAAATAAATACGATTTAAAAGTTTAAAAGTGTGCGATATATCGCACACTTTTGATATGTATAGCTTCCGAAGTTTCTTTAGTTACTTAACCTTAAAAGTCAAAAAAATTTACGATATATCGTAAATTTTTTATGATTACTATTTATGTTATGTAAATAAAAACTGCCCAATGGGCAGGTTATTGAAATATAGGCGAGGCACTACTTTGCAGTTAAGGCGTGCGCAAGACACACGAAACCTTCCTTGAGTCCTTCGGCCCGTCCATTGACCGTGGCCAGCATTTCTCGTCGTGTCGCAACTACCTTTTCAAGATCATCGATGCGGCCTTTGAGTTCCCGGTTTTCCTCACGAAGGTTACGCCTTTCCTCATGAACTCGGTTAATTTCGTCGCCAAGTTTGCTCTTGGCAGCCTCTAATTGCGCGATTCTTTCTTCCAGCTGTTTCTTTGTTGTTTTCATTTTTGGCTTGTTCGATGGTTCATCTTTCCGCCACTAAGATTACTCATAAAGTGAATTTTGTCAAGTAATTTTTAACGACAATTTTTTATGCTATACTCCGTTTTAAGTCGTAGGTTATTTTTCTTATTCGTATGAATTTGTATATTGGTATGACAAAGCCTCAAACTTTTGTTTTTTACGGTCGTTCTGGCTCCGGCAAAGGCACCCAAGTAGACCTTTTGATCAAATATTTATCGGAAAAGGACCCGAAGAGGAAATCGCTTCATGTTGAGACTGGCAGACTGCTCCGCGAGTTTGTCGCCAAAGACAAAAGCTATACCGGTATCAAGGTCAAAGATGTCATTGATCACGGCGGTCTTTTGCCCGAATTCGTGCCGATTCATATCTGGGCTGAATTTATGTTTAAAAATATTACCGGTGATGAGCATATTGTCTGTGACGGTGTGGCTCGGAGGGCCCCGGAAGCGCCAGTTTTGGATTCAGCTTTTAATTTCTACAATCGGGAGAGTCCCCATATCGTTCTTATCAATGTTTCGCCGGAATGGGCGATGGAGAGGCTTCTTTCAAGAGGCAGGAACGACGACACCAAAGAAAGCATTAAAAAACGCTCCGACTGGTTTGATGAAAATGTCCGGCCGGCAATCGATTTTTTTGAGAAAAATCCATATTATAAATTCCATAATATAAATGGCGAACAGACAGTCGAAGAAGTCCACGCCGAGATTATGAAAGCTATCAAAATATAAATTCGGATCACTAAACTCGAAATTCGAAACAAATTAAAATGGCCAAGATTAAGACAAAGGAGGAGATTGAGATATTAAGAGAAGGGGGTAGAAGATTGGCCCTAGTTTTAAATAAACTTGTTGAAGCCTCCAAACCGGGGGTTTCCTCGGCGGATTTGGATAAAATCGCTTATGAGATGATTACTAAAGAGGGCGATAAACCCTCATTTTTGGGCTATAAAGGCAAGCATGACAAGGAGCCTTACCCTGCCTCTATCTGCGTCTCGGTGAACGACGAAGTGGTCCATGGCGAACCTACCGTCAATCCGAGGATTTTAAAGGAGGGTGATATTGTCAGTTTGGACGCGGGGCTAATTCACAAAGGATTATTTTTGGATTCGGCCGTTACGGTCGCTGTCGGAAAAATCGACAAAGACTCAGAACAGCTCTTGAAAGTTACTAAAGCCTCTCTTCAAAAAGGCATAGAAGCGGCGCGGATAGGGGCGACGACCGGCGATATCGGCTTTGCAATCCAAGAATATGTTAAATCCGCCGCGGCGGACTACGGCATCATCCGCGAATTGGCCGGACATGGTGTCGGCCACGCTGTTCACGAAGATCCGTTCATTCCAAATTTTGGCGAAAAAGGCAAAGGCGTAAAACTTGAAGCAGGCATGGTGATTGCCATCGAGCCGATGCTAAATGGTGGAAGCGAGAAGATTTACTTAGCCTCCGACGGTCATACTTATAAAACCAAAGATGGTAAAAGAAGCGCCCATTTCGAGCACACAGTGGCGATTACGGAAAAAGGTGCCGAGATTTTAACAAAGATGTAAAATATAAGTTATGGATATACTGTTATCATCACAGCCATTGCCGTAACGATCTCGTTTATTTTGAATAAGCTGTCTTTTAAAAGTAAAAAGAAAAAATAATATGGCTAATCAAGAAATTTTTAATGAAGATCACAACGAAGAGGAACAACTTAAAGAGGAGATTCCCCTTTCAGGAGATTTTAATATCAGACGATTTTCCAAGGAGCCGGAAACCAGTGAGGTAAATAGAGTGAGGGAAGAGCTTGAGGCCGATAACCGCCGTATCGACATTGATTTTCCGGAAGCGAAAGAGGTTCCGGTTGAGATTAGGCAGGCAGAAAAATCGCCGGGGCAAAAAAATACCCTTATTCGAAGAGCTGTGAATAGAATCAAAAGATGGGTTGGCATCGGGGGGATGGCCGGCTTGGGCCTCGGGGCTTTTGAAGGGGACGCTAAAGGTCAAAATACCAATCAATTGAACGGTAGCGAAGTTTCGACAAATACAGTCAATGCCGTTGAAGTCCCGAAATATGCGCCGGCTTTCACTCCGGAACAAAAAAATTGGGGGCCGGGCACGAATAAAAATTTTTGGGCTGAAGAAGCTGCCCGCAAGGCGGAAACTGTAAAACAAGAGATTGCTAGGACTAATAACCAAGGAGTCGCTAATAATAAAGTTGATAAACCAAAACCGGCTGATCGTCCGACCGAACAGGCTATTACTTACGGTTCAGTTTCTTATGGTTCCGCTGAATATGGCGGTTATGCTAGATATAACGGGTCAGTCTATTCTTCAGATTACAATCCCAGCAAAGAAGATTTAAAAAGAGCCAAGAAAGACGGTTTCATGTGGTCGCCATCTGACAATACATATATCCGCAATCCTTTTAAGGGCAGTCCGAAAGATTGGGGGAAGTGATATATAAAATTAGCTTCGTCCATGCCCGCCCCCAAGACAGGGTGCGGGTGTTTTGGTCGCTCCCAATAAAGTGTGCCGTTAAAAAATTTGCGCTATAATTGACAGTATGGAATTAGGCAAGGTTATTGCTCCTCTCGACAAAAAATTTTCTTCACCCGAAGAAGAGATAAAGTTTCTGCGCTCGGAAATCGAAAAACGCGAGGCAATGCTGGGTGGCAATCAGGAAATGCCTAAAGAAGAAACGATCTCGGCAGTTGTTAAGGATTACGCCAGAACGCCCTCGCCCGAAGTCATGCATTCGAAAGCTGAGATACTGCCGCAAGAAACCGGAGCGATTGTTCTAGAATTGGCTCCAGAGCCGCATGACCGCCAAATCGAAGAATTGATCGGAGTGATGAATAAAAAAGGGATAAAGAACACCCTTACGGTCGTAGAAAATATGAATAATCCCCATCTTGAGGATGATTTTCACCGTTTCATCGTTCAATATTTGAAAGCCGGTTATATGCCGCAGGGCCTCAAAGAGGGTAATGAACTTTGGAAGCCGGCCCATATGACTTTGTATGAGATTACTTTACCCGAGGTGCCGAAAGACGAAGCCAATCAGGAATTGAAAAAATTCATTTCGGGGATGGAACAGTTTTATGCCGGCATGCTTTCTGGCGCCAAAGAGGAGGATTATTTCACGTTTGAGATTGCCAACGAAAACGGCAGCGAGAATTTTGTATTTTATGCCGGTGTTCCGGACACTAAAAAAAATCTCTTTGAAAGACAGATCCATTCTCTTTTTGCCGGAGTGAAAATCAGGGAAGAGAAGAATGATTACAATATTTTTAATCCGATCGGAGTCTCTTTGGGAGCTTATGCCGCTCATCCCAAGAATTCAATTTTTCCATTCAAACTTTATGATGCTTTCGATGTTGACCCGCTTTCCGTCATCATGAATTCTTTTTCAAAGATTGACCGCGACGGTGAGGGGGCGGCTATTCAATTTGTAATCCGTCCGGCCCCTGATGAATACCTGAAAAAATGGAAAGAGTCTCTCCGAAAATTAGAAAAGGGCATGCCCACGGCCGCGGCAATCAACGTCGCTTTTTCCTTAAGCGGGAAGATTATGAAGGGTATCAACGATCTTGTGAGCCCGCCGCCAAAACATCATGCTCACGACAAAGAAGAGCCGAAAGAAGCGCATAAAGTCGATCAACAGGCGATCGACAATGTAAAGCTTAAAGTCGGCAGCGCCATCTCGCTTGTCGATATCAGAGTCGTCGCCTCAAGCGCCGATGAAGGAGGGGCGAGGGAAATTTTGGAGGATATTGAGTCAGCTTTTGCTCAATTTGAAAATGCCGGTTTCAATAAACTTCATTTTACGGAAGCTAAGGGTTCGAGACTCAAAGAATTGCTCCATGAATTTTCTTGGCGGGTTTTCTCAAAGCGAGAATCAATGCCGATCAATCTAAAAGAGTTGACGACGATGATGCATTTTCCGACTTCGCATCTCAAGGCCTCCTCGCCTCAGCTTAAAAAAGCCGATGCCGGCGCTTCTCCGGCACCCACGGGCTTACCTACGAAAGGCACGCTTATCGGCGTTAATAGGGCGCGGGGAGTCGATTCCAAAGTCTTTATCACGGCCGAGGATCGTTTGCGTCATTTTTATACGATAGGTCAGACCGGAACCGGTAAGACCACTTTGTTGAAAAACATGATTGTTCAGGATATCGCCGAAGGCGCGGGGGTTTGTATGATTGATCCCCACGGCAGTGATATTCAGGACATTTTGGCCAATATTCCGGCCAATCGTTACGAAGACGTTATTTATTTTGACCCATCGTATATTGAGCGGCCGATGGGACTCAATATGCTTGAATTTGACCGGCGTTTTCCCGAGCAGAAGATTTTCGTAGTCAATGAAATGCTTTCGATTTTTGATAAACTTTTTGATTTGAAACAGGCCGGTGGTCCGATTTTCGAACAATATTTCCGAAACTCTGTCTTGCTCGCTCTTGAAGATCCCGATTCCGGTTCCACCCTTCTTGACGTTTCAAGACTCTTGGCCAACAAGACTTACCGCGATTACAAACTTTCAAAGTGCGCCAATCCGATTGTTATCCAGTTTTGGCGGGAAGTAGCCGAGAAAGCCGGCGGGGAAGCGGCCCTCCAGAATGTTGTACCCTACGTTACTTCCAAGTTCGATAATTTTCTAGCCAACGACATTATGCGCCCGATTATCGCCCAAGAAAAATCCTCTTTTAGTTTTCGCGAGGTCATGGACGGCAAAAAAATTCTTTTGGTCAATCTGGCCAAGGGCCGGCTCGGCGATTTGAACTCCCACCTTCTCGGCCTCATCATTGTCGGCAAGATTTTAATGGCCGCCCTTTCCAGGGTAGATTCTCTCGGCACACCGCTTGCGCCTTTCTATCTCTATATAGACGAGTTTCAGAATGTCACAACCGATTCTATTTCGGTCATTCTCTCCGAAGCCCGAAAATATAAGCTTGGACTAAATATTGCCCACCAATTCATCGGCCAATTGACCGATAAGATCAAAGGGGCGGTGTTTGGAAACGTCGGCACCATCGCTTCCTTCCGCGTTGGTCCCGAAGACGGTGAATTTTTGGAAAAACAATTTGCTCCAGTTTTTTTGGCTCGGGATATTGTTAATTTAAATAATCGAAACGCTTATGTCAGACTTCTCGCCGAAGGAAAACCGGTCCGGCCATTTAATATGGAAACTCTTCCGCCGCCCGCCGGCAATGTTTCCAATGTTGATAAATTGAAACAGCTTTCCTATCTTAAGTATGGCCGCGACCGCCAAAGTGTTGAGGCGGAAATTTTGCAAAGATACAAGAAGTAGGTTGATATTTTTACGGTTTTAACGTAGAATCTTCGCATTAATTTTTAAATTGAAAATATGATGAAGAACTTGAAAGAGGAAAGGACATTTGTGATGGTGAAGCCTGATGGCGTCCGAAAAGGTCTAATTGGTGAGATTATCAATCGCTTTGAAAGGCGTGATTTGAAAGTTGTCGCCCTTGAGATGTTTCAACCTACTAAAGATCAGATTCATAATCATTATCCCAAGGACGAAGCCTGGATTAAGAGATTAGGGGAAAAAAGTTTGAATACCTATCAAAAATACAACATGGATGCGAAGAAACTTCTCGGAACCTCTGACGCGCTCGAAATCGGAAAAATGGTCCGTGAATGGCTTGTTGATTTTATGGTTTCCGCTCCGCTTGTCAGGATGGTTGTTCAGGGCGTTCATGCTGTCGATATGGTCCGAAAGATTTCTGGCCCGACTTTGCCTTTCTTAGCTGATATGGGAACGATTCGCGGTGATTTTTCCAATGATTCTCCGGTTTTAGCCAATACCGAAAAACGGGCGGTAATGAATCTTCTCCATGCTTCGGAAACTCCCGAAGAAGCCGAACACGAAATAAAACATTGGTTTGGTCCAAAGCCCCCGATTTTCGACTATAAAAGATTTGGAGTGGACGAATAGAATTAACCTAATTCCTAATTCACCTAATTGACCTAAACAAATCCCAAGCACTAAAATCCCAAAATAGAAAAATGAATTTAGGTATTAGGCTATTTTAGCATCGGGTATTGTTTAGAAATTAGATTAATTAGGTCAATTAGAAATTTCCCATTGACTACATGTCGCCTAGACATTCAGGAGTAAAGGTGTTCTGTGGATAAAAAAAGTATCATTTACCACTTCAAAGGCGTTATAATTAATGAGGATCACTTGAGATATTTCCTCTGTAAAATATTTTAAGGGAGGCTTAAATTGCGGAGTTTTGATGAAGCTTTTAGCATCTGATAGATTCCGTTGCGGCCACCCACCTAGTTTTTTAACTAGGGGAATATTCTTCAGTGATCCGACAAAAAATTTCTGCCATAAGGTAGGAATTTTTTGTTTACCCAAAGGCTTTGCTATAATGATTATCAATGTCAGATTCAAAAATAAGTATAACTTTCTATGGCGGTGTTGAAGAAGTGACTGGGGCCAATTTTGTCTTGGAAATCAAGAATAATAATCAATCCCATAAAATCGCCATTGATTGCGGCCTGTCTCAAGGGTCGGAATTTTCCAGCGGAAAAAATCGCGAGCCGTTTCCTTATAACCCTGCTGAAATAGAGACATTACTCATCACCCATGCTCACATTGACCACATTGGCAGAGTGCCGAAATTCGTTCGAGATGGCTTTAAGGGTAGGATTATCAGCACTCCCGAGACTAGGAGTTTGGCTGAATATATGTTGGCGGACGCGGAACGTTTAATGGATGAAGAATCTCGCAGGAACGGTGTATTGCCGATTTATGATAAAAAAGACGTTGAGGCTTCAATGATGCTTTGGCAGGGAATTCCTTACGGAGAGAGCTTTGAAGCCATTCCGGGTGTTAACGCGCTCGCTCGTGATGCCGGACACGTGCTTGGCTCGGCGATGTATGAACTGTCGGTTTTCAATAAGAAGATTGTATTTACCGGTGACTTGGGCAATTCGCCGTCGCCACTTTTACGCGATACTGAAGTTGTAAACGATGCCGATTATTTAGTTATGGAAAGCGTTTACGGCGATCGCAATCACGAAAGTAAAGAAGAAAGCTTGGTAATGCTCAAAGAGGCGATTCTTCGGACGATTAAAAAAGGCGGCACGCTTCTTATCCCGGTTTTTTCTTTGGAAAAAACCCAAGTGCTTTTGTACGAGATGAATTATTTGGTAGAGAATAATCAAATTCCGGAAGTGCCGGTGTTTCTCGATTCGCCGCTTGCTATCAAATTGACGCAAATCTATAAAGGCAGTTTCAATTTGTTCAATGAAAAGGCTCGTGCGGTCATAAAATCTGGAGACGATATTTTTCATTTTCCGAAGTTGCGTTTTACAGAAAGCCGGATGGAGTCGGAAGTTATAAAAAATACCAGGAGTCCGAAGATCATAATCGCCGGAAGCGGGATGTCGACAGGTGGACGAATCATCCGCCATGAGCGGGCCTATTTGAGCGATTCCCGAAATACGATTCTTTTTATCGGTTATCAGGCGGCGGGGAGTTTGGGAAGGCAAATACAGGAAGGGGTTAAAAATGTCTCCATAGATGGCCAAAATGTTCACGTTAAAGCCGAAATTATGGCCATTACCGGCTATTCTTCCCATAAGGATATGGATGGGTTGGTGGAATTTGTTCAAAAGGCAACGGAATCTCTAGAGCTAAACCCTGACGCTTCCGGTCGGGGAGCCGACCGGAAGCGTCGGCTAAAAGTTTTCGTGGTGATGGGCGAGCCGAAAGCCTCGATGTTTTTGGCCCAAAGATTGCATGATTATTTAGGGGTAGAGGCAGTCCATCCGGAGGAAGGGGAAACGGTGGAACTTGGTTAAATAGTAAAGAATTTTACCCTCGTCCAAATATATACCACATACACAAACATGTTGCTATAGCTACATCTTTGTGTAGGTGGATGTAGAATTAGTTTAATAACAAAAAACCGTCCCGATGTTACATCGGGACGGTTTTTTAAGTTTTAAAATTATTTCACTTGCTCGATCACTCGGGCGAAAGTTTCGGGATTGTTTTCGGCTAGGTCGGCGAGGATTTTTCGATCGATTATCACACCTTTCTTTTTCATGACGTTGATCAGTTTGCTGTAAGTGATGCCAAGTGGGCGGGAAGCGGCATTGATTTTAACATTCCAGAGCTTGCGGAAATCATTTTTCTTGTCTCGGCGATGAGCGAAAGAATAGGCGCCGGCATGAAAGACGGCCTCTTGAGCTTGGCGTTCTTTCTTGGAGCGGCCGCCACGATAGCCTTTTGTCATCTTCAAAAGGTTTTTGCGGTATTTAAGTGCGTTTACGGCTTTTTTGACTCTAGTCATGTTAACGAATGAAAAATACTAATCTACGAATTATACTAATGATACGAATGACTACGAATGTTTTCAATCTCAAGTCTTATCTGAATCTAAACTTATTTCAACTGATAACGGCTAATCGCTTTATTGGTAAAGACAACATTGACCATATTATGTTTGCCGGATTTTGAAGAGCGGCGCTCTTTGGCATTAAAATGATCCTGGCCTTGTTTTCGGGAAAGGATTTTGCCGTTTTTGGTTACGCGCAGTCTTTTTGAAAATGTTTTTAAATTTTTCATTTGCAAATGATTATACTAATATACGAATTTACTAATCTTACGAATGTATACTAATGGGAGAATTCATTCGTAGTCATCAGTTAAGATTCGTATCATTAGTATATTGGTATTAACGTTTTTCTATGGTCATCGACATGCCCTTCGGGCTTTTTTGGGATGCTTGGGAAATTTTATACTCTTCGGTTACAAATTTTAAAATTCTTTTGATTCGTTCATCCAAAAATTTGAAATCCATATATTTTGAACGGCCGGGGAGGAACAAGTTTATCCTTATGATATGACCTTCTTTTAGCCACTCGGACACGCTTTTGGCTTTTAGCTCCAAATCGTGCTCGCCGGTGCCGATTTTAATCTGGATTTCCTTGACTTCCGAGTTTTGAACTTTAGCCTTATTAGCCTTCAGTTTTTTGTTCTCGGAGTACTGGAATTTACCATAATCCATTATTTTTGCAACCGGCGGATTGGCGTTAGGCGAAATCTCTATCAAATCGGTTCCCGATTCAACCGATTTTTTTAGGGCTTCTTCAAGGGAGATGACGCCAAAATTTTCGCCAGCTTCTCCGATTACTCGGAGTTCTTTGGCTTTGATTTGGTGATTGATCCTTATTCTTTCAGTACTCAAAGATTGATTGTTATTTTACTAAATCAGAGTTGTATGCTATCACGTTTTATTATCATTCGCAAGTTAAGGATTAATTGCCAAATCGTGATAAAATTCTAACATGTCTTCCTCAAATAAATCTTTTTGCTCCGAGTGCGGGCCGGCCGAAGTGCCCCATTTCTTACATAAAGCCAATCAGAGCATTGGTGTTGTGGCGCTTGCTTTTACCAAACCGCTTCATCCGATTGTCGGATTTTTGAATAGAGTTTTGAGTCGAGAAATTGAACTTGCCGGATATTTTGCCTTGAAATTTATTTCAATCTTTAAACTTATCCGCTTAGTCGATAAGCCGTCGAACGAAAAAGATACCGATCGGGCCAAGTGCATGTGGAAAGCGGCCGAGGAAAAGAAGATAAAAGTAAAAGGGGTTTGGGTTTTCGGAAAACCGATAAATGTTTTTTTGGCCAGATTGCCGAGTGGCAAAAGAATGGTTTTTGAAGGCTTGCCTCGGCCGGGCGGCGATTCCGAATCTCTTGATTGGATGGATAATAAAGCGATCATGAAAAAGAAGTTTCGGAAGGCCGGGTTTCCAGTGCCTCGCGGCGAAGCTTTTTTCACTTTGACCCGGGCTAAAAAACAATTTAATGAGATTAGAAGGCGGGGGATGATGGTCGTGGTAAAACCGACACTGGGCTCGAGGAGCCGCCATACCAGGATTAATATTAAGACCGAACAGGAGTTTATTGAGGCGTTTCGGATCGCTAAACAAATTTCACCCTACGTTTCGGTTGAGGAACAGCTTTTAGGCACTGTCCATCGCGTGGTTTTGATCGGCGGGAAATTGGCCGCGGTGATGCGCCGAGATCATCCGATCGTGATAGGCGATGGCCGCTCAACTATAATTCAACTTGTTTTGCTCGCCAATCGCGACCCGAGGAGGCACACGAGCGCTTTTCATGAGATTCCGATCAATGATGAATTTGAAATGGCCTTAAAAGCTCAGAATTTTAATAGAAACAGCATTCCCGATGCAGGCAAAAAAATAATCGTCGGCACGAAGATTGGCCGAAGCCAAGGCGGCACCAACGTCGATGTGACCGACGAAGTCCATTTGGAAAACCGCAAATTATTCGAGGATATCGGAAGATTTTTACAGGACGGTTTGGTCGGAGTCGATTTTATTCTTGAGGATATCAGGCGGTCTTGGCGTTCACAAATGCCTTGCGGCACAATCGAGCTCAATAGCGTGCCGTTTTTGGATTTACATATGTATCCTTTTGAAGGGAAGCCCCGCGACCTTTCCGGAATTCTTTGGGACGAAGTCTTGCGGCAGGGTTGATTCAGATCAAAAAAACATCTTCGATATTTTTCTGCTTGAGAGCCACGGTTATTTTATGGGCTAAAAGCAAGGACGGATTGTATCTGCCTTGCTCAAGGGAAATTATCGTTTGGCGGGTGACCTCCACTTTTTCGGCCAATTCTTCTTGCGTCAGACCGAGCCCTTTTCGCAGTTCGCTGATTTTTGTTTGCATATATTTAACTTACCACTTACAACCAACAACTAACCACTATAAGAAATTTGGGCCGGTATTTTATTTGTTGTAAGTAGTTGGTAGTTGGTTGTTAGTTTCTTTTATCCAAGTAAATATTTGTCGCCGCTTTAGCAATCAATCCGGCGACAATGGCAATTATGATTACCGGGTCAACATACGGGACTCCTTTGAGTATGGCGCTTTGGGCCGCCTGATAAGCAATCCCGGCGGCGAGTATAAAGATGATTACCCAGAGGGCATTCCGCTCGGCGAGTGCTTCATGGAGAGTTTCGCGCTCGTCTTTTTTAATTCGAATCATGATATCTATCGTATCGGCGACAAGAATTATTGCTAAGACAATGAGCGCCCCAATTCTATATTGTTCGGTAAGGCCGGGAATGAATTGCGTCGCAAAAATCAATCCGACAAATATTACTAAATAGACCCAGCCTTGCCAGGTGGCGGGGAATAGCCCCCAGCCGCCGTACTTTCTTCTAACGAACCAATTTGGTTTTCCAATCATGTTATTTTTAATAACTTCTAATGTAATATATATTATACGTCAAATATATATTACATTGCAAATGGTGGGTGGGGATAAGTTTTTTAATAAAAAATTCCCCGAATGGGGAATTGAGAGTGGAGTACTAAGAAAGGTCGGGAAGTGTTGCAATTTGCAATTCAATGAATATGAGGGGGTGCCATCCTCCACCAAAAGGTACACGTGCGGAGAAGTCGCCTCTATCGAATTGTAGGGTGCCGTTACGGTCGATACTCAAGGCAAATTCAACCGATGACTTTGCTGGGGGGTTGTTTTCGTCGGGCAATCCGACAAGGACGCATTCCATTTCTTGATCTCGGGGAAATAAAAACCCGGTACATCTTCCTCGCCAAACAGCCAGCCCTTTTTTCTCGGCCCCCACTCTGAGTATTTTTTCTGCTTCATCAACGAAGCGTTCAGGGGGAATTTCAGAATATTTGCTCATATAAATTTCTTTCCGTCTATTTCCGTTTTTTAAAATATCACTCAATAGATTATTTGGCAAGCAAGTAAAAAATCGCTCATTAGGGCTGATTTTTGAAAAGTGTGGAGATGGGGAGACCGCGAGTACGCTTTTGGTCAGGAATAATTTGTCCGCCGCCGCGGACAAATTTTCACGACCCTGGCTCGTCTGTTTTTTCTACTGAAAAAACATGACTGTGCCTCTCGCTTCCCCACGCAAAGCACGCAGGCGCTTTGCTCATCGCCACAACGCAAAACGAAAACCGCCCAAAAAGGCGGTTCGTTTTAGTTGTGGAGATGGGGGGAGCGAGCCCCCGTCCGACTGAGAAATCATGGCGACTCTACGCAATATAGCTTCACTCGTTTTGTTTAAGCAATCAAAATAAAGAGCGAAGCCAGAAAGTTGATTGCCGATTCTCTAATCCGCCACGATGGCGGCTTCGGAAGCAAGCGAGAATTTGATTCCTATTCCGAAAGTATTACACCGATTCCAAATATGTTCGGAAACACACTTGGGCGGCGTCGCTTAGGCGGAGTTTAACCTCGGGCGTAAGCGAATGCCGGAAAGCCCGCCATATAAGGCGAAACAATCCGGGCTACAGTGTTTTTGGCACTTGTATTTTCAAGAAGTTTTATGAGTTTCCTGAGCTCAATGGCGCACGACATGATTTAGCCAATCGTCAAAACTGACATCCCCGTATGAAAAGAAGGGTAGGGCTAAATAAAAAATTTATTGATTTTTCAAAGTTCTCCTTATCTCACGCTCCGTGTCGCGCTTTTTTATTGACTCGCGCTTGTCGAATTTCTTCTTTCCTCGGACTACGGCGATACCTACCTTTAGGTATCTCCCTATATTATACACCGAAATTGGGATAATTGTCAATCCTTTGGTTGAGGTCAGTCCGTTCAATTTATCGATTTCGGCCTTAGAAAGCAGTAAACGCCTGTTTTTACGGTCATCATAGCCTTCGGTTTTATTGCCAGGCTGGTAGGGCGGGATTTCCATATTGACGACATAAGCCTCGCCGCCTCTTATTAGAACGCGGGCGCCTTCCAAAACGCCTCTTTTTAATCGGAGCGATTTTACTTCGTTTCCGGACAGCTCGATACCGGCTTGGAATTTGTCCAAGATTTCATAGTCAAAACCGGCTTTTTTATTTTCGATTAATGTAGACACAGCTCAATGTTAGCAAAAAATAGGGGAATTTACAAAAATCAATTTGCGTGATAGTGTTTGTTCTAGCGACAGTTCAATCCAAAACTTTTTCTCGGAGGATAAATATGCGTATCCATGTGCCCAAAAAGTTTGTTCCTCTGCCTTTGCTCGATAGGCCGTTGAACAAATCGGAGACGGAGATTCTGCGGCGTTGGTTTTTCATTGTTCGGGATTTGGCCATGCTCATAGCGGTCTTGGTGTCACTGTTTTGTCTTTGGCGCTACAGGACATTGGAAGCGATGATTCCGATTCTCACTGTTTCTCTATTTGTCTTCTATCGTCTTTATCGACGACAACCCCGCCGGTGCCCTTACTGCGCGGGGGATCATGATGCAGAGCCGAAGACTTGGTGGGGAAAATTTCGCCATCTTTTGAGGGTCATTTTCGGCGGCTGGTTCGTCCGGCGAGATTATTGGAGGAAAAAGCCGGATAAACCCTTAACCCTTTACGTAGGGGCGACTCCCCACTGGTGGGAAAAACTTCCGGCAGAGCCCATTGAGGACAAAGAGGCAGTCGAGGAGGAATGCCACTTTTCCTGGCGTTGCCTGACTTGCCGGGCAAAATACGAGGTCAAACCTCTTAAGCGGAAATCTTTTGTGGAACGAGTCCCTTTGTTTCGCAACTGGTAATCGTTTTCTGTAACAATCTCACGAGCTCTCCGTTCTAAACGGTAGAGCTTTTTTCTTTTTAATATTCGCCCGCGTTAATGTGTTGTTTGCGAATATTAACCCCGCACCAATACCAGGGCCAAGTGTGTCCATACTATCCGCAGGCGGAAATACGGGATAAATGCCCTCATATTTGGGCGACCTGCCCCGTAGGCGGCTCTGCTGTCCTTCGGGGAGTGCGAGGCCGTATAATCTCTGGTGGTCGGGGTAGTCTGTAACTTAAATTTGTGTATAATAAGCTTTCCTATGGCCGATCAAACACCAAACAAAATGCCAAGAATGCCAAAGGGGCCGAAAGGCCGGATTCCTTTTACCGGCGGTTCTTTTTCCAACAATTTAATGTCGGCGTTTCTCATATTTCTTACTATTGTCTTTGTTTATTCATTATTTTCCGGCAATCCATCAGATATCAAAGAGACGCCGATTTCAGAAGTGGCTAATGATGTGGGCAAAGGCTTGATTTCCGAAATCAGCGTCAACGGCGATATTTTGGAAATTAAATATACCGATGGCACGGAAAAAACTTCTCGGACCGAGGTCGGCATTTCAATTACGGAAATTTTTACCAATTACGGTGTGACCACGGATAAATTATCAGCTGTCAAAATTTCCGTGGAGAATGAGCGCGGTGTAGGTTTCTGGCTTTTGAATATTTTACCGTTTCTCCTTCCTGTGCTTTTCATCGTTTTCTTTATCTGGTATTTATCGCGCCAAGTCAAAGGAGCGGGGATGCAGGCGTTTACCTTTGGCCAGTCAAAAGCGCGGATAACTTTTCCGAATGATAAAGGTCAAAAAGTGACTTTCAAGGATGTGGCCGGCGCCAAAGAAGCAAAGGAAGAATTGAAAGAAATCGTGGACTTTTTGAAAAATCCCAAGAAATTTTTGGATATCGGCGCAAGGATTCCAAAGGGGGTGATTTTGATGGGCGCGCCGGGCACGGGAAAGACTTTGTTAGCGCGAGCGGTGGCGGGAGAAGCCGGCGTCGCCTTCTTTTCCATTTCCGGTTCGGAATTTGTGGAAATGTTCGTGGGTGTCGGCGCTTCGCGCGTTCGCGATCTGTTCCAAATGGCCAAAAGAGCCGCACCTGCTATTGTTTTTATGGATGAAATAGATGCTGTGGGTAGGGTGCGGGGCACGGGCGTCGGTGGGGGAAATGATGAGCGCGAGCAGACTTTGAACCAGATTCTTGTCGAGATGGACGGCTTTGAACAGAATGAAAAAGTAATCGTAATGGCGGCCACTAACCGGCCGGATGTTTTGGACCCGGCGCTTCTTCGGCCCGGAAGATTTGATCGCCGAGTGACGATTGATTTGCCGGATCGCGCTGACCGTGAAGAAATTATGAAAATTCACGCAGCCAAAAAGCAACTGGCCGAAGATGTTAATTTGAAAGTAATTGCGGAGCGCACTCCAGGATTTTCGGGCGCAGATTTGTATTCGCTCGTCAACGAAGGGGCGATTTTGGCCGCGAGGGAAAACCGCAATAAAGTTGCCCAGTTTGATTTAATCCGTTCAATCGAAAAAGTGATGTTGGGACCAGAGCGCCGGAGCCATATCTTGTCAAAGAAAGAAAAAGAGATTACCGCTTATCATGAAGCCGGTCACGCTTTAGTTGCTTCAATTTTACCGTTTGCCGATCCGGTCCATAAGATTTCGATAATCGCTCGCGGTCGGGCCGGCGGCTATACTTTGAAATTACCCTTTGAGGATAGGAAACTTCAATCTCGCAACGAATTTTTGGATGATATCGCGGTGTCTTTAGGTGGTTATATTGCCGAGAAAATGGTTTTTGGCGATCTGACGACCGGACCATCTAATGATCTGCAGGTGGCAACAGCCTTGGCGCGCGATATGGTCACGAAATACGGCATGTCGGATAAGATCGGGCCGGTGGCGCTTGAAGGCTCGGGGCGACTGATTTGGGGGAAGGGTGGTGTTTCCGAAGACCATGAATATTCGGACAGAGTCGGGTCAGTCATTGATTCTGAAGTTTCGGTGATAATAGAGAACGGCTTAGCTCGCGCCGGCGAGATTTTGAAAAAATACAAAGGCGCGCTCAAGTCGATTTCCGATAAATTGATTGAGGTAGAGACCATTGAAAGAGAAGAATTTGAAAAACTGCTTATCCTAAACGGCATTACGCCGAAAAAGAAGATAGATATCGAGCATCAGAAATAAACGCGACACAAATTCACGAATGCGCGCGAATGATACGAATGACCACGAATAAATTTTAGGAAAATAAATAAAATTCCAACTGTTCATTTTGTGCGATATATCGAACAAAATAATACGGCTATTTTTTTAAACCAAAATGTTGTAGATTATTGTTACCCGCCTGTAGCTCAGTTGGTTAGAGCATCGAGCTTATACCTCGAGGGTCCTTGGTTCGAGTCCAAGCAGGCGGATAATTTTTTAAAAATATCAAATTTCTAGTTTCATTTTGATGTGCTAGAATAATTTTATGCAGGAGGAACAATTTTTAAAGGTGGCTTTAGCGGCTGTGAAAAAGGCCGAACTGATTTTTCGGAAGAGTTTCGCTGGGGCGTCTGGCGTTTTGCAGAAGAATGATCTTTATAAAAGTCCGGTGACCGATATCGACAAGGAAATTGAAACTATCATCACAAAAGAACTTTTAAAAAATTTTCCCGACCACTCGATTTCCGGCGAAGAGTTTCCGCCCCAGAAAAATTCCAGCGCCTATACGTGGCATATCGATCCGATTGACGGCACGATCAATTACATTCGCGGATTGCCCGGCTGTTCCATCTCGCTCGGATTATGGAAAGGAGACGAGCC
>C687J35174_10005033_pt1 | contig 17542 bp, 20 predicted proteins | sample RifCSPhighO2_01_FD_35174 | JGI IMG/M metagenome (IMG submission 35174) | reverse complement strand
AGAAGAGAGTAATGGGAGTGTACATGTAGGTGGGTGAAACTTGAAGCCATAAAGATTTTTATTCCACTATTATATCACTTCGCCGATGATTAACAAAACTACCGGGGTCTGACCTCGGTAGTTTTGCGCGTTTGACAATTCGAGTATTATAGGATAGCTAGAAACTAAAAGTATTTTTTAACATCGAAAGGGCCATATCGGCCCTTTTTTTGTTATACTTAAATATTATGCGTCCGGATTTTTCATACGAAAAAAAATTGATAAGCGAAGGAAGCCATTTTTTGGTGGGCGTTGATGAAGTGGGCGTGGGGCCTCTCGCGGGCGCTGTAACCGCCGCGGCGGTTACAGCGCCTCAAAACTTTGGGGTGATAATCTCAAAACTCGTAGGTGATTTACGCGATTCCAAGGCGTTGACAGCGAGAAGGCGCGAGGATTTTTACAAGATTTTTATGGAATTGCCGGAAATTAGCTATGCCATAGCAAGCGTTTCGGAAAAAATTATTGACCGCATAAACATTTATGAGGCAAGAAGGCTCGCGGCAAAGAGGGCCGTGATGAAACTGGAGAAGAAAGCCGGCCGGAATTTTGATGTTGTGATACTGGATGGAAAAACCTACATAAATATTGCTAGAAATCAGATTGCCGTAGTTAAGGGGGATGAAAAAATAGCTTTATGCGCGATAGCGTCCATAATAGCGAAAGTTACAAGAGACGGGATGATGATTCGCGCGCACAGAAAATATCCCGAATATAGATTCGACCTTCATAAAGGTTACGGAACAAAATTGCATTTCAATATGATACAAAAATACGGCGTAAGCCCTATCCATAGAAGAAGTTTTTATTTGGGGGTTTAAGGAATTGTGCCACCTAAACTATTGACAAAATGGTCTGGATATGCTATAATGTAAACAATTAAGAAGCAAATTTTGAGGAGTTTTTTATGTTATTTACGGTAATAATAAAAATTTTACAGATAAAGATTCCCGACCCAATTTTTTGGGTAGGGGTAGTCCTTGCCCCCCTTGCGGGGGCATGGCTGGGGCGCATCATTTGATGACGCCCCCTCATAATCGAGCTTATAATAAAAAGAATTGTGAGTTGGATTATGAGCGCGGAACGAGTGTCATCGCGATAGCGTCCGTAAAATTATTTGACATTTTGCGTAGAATATGCTACTATATCCGTATAGAGATGGAGAGTTAAGTGATCAGAACAAATTCCAATTCCAAGCAAGATTTGCAAATCCGATGGCGTACGAGGCAACCGATGGTGGAGTAATCGACTTTATGTTTATTCCTCCACCTTTGGTTCTCTTGTAGAACCATTTTACAACTTTATAGAGAAGAGGATTTTCGAAAGGAAGTCCTCTTCTCGTATAAGGTTATAAATATGCGAAAAAAGGAAAGTCGCATTACCGATGTTCCTCCGAATTATGATTATTTACTACAATAACAAACAGCCCACCTTGAACTAAGGCGGGCTGTTTGTTATTGTAAGGGTAAATGCGCCACCGAAAAAAGGATGAAGTGAGCACGCACTATGAAGTTCTGGAAGTTTCGGAAAATGCTTCAAAAGAGGAAATAAGCAAGGCATTCCGCAGGTTGGCGAAAAAGTGGCATCCGGATAGAAATAAATCTGCCGAATCCGAAGAAAAATTTAAGCGGATAAACGAAGCGTATCGCACATTAAGAGATGAAAGAAAGAGAAATGAATATGACGCGGGACTAGGCATTGATTGCAAGAAAGACGGTTTCGCGCATAAAGATACGGGAAACGAAAATATTACGCTCGAAAATTTCCTAAGAGTTTTCGGGAAAAGAAAGCAAAAAAATTAGCAAGCGGATTTCATTTAACCTTGACTTATCGGGTTAAAAATGATACTATCCGCATAGGACAAAAGATAAAAAGGAGGTGCGCATGGGACTGCGGGATAAAATAAAAACTGCGGCAGGATTTTTTGTAAAAAATGCCGCGAAGGTTCTATGGGAAATAGTTAAGGGTTTTTTACTGGTAGCGGGAGACGCGCACAGATTCCTCAAGAAAAGAATAGGGGCGAGGGTGTGGGTAGTTTATTTGGTAGTTATAGTGCTATTTGGAATTTTTAATGATGTAGCAAGGACCATATTGTTACAATTCGCGTATAGCCTTGCAAGTGCCGTAATAGTTTTTCTAGTTTTCGCGCTTATTATATTTTTTCTGATCAGGGCATTATTTTTCGCAAAACGATAAAGTTATGGGCGCCAATCGGGCGCCCATTAAATTTGCAAAAAAAATAGAAACATGATATAAAACCAGTAAATTGTAATGTCTCAAATTTTTAGAGAATCTAAACTTATATGCCAGTACCAAAACAGAGGAAAACTAAATCAAGACAGGGAAACAGGAGATCGCACGACGCTCTGAAGCGGATAGTAGTTTTTCGTTGTGAAAAATGCGGAAACGCGATTTTGCCGCACAGAATATGCGTAAATTGCGGGACATATAAAAAACGAGAGGTGGTGAATGTTTTTGCAAAACTAGACAAAAAAGAAAAGAAGAAGCGGGAGAAAGAACAGGCCGCGTACGAGAAAGAGCAAGGGCAGGGCGGCNCATCTGGCATGGAAGAACTTTCTAAGAAGTAATTTTCAATTTGATAATTCAAACAGCCGTATGAGTTTTGGCAAGTTACGGTTCGTAAGTTAAGATTAAAAATTCTAAGTTAAAAAAGTGAATTTTCCAGTAGAATCTTAAAAATTATGGCCAGCAGACATCTTTCAAGGAGTATCGCAATGCAATCGCTCTACGAGTGGGATTTTTGGGGCATGCCCAGCGAGAGCGGTAAAAAAAACGGCGCGAAAAAAATATTACTGGAAGAAATAATGGAGTCGAATATCAAAGAGTTCGGTCCCGGTCTTGAAGATACGAGTTTTATCAAGGATCTAGTGAAAGGTGTCACAGAGCATTTGGACAAGGTAAATGAGATTATAGAAAAGTGCGCTCCGGAATGGCCGCTGGAGCAGATAACAATAGTTGACAGGAATGTTTTAAGGATAGGCATCTATGAGTTGCTTTGGGGAAACCGCGAAGAAGTGCCTCCAAAGGTCGCGATAAACGAAGCTATCGAGCTTGCCAAAAATTTTGGCGGGGAAAGNTCGGGCCGATTTGTAAATGGAGTTCTCGGAACTATTTATCGAGAAATAGGAGAGCCAGGGAAAGATGAAGTGTCTCCCAAGAAAGAAGACGCGAAAAAAGAGGATGAATTAACGGAAGAAAAAGGAAATTCTTCGCAAAAACAAAGTTCTTAAATTATAAATTTTCAGTTATCAATTGTCAAACAATCCAGAAGTTACCGATTAAATTTTGAGAATTGGAATTTGGAATATTGTTTGAAAATTGAAAATTAGAAAATTGAAATTCAATGAAGGATCTCTCTAGCTTAGAGGAATCTCTTGGGGTCAAGTTTAACGAAAAAGACCTTTTGCTTCAAGGGCTTACTCATCGTTCTTACATAAATGAAAATCCTCAATTTCGGCTTTCGCACAACGAGCGTCTGGAGTTTTTAGGTGATGCGGTGCTTGAACTTGTGGTAACAAAGTATTTATATGGCAATTACACGAACCCCGAAGGCGAGCTTACTTCTTGGAGGGCGGCTCTTGTAAACAGCAAGATGCTCGCGCAGATAGCAAAAAATATAGGGATAAACGATTTTCTTTTTCTTTCGCGAGGAGAAGCAAAAGATATGGGGCGCGCGCGGGAATACATACTTGCGAATGCGATGGAGGCGATTATAGGAGCTATCTATCTTGACCAGGGATTTGAGGGGGCTGATGAGTTTGTTTGCAGGGAAATAGTGCCGTATCTGCCTGAAATTATCGAAAAGAAATTGTATAAGGATCCAAAAAGCCGTTTCCAAGAGGAAGCGCAGGAGCGAGTGAATGTAACTCCGACATACGAGGTTCTCGATGAGTGGGGGCCTGATCACGAAAAACATTTTGTTATAGGGGTTTTTCTGGATAAAGATATGGTGGCGAAAGGCGAGGGTTCAAGCAAGCAGGAAGCCCAGGAAAGCGCGGCTTCGAACGGGCTGGAAGCAAAGGGGTGGTGATGCAAATAGGATTTCTAATAGTTTTACCCTAATTTCACCGAATTTAGGGTTTACTTTTTTTGATTATGTATTATAATGTCGCTAATATAAACGCTACCGTTTAGTTTGAAAATGGTGGTTTGTTTCCGNAAGTACATTAAAAATTTAGCCAAGCGCAAAAAATTTTCGCTGAAAGGAGATTTCGATGAGNGGTTTTGGCTCGTCTAAAAGTTTAATTGTTATAGCGGTAATAATTTTTGGATTCTTAATTTTGTATTCGATACTACCACGAGGAGAATCAAGCAAGAATTTGCCTATTGGCTCCGTAATATCAATGGCAGAGCGCGGAGAAATATTGAGAATAGATGTTAACGGGAATAATTTGAGTATTGTAACAAAAAATAACGAAACTTTCACTTCGCGCAAAGAAAGCGGTGTATCACTATACGAAATGCTTAGCGTTAGGGGCGTAGAAGCGGGAAAGGATGTCGAAATTTCAGTTGTGCAATCCGGAAATCTCCTGTCTTCCCTGCTTAGTCTGTTTCCGCTGATTTTTTTATTGTACTTTATGTTTGTTCTAATGCAAAGGTCGTCGCGCGGGCAAGGAGCGGACTGGGTCGGGGGATTGGGCAGGAGTAAAGCAAAAAGGTTTCCCGCGGAAGAGGTACCTAGCGTAAAATTTGAGGATGTAGCAGGGGCCGAGGAGCCGAAGCAAGAGCTTGCGGAAATAGTGGAATTCTTAAAATCGCCGGAAAGATTTCAAAGTATGGGCGCTAAAATTCCGAAAGGCGTGTTGCTTATAGGCCCCCCGGGGACGGGTAAGACCCTCATAAGCCGCGCTGTCGCGGGAGAAGCGGGAGTGCCCTTTTTTTCCACAAGCGGAAGCGAATTTGTGGAAATGTTCGTGGGTGTAGGCGCGGCTCGCGTGAGGGATCTTTTTTTTCGCGCGAAGGCGAATGCGCCGGCGATTGTATTCATTGACGAAATTGATGCCGTAGGGCGTCATCGGGGAAGCGGTTTAGGCGGAGGTCACGACGAGCGGGAGCAGACATTAAACCAGATGCTTACGGAAATGGACGGATTCAACTCGTTCACTAATGTCATTGTTATAGCGGCGACAAACAGACCGGATATTTTGGACCCAGCGCTTTTGCGGCCGGGCAGGTTTGACCGGCGCGTTATTATGCCTCTCCCGGATCTTAAGGGCAGGGAGCAGATACTCCAGGTTCATGCTAAGGGCAAGCCGATTTCTCCGAGCGTTGATCTGCGGATTATAGCAAGGCGGACGCACGGGTTTTCCGGAGCCGACTTAGCCAATGTAATGAACGAAGCGGCGATACTTGCCGCAAGGAAATCAAAAACATTGATCGAAGCCGAGGATTTCGGCGAAGCAGTAGATCGCGTTATAGCTGGACCGGCAATGAAAAGCCGAAAGACAAGCGAAAAGGAACGCGAAATTACCGCGTACCACGAAGCCGGGCACGCGGTGGTAGCTCATAATATGGACGGAGCGGACCCGGTCCATAAAATTACGATAATTCCAAGGGGTATTGCCGGAGGGTATACCCAGCAGATTCCGGAGGAAGACCGGTCGTACTGGTCAATGAAGCAGTTGAAGATTACTCTTGCCGTGCTGATGGCCGGGCAAATTGCCGAGAGATTGGTTTTTAATGATGTGACAACCGGCTCTTCGAATGATCTCGAGCGGGCTACTAATATCGCAAGAGACATGGTGATAAAATATGGGATGAGCTCGCTCGGACCTATTAGTTTTGGCGGGGGCCAGGATGTAGTTTTTTTGGGCAAAGAATTCGCGAATGGGCCTAGTTACAGCGAGGCGGTCGCGGAGAAAATAGACAACGAAATAAATCTGATAATCAGACAAGCCGAGTTTGAGGCAAGGACTATATTAGAAAAGTACAGGAAAAAGCTGGAATATCTAGCAAAAAAGGTTTTGGCCGTCGAGATACTCGAAGGCGAGGAGCTTCAGCAAGTGCTTTCCTCGGATATGTAGTAAATAAAATTCCGCTATCTAAGCGGAATTTTTTATATTCGAGGCGAGAGGATCCTAGTTTTTATATTAGGATTCTTAAACTAAATAAGAGTTGACACAAAAGGTTATTTCGGATAATAATAGTTAATATGTTAAGAATAAGATTAATACGGAACGGAAAAAGAAACAGGCCAAATTACAGGTTGGCGGTTTTGCCGCAGAGATCATCTTCCCAGTCGGGAAGATTTTTAGAGGTGCTGGGTCATTACGATCCTCTTAAAAAAGACAGGTCTTTCAAGAAAGAGCGTATCGAATATTGGATTTCAAAAGGAGCCATTCCTTCGGATAGCGCTAAAAATATGCTTATTTCTTGCGGTATTTTGGAAGGCAAAAAAATCGCTGTGCATAAAAAATCCAAAAAGTCAGCGGAGCCAGAGGCGGATAAGGCGGTAACGGAAGCAAATGCATCAGTAGAAAAAAATCCTAAGGCCGAATCGGCGGTAGCGGACGGGAGTAGCGCTCCTACACCCGAGAAATAGGCCATATTTACCCTTGACAAATTTTTTATATTTTGGTATAATCAGGGCATACAGAACATTTCCTTGCGTTTGCGGAGAATAATTATATGTTGATTTACCGTAGTCGTAAGGAAAGGTCGTTTGCCCGTCAGGTGCGGTTGTGTGTCTGGCGAGGCTTGCTCCGCACATATACGGATATGTATATGCGGATGCTGATATGGAATTAAGATTGAGGAATGATCTGGCTTCGTTATAATAACGATCAACGAAGCGAGAATTCACAAAACATGGCTACATCAAAGTCTGTTGACCAAGAATTTCTTGAGTACCTTGTTAAATCCTTAGTTGACCATCCGGACGATGTAAAAACCGGCAGAAAAGTTGATGAAATGGGTGTGTTAATAACCCTTTCAGTACACGCTGAAGATATGGGTCAAATAATAGGAAAGAGAGGTTCTACCGCTCGATCCATTCGTTCACTCCTTCGAATAGTCGGATTGAAGAATAACGCGCGAGTAAACCTTAAGATCGAAGAGCCGGAAGGCGGATCAAGGGCACCAAGAACCAGCGTAGATGACGCGGTAGGCGATCTTAGTATATAAAACTCGATAAGCTTTTGGCTTATCAACATATGAAAACCGTGCTATGATTTTTCGTGGCACGGTTTTCGTTAGGTCGTAATAAAACTTAAAACATAATTTTTGTCGAGCTTTATATGCGTTCGCTTACGCAGTATGTTTTGTTTTATACCGAAAGTTTCATGATAACTTTTGATATTCTGACAATTTTTCCAGAAATGTTTCCGGGCTATTTTAATAGTTCTATTTTGGGCAGGGCGCAGAAGAATAAAAAGATAAAAATAAGAGTGCACAATTTAAGGGATTATACAAAGGATAAGCACAAAATTACAGACGACGCGGCGTACGGAGGAATACCCGGCATGGTTATGAAAGTAGAACCCATATACGAGGGAGTCAGAGCGGTAAAGAAAATGGCGCCGTTAAAGGTGAAAGGAAAAACAGCGAGGAAAAGAGTGATTCTGTTATCCGCAAAAGGCAAGGTCTTAACGCAGAAGAAAGTCCGGGAACTTTCGCGATACGACCAGCTGATTTTTATAGCGGGGCATTACAAGGGGGTTGATGAACGCGTGGCAAAGCATATAGCGGACGAAGAGCTTTCTATTGGAGAGTATGTAATAACTGGAGGAGAAGTCCCGGCGATGCTTGTCGTTGACGCGGTGAGCCGTATGATCCCGGGAGTTATAGGCAGGGAATCATCGAAAGAAGGCGAGTCATTTTCAACTGGAGTGAAGTATGAGCATCCCGTTTACACGCGGCCAGCGGTGTTTAGTCCGTCGAATAAAGGAATGCGTTCGACGCAAAGAGCGGGAGGGGCGGGCGGAAAGAGTCGAGGCGGCAAAAGCAAGGGCAAAAAAGTTGAGTGGAAAGTACCGGAAGTTTTGTTGTCAGGGGACCATAAGAAGATAGAAGAGTGGCGTCGTGCCGAGCGTGACTGTAACAGCGCTTAGCTTGACCGAAAAATCGTGTACTTGGATTGTTAAAGCCCCGATTCCAAAAGTCNGGAGCGGAGTATTGACTAATTTAGAGGTTTTGCGCTAGTATTTAATATAAGCTCATTAGCTCATTGAAAAGTGAATAAGCTTGTGCGTTTTATGTGCTTTATATGGTGCATATCGAGTGTTTTCTATACAAACCCGTTTGCGGGTAAGTATGCAAAACACATTGTCCTTCCCAGCTTGAGCGAAAGCGAAAGACGAGAAGGACTAAATAACTTGTAGCAAATACAGCACTTCTTGGCTCGCTTTACGCGAGTTTGAGAAGAGCTCTAGAATTTGTTGTACAAATTTTAGAGAGTTTGATCCTGGCTCAGGATGAACGCTGGCGGTGTGGATTAGGCATGCAAGTCGAGCGAGCCCGCAAGGGCTAGCGGCGAACGGGTCAGTAACGCGTAGGTACATACCCTTAACTCTCGTATAGCTGTCCGAAAGGATAATTAATTCGAGATAGTCTGATCGTACCTCATTGCATTCAATTTCAATAAGGAATGTAGCGAGGTGCGATCAGTAAAGGATACAGCAATGTATTCGGTAAAGGATTGGCCTGCGTCCTATCAGCTAGTTGGTGAGGTAAGAGCTTACCAAGGCTATGACGGGTAGGCGGTGTGAGAGCATGACCGCCGACAGGGGAACTGTGACACGGTCCTCACTCCTACGGGAGGCAGCAGTCGAGAATCTTCCACAATGGGCGAAAGCCTGATGGAGCGACACCGCGTGCAGGATGAAGGCCTTCGGGTTGTAAACTGCTTTTGTCTGGGAATAAGTGCCGTACCTCGATGTGTTCGGTGCGGAATGAACAAATTTCCAATAATCAATGACCAATTAATTACCAGAATTCCAATCACCAAAAAGAAAACGATTTGGAAGTTGGAAAATAGGATTTTATTGGGCGTTGCGATTTTAGATTTGGGATTTCCGCGGCGAATATAGCGAGGTGCGGCTCTGACGGTACCAGAAGAATAAGGGGCTGCTAATCACGTGCCAGCAGCAGCGGTAATACGTGAGCCCCAAGCGTTATCCGGAATCATTGGGCGTAAAGCGCGTGTAGGTTGCTTTGTTAGTCTCTTGTTAAAACCTCCGACTCAATCGGAGAGGTGCGGGAGAAACGGCAAGGCTAGAGGGTGTGAGAGGCTGATGGAACTCACGGTGTAGGGGTGAAATCCGTTGATATCGTGGGGAACACCAAAGGCGAAGGCAGTCAGCTAGCGCAACCCTGACACTGAGACGCGAAAGCGTGAGTATCGAATGGGATTAGATACCCCAGTAGTTCACGCTGTAAATGTTGGAGACCAGCTGTCTGAAGTGTCGACCCTTCAGGTGGCGAAGCTAACGCGTTAAGTCTCCCGCCTGGGAAGTACGGCCGCAAGGCTAAAACTCAAAGGAATAGACGGGAGTTTGCACAAGCGGTGGACCATGTGGTTTAATTCGACAGTAAGCGAAGAACCTTACCAGGGCTTGAAGCTCAAGTGAAACCCTGCAGAAATGCGGGGATCTTCTTACAAGGACACTTGGACAGGTGGTGCACGGCTGTTGTCAGCATGTGGCGTGAGCTGCTTCCTTAAATGGAATAACATGCGCAACCCCTGCTGTCTGTTGTATGTATCAGGCAGGACTGCCCGCGTTTAGTGGGAGGAAGGTGGGGACGACACCAAGTCAGCGTGCCCCTTTGATGTCCTGGGCGACACACGTGGTACAATGGTCTGTACAATGCGCCGCGAAACCGCAAGGTGGAGCTAATCGCATCAAAGCAGACCCCAGTTCGGATCGAGGTCTGAAACTCGACCTCGTGAAGCCGGAATCGCTAGTAATCGCGGGTCAGCCACACCGCGGTGAATACGTTCCCAAACTTTGTACTCACCGCCCGTCACATCAGGGAAGCCGGTAGTACCCGAAGCTCCGATCCGATTTATCGGATTGGATTCACGGTGAGATCGGTGACCAGGATGAAGTCGTAACAAGGCATCCGTAGGGGAACCTGTGGATGGAAATTTTTTCAATTTTTTATTAGGCTTTAAACCTAATAAGATTAGGCGACTGGAATTAAGGGAATGAATTCATCTCTTAATTCCAAAGTTTTGCAATTTTCCTTAAAAATTGCAGTCGGTATGCACCATATAGAGCATAATATGAAGAATAGGATTTATTCACAAAATTTTTCAACGATCCCGACACCTTCTTTTTTGAAAGAGGGTAGTTGTGGTGTGACGAAACTTTAAGAATACTCACAAATCGTACTTCAACTAACCCCTTTCAAATCTCAAACGAAAGGGGTTAGTTCTTTTTAGGAGGCGCCAAGATGGTAGAAAACAGAGAGGATTTAGAGGAACTACGGAATAAGCGCAAAGAGTCCGGGCATTTGGATACTCGCATCAAAGAACTGGCGGATGAATTGTACAAAGCTTTATTGCTTATAGGATACTCGGAAATACGCCCAACTTCACTAAGGGAATTATTTGACGAAGCTAAAGAAAAACTCATTGCTCGCCGCAAAGAAGGCAACCAAATAGTGGAGACGCTATACGCGGTTTTAAGAAGAGAAAGGGACCGAGGGTGTACCGGAGTGCCTTATACGAAAGACCCAAGCGAGAAGGAAGGCGCACTTATGGATTTAGCGCTTGAGGATGTTATGCGCATAGTTGACCAAAATCGGGGAATTCATCGTCTATCCAAGTGGCCATCCCTGCCTAGATGCGTTAATATTCCAGAAAGACAAGGCCCATAATTCAGTTTCCTATGTGCGGGGTTAGACCCCGCACATAGGATGTGTTAGTATGCCTAACATTAGAGTGTAGTATGTAGCATACTGCATACTGAAATGCCATCTATACGAATTAAACCTGCGACAGGGGAAAGTATATAATATACATAATCGCGGCAATGAAAAGCACGACATTTTTCGTGATAGATTGGACTACATTCGATTCTTGCATGATTTATTTGAATTCAATGATACGGCTCCAGCCCTAGATTTTTTTCTAAGATATAAATTCGCAGGCGAAAGCAATGTGCGGGGGTTCAACCCCGCACATTGAATGACATGGAAATAATTCAATCGGTCATTTTGGGTATAATCCAAGGCGTTACTGAATTTTTGCCGATTTCTTCGTCGGGGCATTTGGTTTTGTTTCCGTGGCTTTTGGGATGGGAGTATCGAGGAGTGGGTTTTGACGCCGCTTTGCATATGGGGACTTTAGCGGGGGTGCTTGCTTATTTCTGGCAGTATTGGAAGAGCATAATATTTTCTTTCCGCAGACGGGACGAGAAAGATCATTTTTATCAGAAACTGCTTTTATTTATAGCAGTTGCGACTGTGCCGGGAGCTTTGAGCGGCTTATTACTCGAAGATTATGTGGAAGGAATTTTCAGAGAGCCGTATGTTGTGGCCTCCGCGCTTGTTATATTTTCTTTCGTGATATTTTTTGCGGATAGGTTTGGAAATAAAGTTAACGANATTTCACATATAAATCTTAAATCTGCGATTATTATAGGATTATTTCAGATGTTGGCACTTATACCGGGAGTGTCCCGCTCCGGAGCGACAATTTCCGCGGGCTTGTTCCTGGGACTTAAAAGAGAGGAAGCCGCAAAATTTTCATTTCTACTTTCGGCTCCGATAATATTCGGCGCGGGAATTTTCACTTTGCCCAATATAATAAAAGATGGGATAGACAGTTCATTTATAGCGGGCATTGTTTCTTCTGCCATAGCCGGTTACTTCGCGATAAAATTTTTGTTTAAGTTTCTTGAGAAAAGGAGTTATTTGGGCTTCGCGGCATACAGGATTTTGCTCGGAGTGCTGATTTTCGGGTTGATTTTGGCAAGGTAATCTGATAAAATTACGAACGAAGGGTGCGTAGCTCAGCTGGCTAGAGCACTTCACTGATAATGAAGAGGTCCCTGGTTCGAGTCCAGGCGCACCCACAGGTCAGCTAAAAATTAGTATAATGGCAATGACAAACCCGGAAAGGTTTATCGAAAAAAATTATGGGAATGCGGAGTTCATACGGCAACAGCTCGGTTTTGAATGGGAGGATTTGAAAGGCAAAAGAATTTTGGATATTGGAGCGTCTGACGGCATCTTTGAAAAGGTGGCGAAGAATAATGGTGTCGAGGTGATAGCGTTGGATTACGACCCTTATAATGTCCAATTAAGAGAAAAACTTGGTATACGCGGAGTTCCCATTCCATCCTGGTCGCGAGATATCGAGTACATACAAGGGAGGGCTAATGCGCTACCGTTTCAAGACGAAAGTTTTGATTTTGTCATATCGCATGCCGCACCCCCCACTATCTTAGTGGATAGTAAAGAGGAAATCGCCAGTATTATCAAGGAGGTCGAGCGTATTTTGAAAAAGGGGGGAGAATTCAGGTTCGGGTCTCTGGGGATCGTTAGTTATGCGTTTGACGATCGGGAATTATTTACCGAAGGGGAGGAGGCCAGATTTGGCGTTGAGGAGCGGACGCGGCGCATACTAGATAAATCGCTCGAACTACTGCAAAGCATAGATCCAAGTATCACCGCGCATGAGAACCAAGACGGAGAAAGTTATTATTCATTAATAAAATAATATACGCCGCGCAAGTAGCGTATGTTATAAGTTTATACATGATTCGTTCAGTGATACGCAAAATTTTAGGTATAAAAGAAGTATCGGCGCACTGCGATATTCCTTGCGGGATATATTTGCCGCAACCGGCGCAAACCGCGGCTGAAACAGTTGAGAAAATGGTGCAAAAGATAAAAGAACTTGCCCCGCCTGCGTCCGCGGATGTGAATATGCAGGATTGGCTGGATTTTGAAAATTCGTCATCACGATTCGTGAGAACTAAGGAGGATCACGCGGAATTTTGCAAGCGCGAGTTATTGATTTTGTGGACTGATTATTTCAAAGAAGAGCATCTGGAGATGTTTCCGGATTTACACGAAAAATTTTGGAAAGCGGCAAAACTTTGCTCAAAGAATAAAAGGGAAGTGAATATGGAAGCGGCGCGGGAATTGCGAAAAGCGGTGGATGAAATCGCGGAAATGTTCGAGAAAACTAAGAGAGCGTAATATTGGAAGGAAGCCAAAATTTCTCAAAATCTGTGCCTCCGAGAAATTTTGCGGGCCCGTAGCTTAGTTGGTAGAGCGTCGCACTTGCACTGCGAAGGTCAGCGGTTCGAATCCGCTCGGGTCCACCAAAATTGATTTGCCGAAGAAGTTGCCTCGGGGCTTCGCCCCTCGGCAAATCAAATTTGGTGGTGTTTGGGATATCTGGGCAACGCGGCACGGAAGACGAGACCCTATATGGCTGTGGCAATTTAATTTCAAAAATACTATAGGTATTAAGCTATGTGGTCTTCCCATAGAAGAATACATTTTCTACATCGCCAGTAGCTTATACATAATATTCATTTGGGAAGGCATTCGATACGCGCTAGAAACGGGAAGTTTGTTTATGTATATTCTATTGCCATTCCTAGGAATATGGTCATTACTGTTAACTCTTGCGCCGTATATCTACGCTAAAGGATATAAGCTTTGAAATTGTCCCAATTCCTTTGGGAGATAAGAATGAACGAAATTGCAATGCTCATTGGTTATGTTGTCATTTTTTCTTTTGCATTACTGATTGTTTTATACTTGGCATATCTATCGTTGCTTATTTTTTGCAAAAGTGCGCGCTATTTGCATTCGAAACTTCGCTTGTTGTTTTGGTATGCATGATAAAAACAATTAGTACGCCGATACTTCTTTTGTCTAGATTAGTTCTTACTCTCCGAAGCCATAATGACTGTCGACATCTCGTTATTAAGAGAAGATAGCGGGAGCGGGACGGCAATTCCTGTAGTCTTCTCGATTGCGCCGGTATAGGAGATACCGATGGCGTATCATCGATTGAGACAGTAGCAGTTCGCTAGTTCGAATATTAAAAGGCGAGGATTTTCCCGCCTTTTTGTGTACGCGGTTTTGACTTGACATAGATATTATAATACTGTATAATATAAACAAGCATTCTGCACGCTAGGAGAAATTAAGTGAGGATTAACAAAGGTTTGGTTTTTTCAATAATATCTTCTATTCCTGTATTTCTTACTGCGTGGGTTTTGGTTTCTTTTTTTCTGAATAACTCCAATGTGTCGTATAGGCAGACGCATATTGGAGATCCAGATTCGGTGGCGGAAAGTTATGCCGTTAAGATAGAAAACGGAAAAAGCGCGGGGGTCGTTTCCACGACCCCACAAGAGAAGACCGCGGGGGAAATGGTTTTGAGCTTGCGGCAGTGGGTTGAATCTGAAAGTCCGCTTTGGGGCAAAGAGTTCAAATCCTTTACCCTAGCGTTGACTAGAAAAAATGTAGATGGAAGTATGCATTGGGCAGATATTTACATAATAGGCGAGAGTGGATATGTACGCTTATCATGCCGTTCCAGCGACGGGAATTCCGTCGAGTCATGGCATCGCGAATATTACATCCCCGCCGAAAAAAGATCGCTAATGGAATATGTGAACCTTTCGGAATTATTTCTTTTTGCTACATCAGTTCCGGAAGAAAGAGGCCTAAATAGCCTTTTGGATTGCTCGGGGACTGGTATCGGATATACCGATGGCGTATCCACATTGAGCATGGCCGCCATTAAATGGCGGATTCCGTACTTGTCTAGGTAGTTTCGAACAAACAAGTCGAACAAACAAACAGCCGGCTTTAAGGGTCGGCTGTTTTTATTTTCGCATTTTATTTCGCGATGAAGCAGACGAAAGGCGGTCTTATCGCGAGATTCGGATTGCGATGCGGATTTTCAAAAGTGATATTGCATATTTATCCACAGAGAGATGTAGCTATTTTTTGATATAATATTATAGAAAGGTCGTTTCTAACTCTATTCAAATTAGCATTTGAAATGGTCGTTACAATTAAACTCATCCATATCGGCAGGTCGTGCTATTTTAGCTGAACTTGCTTTTATGGATTTGATATATGTACTTCTTCGAAACTTGGGCAGACGCGGTTACGGTGTCCCTTCAAAATTTGCTTGAACAATTTTCAGGGATACTGATGCCGGTACTGGGAGCAATAGTAATTTTTATCTTGGGATGGATAATCGCTACGGCATTCGGAAGCGTAACTGAAAGAATACTTAAAAAGGTAATTCATGTAGATAAAATTTTTGATCAGCTTGGATTTATGGCGGTTCTTCACAAATCTGGCCTTGATTGGGAATTCAGCGGTTTGATAGGCTGGCTGGTAAAGTGGTTTTTTCTCATCGCGTTTTTCTTGGCGGGAGTAGAGATACTCGGTCTTAATGAAGTCGCTCAATTCTTAAGAGAGGATGTTTTGGTATTTATACCAAAAGTATTAGTGGCGGCATTGATAATACTTATAGCCGCTATTTCCGCAGATTTTGTTGATAAACTGGTTACATCAAGTACAAAAGCGGCGGAATTGAAATTTCCCAAAATAGGGTCTTTGATAGTGAGATGGTCTGTATGGATTTTTGCATTGCTTATAGCTCTTGAACAGCTCGGAGTGGAATCAAACTTCTTAAACATACTGTTCATGGGTATAGTGGCGTTTGCCGCGTTGGCTGGAGGATTAGCTTTTGGTCTAGGCGGGCAAGGCGCCGCCAAGGATTGGCTGGATAAAACTTATAAAGATTTGAGCAAATAGAGGGCGATTCCTATACGAGAAAGCCGTCCCTCTGGGCGGCTTTTGATTTTTCACCAATTTATGTATTGACATAAATTTAGGGTTTGCTACAATGCATCAGAGTAAAGCAAGTGATAAATACTAATAGATATAAAATCATAAATTACGAGTTGCTAAGCGGACAATAAACCACAATTTTGTTTGTGGAAAAACCGCTTAAATAGCGGTTTTTTGTTAGCTATTGGCTAGCATTCACTAAAAGTTAAATATGCGTGCGTGAATGTCGGCGAGTAGCGAACGGATTGGACCTTCACAATCTAATAAGTATTGGAGTTTTATAACTTCACAGGAAATGAATTAATTTAAGAGCATATGGTGGATGCCTAGATACCAAAAGGGGATGAAGGGCGTGGCGTGTCTGCGATAAGCCTCGGGTAGGTGACGAGCAACCTTTAATCCGGGGATTCCCGAATGGGGAAACCTGACGCCGTAAACCGGCGTCGTTCACTGTTTTTTACAGTGTTCCCATACCCGCTGAAGTAAAACATTCTAGTAAGCGGTGGAAAAGATAAAAATTTTATTCCCTTAGTAGTGGCGAGCGAAAAGGGAGGAGCCCAAACCTAACGCTCCTCACTGTGTTCGGAACTATTGCTTATAGATGCGGACAAGTTTGATAAATGCCGATACGAAATCGGTATAGATCAGTTGTATTCGCAAAATTAGCGTATAGCAACGAGCGTAGCGAGGAGCGTTGGGGGTTGTAAGGTAGGGACGCAGTTTTACTGGGGAGTAACGATTATTTAGTCGAATGTCTCTGGAAAGAGCGGCTATAAAGGGTAAAAGCCCCGTAGATAAAAAATAATCGCGTATTCCTAGTTCCTATTCTTGAGTACCTCGAGGAATGATGGCCTCGAGGGAATCCGGCAGAACTATCTGCCAAGGCTAAATACTTTTGGTAATCGATAGTGCACTAGTACCGTGAGGGAAAGGTGAAAAGTAGGGCGGTTAGCCCGTTGAAATAGAACCTGAAACCATATGCTTACAAGGACCAGGAGCTACCGCATCTCACTTTGTTTGATGCGGAATGATTTGTAATTTTGAATTTGAATCATTCCCAAACATCGAATATAGCGAGATGTGGTAGTGACTGGGTGCCTTTTGCAAAATGAGCCAACGAGTTTATGTATATTGCTTGTCTAAGCCCCTTCTTTTAGCCCTGATTTTCGGGGTTAAAAGAAGGGGTGGAGGCACAGGGAAACCGAGTCTTAAAAGGGCGACAAAGGCAGTATGTATAAGACCCGAAGCCAGGCGAGCTACCCATGACCAGGGTGAATTCCGGGTAAAACCGGGAAGAGGCCCGAACTCATTAGCGATGCAACACTATGGGATGAGTTGTGGGTAGAAGTGAAAAGCTAATCGAGCCTGGTAATAGCTGGTTCTCCCCGAAATAGCTTTAGGGCTAGCCCTAAGATAGCGCTTTGGAGGTAGAGCACTGGATGGTCTTCGGAGGATTTTCCAACGCAGACCAATCAAACTCCGAATTCCAGAGTAGCGTTTCTTAGGAGTTAGAACGCGGGGGCTAAGCTCCGCGCTCGAAAGGGAAACAGCCCAGATTGCAATCTAAGGTCCCAAAATCTCGGTTAAGTGGGAAAGGATGTGAGGATTCTCAAACAGCTAGGAGGTTGGCTTAGAGGCAGCCATCCTTTAAAAAGTGCGTAACAGCTTACTAGTCGAGAGTTTTCGCGCCTAAAATGTAACGGGG
>C687J35174_10005020_pt1 | contig 17568 bp, 20 predicted proteins | sample RifCSPhighO2_01_FD_35174 | JGI IMG/M metagenome (IMG submission 35174) | reverse complement strand
GCCTTGGCGGCCGCGCGCTGCACGTATTTTGCCAAGATGTATGGAGTGCGATTCAAGAAAATTTCAATATGCGCGCAGAAAAGCCGGTGGGGCAGCTGTTCCCGAAGCGGCGCTTTGAGCTTCAATTACAAAATTGCCGCACTGCCGGAGCATATCGCCGATTACATCATCGTGCACGAGTTATGCCACTTGAGCGAAATGAACCACTCCAAAAAATTCTGGCACCTCGTGGCGCGCGAGGTGCCGGAGCATCGCGCAATCAGGAAAGAATTGCGCAATACTGTCATCATGTTTCGGTGATAAAGGGCGGAAGGCATATATGCTACTATGCATACATGAATAAACGAATGTTGACAGACAAGAAAAAGCTCTTGCGGCAGGAGGATCATCTGACGCGCCCGCCGCGATTGGAAGGCAAAGCGAAGAATGCGGGACTTGAGCCAGTGCGCAAGAAAAAGAAATCGCACTCCAAGACTGAAAAAAAGGCGAAATGATATTGCACGATCGGGCAGATGCTGGCAAGCGCCTTGCGAAGGCGCTTGCCGTCTATCGCGCTACAAACGCGGTCGTTCTTGCGCTACCGCGCGGAGGCGTGGTGGTCGGAGCGGTAATTGCCAGCACGCTGGGGCTTCCGCTTGATATCATAGCGGTACGCAAGATTGGCCATCCAAACAATGAAGAATATGCAATCGGCGCGGTGAATGCTGAAGGAACACTGCTGTGGGACGAGGCCGCGCGCGGAGTGGACGAAGTGTGGTTGCAGGAAGAGGCCGCTCGGCAGCAGCGGGAGGCGCAGCGCCGCGCGATCCTGTATCGCGGAGCGCGGGCGCCGCTTGATCTTGCCGGGAAGATTGCAATCATCGTAGACGACGGCATTGCAACTGGTCTTACGATGCGACTTGCGATCGCGTCGGTGAAGGCGCAAAATCCCGCGCGTGTTGTCGTTGCGGTTCCCGTTGCTCCGTCGGATTCAGTACACGCGATAAGTAATGAAGTCGATGAAACCATCGTGCTCGCTCCGGCCGACGAATTTCTCGGCGCGGTCGGCGCTCATTATGATAGGTTCGAGCAGGTGGATGATGATGAGGTTGTCCGGCTCATGGATGCAGCATCACCGATCGCATATTCCGAAAGGCACGAGAAGGGGAAATAGCCGAGCCGAGTATTTTCAGAAATTCCTCGAACTATTATGGTGCAAAACAAATCCTCCACGCGCGCAGGGGCGTGGAGGATCGAGGCGGACCGCGGGGCGGTCAGATAGGCTGTACGTCGGGTACTGCGGATCCCCGGGCTTGTGGGAAATTGCGCGGTGCTCGCAGAAGCAATGTCCTGAACAACCAATCGGCGAACGGGAACACGACATTGTAGTTTTTCCACATGTATTGGTGGTGCAAGAGGTGGTGAGCATTGAGCCAGCGAAATATTCGTCTCCCCTCGATCCACCGATCCATCGGGGCGTGGAAGCACCAGTGCAGTCGTTCGTACACCCCGTAGTATCCCGCGAAGGTAAAGAGAGCCGTCCAAAAGATGGTCCACCCTTCGGCGTCGCCGATGAAGTGACCGACTAGACTTGCGACTGGCACGACCGGAATCATTCCGACCACCACCAATGCCGGACCATTCCACCACGTCATGGGGATTTGTGTATCCCCACACGAGTCGAGTAAGTGGTAAGACGCATCAGCTTTGTATCTCACGTGGTGAACCAGGGCATGTTTCCTGTACGGATAGTCGAACCATCGTCTCCGTGTGTGCATCAGGTGCTTGTGCAGATTCCACTCTGCTATCGAGGCGTACAGTATGCCGAACGCCAGGGTCGAAAAGATCGTCAGAGCAATCGACATATCGTTCCCCCTCTTCCAGACAGTTCAGTTGCTCACACTAGTATAGCAAAATAAAAACAGGCTCAGCCAATTAATCGGCGGACTATGCCAAAGCTAACGCACGTAAAAATGATGCAAGCTCTGCGTCTTTGAGCGCGCGGTGTTCGCCCAGCTTTAGCCCGGCGAGTTTGATATTCATGATGCGTATGCGCTCCAAATCGGCAGTGACGTAGCCTAAGCTCGCGCACATGCGGCGGATTTGATGCTTCTTGCCTTCGGTGAGCGTGATGGAGAATTTTTTCTCGCCTAAAATTTTCACTGTGCAGGGTTTGGTCGTATATCCTTCGATATTCACACCTTTTTCCATACGTTCTCTGAAATTCGCGGCAAGCGTTTCTTTGACGGTCACGACATATTCTTTTTCGTGCTCGTATTCGGGATTCAGTAGCTTGTCAGTGATGCGGCCGTCGTCGGTAAGGATGATGAGGCCGTGTGAATCCTTATCGAGTCGGCCCACCGGAAAGACGCCCACTAGCGAAGTAGCCTGCCGTATCTCTTTTTCGCCGAGCTGTGGCGAGTGCGTGATGATGCCGCGCGATTTGTTATAAGCGAAGTAGCGCATATTCTTGGCGCGGAAATGCACATCCACTTTGTCGGCCTCGGCAACGATGTCGCCGAGCTTGGCTTTGCGACCATTGATGAGCACTTTACCCGCCGAAATCAGTGTGTCCGCCTCGCGGCGCGTGCAGTAATTCTTGTGCGCGAGGTACTTATTGATGCGCATGGGAAATATGGCGGTGTCGGTGGTCATACAGCATTGCCTGCGACGTACCCGGTGGTCCAACATAATTGTAGCGAATAGCCGCCCGAGGGCCGACTGATATGCAGCACGTCGCCGATGAGATAGAGGTTGGAAATGATGCGCGAGCGCATCGTACGTGTATCCACCTCTTCCAGTATGACGCCGCCATCAGAGACGACCGCGCGATCGAATCCCATGAGACCGATGATGTCGGCTTGCATAGCCTTTAGGAGGTGAACGAGTCGCCGACGATCTTCTTTTGGAAAACTGTGCGCCTTGGTATCAGTTCCCACTTTCATCAGTGCGAGTACAGCGTTGGCCACTCCGCGCGGCACGATCTCGGGGAGCACATTAATCAATTGCCTATTCTTGCCAGCGTCGATCGCCGCAAGTATCTTCTTGTCCAGCGCGGGAAAATCCATTTCGGGGAAAAGGTCTATAGCACAGGTGACGTCGCCAGCAAGCAGAAGGTCGCCCACCTGTGCCGCGCTGTTGAGTATCATTGGGCCAGAGAGCCCGAAGTGAGTGAAGAGGAGCGGTCCTGCTTTTGAGAATGCACGTTTTCCCTCACAGAAAAAGATGATCTTCACGTTTTCAATGGTCGTTCCTGCCAATTTTTTGACCCATGCATCGCTCATCTTGAGCGGCACGATGGAGGGAGAGGCCGGGCGCACCGTGTGTCCCATCTCCGCGAGCCAGCGGAAGCCGTCGCCCGTCGAGCCCGTTTCGGGATGGGACATGCCGCCCGTTGCGATTATGAACGAATCCGCCGTGTAAGTGCCGCCATTGTAAACCGCTGCCATGATACGGCCACTTTTGGCGCGGAGTGCGCTCACGGCCGTTCTCGTTCGGACAGCAACACCGGCATCCTGAAGATATTTTTCAAGCGTTTTGGTGACGTCGGTTGCCCGGTGTGTAGCAGGAAATGCGCGCTTGCGTGCCTCGACCACCAGCGGCAGGCCGCGCGTGGTAAAAAGATCGAAAGTATCCTGCACACTGAATTGCGAGAGCGGGGAGTGGAGGAATTTCTCTCCCGAGCCGTAGTGTTTGAGGAATGCACGCTTATCGAACTCGGCATTGGTGATGTTGCATCTACCACCGCCCGTGATGTCGAGCTTTTTGCCGAGCTTGGTATTTTTCTCCAGAAGCACGACGGATTTTCCGCGCTCTGCAGCCCGCAGCGCGGCCATCATGCCCGCCGGCCCCCCACCGATGACGGCGACGTCATAGTGATCTGCAGCCTTCATTCCCACTGTATAACAGCATTCGCGATTACTTGCGAATAGTTCTGGAGTGGTAGGACTTATGGAAATTGATGCAGTTCTAGGAGCACAAACAAAATAGAGTGGAGTGTACTATTCGTACACTGAGCGAAATTTTGTGCAGTGCGACAACGAAATGCGCGATTTCCGTAAGTCCTCACAAGTGATAGCATGCGAATATGTTGGTAGACGAAATAACAATACGGTTGCGCGGCGGCAACGGCGGCAAGGGTGCCGTGGCTTTTCAAAAGGTGAAACTTATGCAAGGCCCTACCGGCGCTGACGGCGGCCGGGGCGGCAATGTCTACCTCGAAGGCGTGACCGATATCGGGGCTCTGATGAACTATGCGAGCCGCAAGGAAATGCATGCCGAAGACGGCAAGAATGGTCGCGGACAATTCATCGACGGCCGCGCGGGAGAAGATCTGGTGCTGAAAATCCCAACGGGCACGACCATCACCAATCTTGATACTGGCTATGTGAAGGAAATTACGCGGGCGGGGGAGCGCATCCTCGCAGCAGGCGGAGGCGAGAGTGGCCGCGGCAATTTCAAATTTCGCTCCTCCATCAATACCACACCAATGGAATCCGAAGAGGGGAAAGTGGGCGACGTGGCGAATTTTCGTCTCGAGCTCCGCCTCATCGCCGACGTAGGGCTCGTCGGCTTGCCCAATGCTGGCAAATCGAGCTTGCTCAATGAGCTTACTGCTGCCAAGAGCCGCGTGGCCAATTACGCCTTCACCACGCTTGAGCCCAATTTGGGCGCATACTATGGGCTTATCATCGCCGACATCCCCGGCCTCATCGAAGGCGCCTCGGGAGGCAAGGGCCTCGGCGTAAAATTTCTCAAGCACATCGAACGTACCAAAGTACTCTTCCATCTTCTATCCGCCGAGTCCGACGACCCCGCAAGAGATTACAAAATCATTCGTGACGAGCTGGATAAATACAATCCCGAACTAACGAAAAAAACCGAGCTCGTTTTCCTCACCAAGACCGACGCAGTATCTGCGAAAGAATTGAAAGAAAAATTAGCGAAGCTTAAGAAAATAAAAATCAAAGCAACGCCGGTTTCTATTCTCGACGCAGAAAGTTTGAACGCGGTAAAAAAGATACTCAATAAAATCGCGAGCGAAGCTTGACAGGAATATAGCGATTTTGCTATACTGCTCGCAGCCGATAGGAGTGTATTATTAGGCTATGCAAAAGCAGTTGCAGACGATTGTTCTAAGAGGGGTAAAGAGCTATATCGCTGAAATCTCTGAAGCAGATCGCGGTAGGATTTATCGGAATATAGAAGCGTTGGCACTCGGTAACCTAGAGGGACTGCGTACGAAACAGTTGCGAGGGCCGATACACGAATTGATCAGAGGCAATCATCGCCTGACATATTTCAAGTTGAATGACAGACTCTACTTGGTCCGAGGATTCCGCAAGAAGAGTGCGAAGACCCCGAAGCAAGAAATTGAGTATGCCGAGGACATATTAATGAGGATCAGAGAATCATAAAAAATAGCTTATGAAAAAAATCAAAATTACGAAGAAAGATCTCAAATTCTACATGCTTGCCGAGGTGTTTAAGGACAGGAACACCAAAGAGTTTCAAAGAGGGTACCGAGAAGAATCGGGTCGCATCGCGCTTGCCCAAAAAATCCGAGAGACTCGGGAGAAAAAGCACCTGACGCAAAAGGCGGTCGCACACAAAGCATTGATGCCGCAATCGGTGATCGCCCGCCTCGAAAGCGGTGATCATGGCGTCTCGCTCGACACCTTGAGTCGCGTCGCCCACGCGCTGGGGAAGCGGGTTGAGATCGTTTAGGTTTTAGAAAACGGTACCTGACACCTGACCCTTGATCAGTTCTATGAGGAGGCTCTTGTCACGATCTTGTATATTTTGTAAGAAAGGTATCCTGCTGCCAACAGCGCAAGAAGATCATTTAAATTGCCGCCGATAAATGCCACGGTAGGATTTTCAGCAGCATGCAGACCCATTGCTCCAAGAACAAAAGAAATAATCACAACAAATACATTTCGCAGAATAAAGGTACCTGCTACGAATACCACGATTGCCAATACTACACCTGAAGCTTTTTTCATACTTAAACGCTTTGAATACTTAATAAAAGAAAAACGATAAAAAGTACAACGCTCAGAATCGACACTAATTTAATCCACATGGGTAAAGAACGCAGCGGCGTGCCGTAATAACGAAAAGCAATAGCCAACAACACGTTGGCGAATGCGGTAGCAAGGGAGTGCGAAATTACCAAACTATATGCCGCATACCCTAAAAACAAGAGAGGCAATTATAGTAGTCCTAAATAATGTAAGGCCGTAGGCCTGCATTTCCTTGGGAGATTTCGACCTCAAGTCCATATCGGCTCACTGTACCATGTATTGTGTGTCGAATAGCCATGAATGTTGACAACCTCCTTGCAATCTGCTACCATTCATCTTGTCAGACATTCTCTATTGGTTTTTTGTCTTGGGATACCCAAGGCCGCCCGCTAGCTAGCACACGAGGCGTGAACCTTCCCGAGATAGTTCGACACTATTTTACCCCGGGCACTTTCTTAAAATTCTAGAAAGTGCCGGGCAAGCCGGTCAACTCCGGCATATACACTTATGACGCCAACATCATCCATTCCGGGTAGTTCCGGAGCCACGTTCGCAGGGCTCGGCATCGCGCCGAAGGTCTTGCATGTATTGGACACACTGAAATTCTCGGTGCCCACGCCCATTCAGCTTCGTGCCATTCCGCCCGCGATAGAAGGGAAGGACGTCATCGGCATCGCGCAGACGGGCACGGGCAAAACGCTCGCCTTCGGCGTCCCGATGCTCCAGCGCATTTTGGCGAGCGACGGTCGTGGTCTCATTCTCCTGCCCACGCGCGAGCTCGCGCTGCAGGTCGAAGAGACGCTTGCGCGTATCGGCCGGCCGCTTGGCCTTCGCACCGCCGTTTTCATAGGCGGCACCGCGATGGGCCCGCAGATCCGCGCGCTCGGTCGCGACCCTCACATCATCATCGCTACCCCTGGCCGCTTACTCGACCATCTCGCACAGGGAACCATCCGGCTCGGTAAGGTTTCGATACTTGTCCTCGACGAGGCCGACCGCATGCTCGACATGGGTTTTTGGCCGCAGGTCAAGAAAATTCTTGCGGCGGCGCCGACAGACCGTCAGACCATGCTTTTCTCTGCCACGCTTTCACGCGAGATCATGCAGGTAGTCACATCGCAGATGAAGACACCGCTGCAGATCGAGGTTGCGCCGTCGGGCACCACATCGGAAAAAGTGAGCCAAGAATTTTTTATAGTACGCAAGGACGAAAAATTGCGTTTGCTCGAAAAGGTCCTCGGCGACTACAACGGCTCGACGCTCGTCTTTTCCCGCACCAAGCACGGCGCGAAGAAGGTCATGCGGGCAATACACGCCATGGGACACAAGGCGGCCGAGATACATGGTAATCGCTCGCTCGCACAGCGCAGGGATGCACTCGAAGGGTTCAAAAATGGGCGCTACCGAGTGCTGGTAGCCACCGATATAGCTTCCCGCGGTATCGATGTAAAGGATATCGAGCTCGTCATCAATTACGATTTGCCGATGGACAGCGCAGACTACGTACATCGCATCGGGCGCACCGCGCGCGCTGGTGCCGAGGGCCGCGCTATCTCGTTTGCCGAGCCGCAGCAGCGCCGCGAGATACGCGACATCGAACGTCTCATCAAAAAGACCGTGCCGGTGCGCCCGCTCCCCGCGCTTCCGCCATCGCGCGCGCTTTCCACCGCACCGTTTGACGAAGACCGCCCTCGCCGATTTGCCCCGCGACGCCCCGCTTCCTTCTCACACTCCCGTCCTCAATCTCGTCCTTCGTTTAGCCGCTCCAGCGGTCCGCGTCGCCCGCAGCGCAGCTTCTCGCGCGGGAGTCGCGTATGAAGTGGGCCGTTCGAGTAGCCGAGCCGCTCCGCACCGCCATCTCGGTGTGTGCTTGCGGCGGCAAATACATCAAAACGCGGAAAGATCAGCGGACCTGTTTGCGTTGCCTCAAGGAGGCCAAATAGGGGCAGCGAGGGTAGACGGTGGCGAACGAAGTGCTATTATGATTGACATATTAGTCAATGATTTTCATATGGCGACAAGAAAACAAACGATCGTGGCACGACGCAACATCAAAAAGGCGCAGGCAAAATGGAAGGGGATGACGCACCGGCAACGCGCGCTCGCACAGCCGCAAGGTCGTGCGCGCAAGTTGCCCGGCACGACCGGCAAAGGGCAATTTTATCGCATCGAAGTGCGACCGAAAGGCGATTTCGTCACCTTCCGCAATCAGGATGTCGGCAAGAAGGGCGGCTTGGAGCGCCTCGCGGGCAAGCGCCGGAGCGGCAGCTGGGATACCGTGTCGTGGCTCGTGAGCAAAAAAGATGCACACGTAAAGAGCGGACACCTGATGATCACTGACAAAAAGGCACGCACTGTTCTCAAAAGCATCCGCGGCCACATCGTGCATGTAAAGGGTGATGTATTCAAGGCGCATCCACGCAAAAATGTTCCGGAAGCAGCGAAGCCAACCCCCGCAATGCACCGCGCGCAAAAAGCAAATATCAAAAAAGCGCAGCGAAGACGATGGTGATAGTGTTTTGTTGGTCCAACAATCCACAAATTCCTGCAATGCGCTCGGCCTGTACGCGGTGCATACTGCTCTGATATGCGCACGACGGTATGGTACACATTGGGGTATTTCAAACAGCGCGCGCGGTCTACCTTCTCCTCGCTTTCCATACGCAATTATCGGCTGTATTTTATCGGGCAGGGAATTTCGATCTCCGGCACGTGGATGCAGACCGTCGCACAAGGCTGGCTCGTATTGCAGCTTACCGGCTCTGGCACGCAGGTAGGCTTCGTCGTTGCGCTTCAATTCTTACCGCTTCTCTTCATCACACCCTTCGGTGGAATGATAGCCGACTCGTTCCCAAAGCGTCGCACGCTCTTCATCACACAAGGGTTTTTTATCCTGCAGCAACTCACGCTCGGCATCATCGTCCTTACCGGTGTTGTAGAGATGTGGATGATCTACTATCTCGCGCTCACCTTTGGCCTCATAAATGCGGTAGACAATCCCACGCGGCAGGCCTTCGTCTCCGAACTCGTTGATCGCGACCATGTGAGGAACGCAATTGCACTGAACGCTACCGAGAACAATCTCGCACGCGCCGTCGGCCCATCTATCGGCGCCATCTTGATCGCGGGTATTGGCATCGGATTTTGTTTTATTGCCAATGCTTTCTCTACGCTCGCGGTCATCACTGCGCTTTTTATGCTCGATACGAAAAGGTTGCAACCGCATGCATCACCTGTGCGCCTGCATCCCCTAAAGCAGCTCTCCGAAGCCTGGCGCTATGTGAAGAAAACACCGCTCATTCGCAACACGCTCATCATGGCGGTGGTGATAGGCACGTTCGCGTACGAATTCCAGATTACGCTGCCGATCCTAGCCAAATTCGCTTTCGGCACCGATGCGGCAGCTTATTCACGCTTGTGGGTGGCTTTTGGGCTTGGGTCGGTAGTGGGAGGATTGGTGGCAGCAGGGCGCAAGCGAGTCGCTCCGCACACGCTGGTCGGCGCGGCGATTCTCTTCGGCTTCTCAATGCTTCTCGTTTCTTTGATGCCCACGCTCGACTGGGCGGTGGCTGGGATGCTCCTTGTGGGATTCTTCTCGATCAATTTCACCTCGCTCGCCAACACCAGCTTGCAGCTCAAAGCAGAGCCTGCGATGCGTGGGCGCGTTATGAGCCTTTGGACGATGGCGATGCTCGGCTCGACCCCCATAGGTGGCCCCATCGTGGGCGCTGTCGCCGAGCATTTTGGGGCGAGGTGGGGGATAGCGCTCGGTGGATTGGCCGCGCTCGTTGCTGGGGCATTCGCCGCACGGACACTTCTGAAGAACGATCGCTCCGAAGTAGTGCCAGAGAGCATCCGCACCGCCGATCTCGAGGCCGAAGGCCGCGAGGAAGCGAAGTTTAAGTGAGAGTTGCGTGCCTTGCGCAAAGGGCAGGGGGGTACTATTTCACCATTAGATAATAATCTCACTTTGAAGTATGTCTGAAATACTTGCCTTTTTTGTTGGTCTCCTGCAGGCAACACTCTCCCTCCTGGGCTTCGTCCAAGCCAACCCTACGCTTCCGCCAGAACAGCGCGATCAAGCCGTACAAGTCGCGCAGCAGGCGATTACCACTGCGACGAATGCGATCGCGTCTAATCGAAATTCGCAGGCACAGGGATTTTCAGCTTCCCCGAGTTCGGGACCAGCACCGCTGACCGTGACATTTTCCAACATTCCGACCAGTGCGGCTGAAGAAAATATACACTTCGGCGACGGGAAGGAAGCTTCTAATGGATTAAATGGTTGGCCTAGCAGTGGTGTTGTCCATACGTACACTGTACCAGGTACGTATACCGTCACCGTAATAAGTGGCATGTCTAATGGTGAAATAGGACGCCTTACCGTAACCGTTACCAGCGCAAACACTCAATCATTTATCTCCATCCCCGGCATGAGCAAATACACATATCGAGACTTGAGCTTTTCTTTCTGGTATCCGAGTACAGCCCAGTCGGGTTATTATTCCTCGAAAGAGCTCTCTTTCATGCCCTTTTTCGATAATTATTCTCTTGCCGCCGGTTTGTTCATCAAAGGGAAAGTTGGTGAAATTTTTTTCGTAATACAAGATGCACCCTCTCGCAGCATAACGGTTGGAGCGGGCGACACACTGTATCAAAGTGAACAAGAACCGAACTTGAAGCCAGTCAAGTATTATTTCGATACGGATACTCATACGTGGATGAAGGCGTATCCGTACGGAGCACCAAGTGGAACATCATCTGCGACAACGACTGCATACACGGGCGATAACACAATGGGCGGACTTCACATGTTCGCTGGACCTGAATATGGAACGTGGATTGTTCCAATTAGTGCGCAACGTTTTTTGGTGATTCACAGTGGCACTTCGTATTCGAAAGGCCAAAATACAGAATTAGGCAAACAGGCGTATGCGCTTGCAAAAACCATCCTCGCCACTGACCCATCTGTCGCCACGCCGGTCTCTGCTGCCGAGCAGATTAAAATCATCCAGGCGGAAAAGGATGCATACACGGTGCAATAAAATAAAAGAGGGCGGTGTGCTATAGTGGGCGGATATGAACGTGGTTACCATTCCCAAAAGAGCGTACGACGAGATCATCAAGCGTCAGACGCGTACCGAAGCTACCGTCAAGCATCTTGTACATGCGGTCAAGGAACTTTCGCAAGACGAGGAACTGCGGCCCGAAGTTGTCGCACGAATTGATCGTCATTCGCTAGCGATGGATGCTGGGAAAGGCAAGCGCCTCAAGACTGTAAGAGAAGTCCGGGCATACTTTCGCAGTCTATAATCTTCGATGGCCACACCTGCTCGCTACACGCTCGCAGTAGAGTCAGATGTCGAGCGTATCTTTACATCGCTCAAGCGTAAGAATCCGGACGTATTTCGAGACGTAGAGGCCGGCATCTTAAAGATTCTCCGCAGCCCCGAGCTTGGCAAGCCTCTGCGTAACGTCTTGCGCAATCGTCGTCGTCTCCACATCGCAGGCTCGTTCGTGCTGATTTACGAGATTACAGCGAACGAAGTTCGCCTCCTCGATTTTGACCATCACGATAAGATTTATAAAAAGCGCTAACCACCCTTTCCATTCCAGCCAGCGTACGCGGGGCAGTAAAATGGGGGATATGGTACAGTGCCGACATGGTAAACATTTCCATCCCGAAATCAAAAATCACCAAAGCAGCGGGGGTAGTTATCCTTCCCATCAAAGAGTATCAGCGCCTGCTTGCCGGACGCTTTCCCGATGTGTACCTCACGGGCAAAGAGGCGGAAGATCTCGACAAACTGGTGGAAGAGGGACTGCGTGAGCATCGCGCCGGAATGACTCGTAAACTTCGCTCCTTAGCAGATTTAGACTAACCATGCACATTTCTGAAAGAGAACAGCGTTTTGTTTTTGTATGTTGGTGATCACTCGATATATAAATAATTTTTACAGATGCCGGTTTTCTTGCGCGCCGTGGAAGATGCCCGTGATGATGAGTTCGGCGCGTGCGTCCGGAAGTTCGTACACGATGATGTAGGGAAGCCCCTTTACGACCCACTCAAATGTGCCGCGCGCCTTGCCGGGGTGTCCGAGGTTAGGAAAGCGCGCGAGGTATTCTGCAACAACGAGAATACGTTCGATGACTGAATCTGCTGCAGCCGAGTTATCTTTTGCGATCCACGCATAAATCCTATCGAGGTCGCTGCGCGCTTCCTCGTCGAGGATGACTTTCATGCACGACGTCGTGCGAAATATTCGCGCACTTCTTTCAATGTCAGGAATTTCCGATTGAGATTCTTTCGCCGCCTTTCCACTTCCACAACCTGTTCATCCGAGAGCTGATACGTTGCAACACCTTGTTCCTCCATATCCATAAGTACACGAGCGGCCGCTTCCTGGCGTTCTTCCGGCCATGCACCGACACGTTTGATAACTTCCTCGAGAACTTTGCTTGTCATTTTTTCATTGTATCACATTCGCATGGATTCGGTTCAAAACCGCACCCACTTGCATTCTTTTCCAATACGATGCATAGTGCGGGGATGAAAACATCCATTATTTCGGGGGTGGCTCTATTTAGCCTTTTAATAGCCCCTTTAGCTCTCGCCCAGACCTATTACCCGACATCCTACGGATGTGTGTCCGTGCCGGTCGGCATCTCGCTTGGCTCGCGCGGCAGCTCTGTACTGACGCTCCAGAACTTCCTCATTAGCCGCAACTATCCGGGTGGCGGCGCTTGGATGGCTACGAGCTACTTCGGCGCAGCCACGCAAGCGGCGGTGCGCAATTTTCAGCAGTCACAAAATCTTTTCCAGACAGGTATGGTGGATGCTACGACAGCCTCCGCGATCTCGCGCGTTTCGTGTCTACCTCTGGCCGGCCAGAGTGGTAGTGTTTTGGGCTCGGTATATACGACGCCCACGTATCCATACACGTACCCGACACCAACGCTCACGTATCCACAATACCCCACGTACCCGAATTATTATGGTAATGCCCCGGTCATCACATCACTCTCGCAGAATACCGGCATGCCTGGCAATGTGGTAATCATCTACGGCGTCGGTTTTGACACTTGGAACAACACGGTCAATTTCGGCGGGACTATGCTCTCGAATATTTCGTCGCCAAACGGTACGTCGCTCACATTTACCGTACCCTCCACGTACTATTCATACTCGCTTGCGGGTACTGCGGTACAACTCTCGGTCTCGGGCGGCCGTGGCACGAGCAACACACTCGGCTTCACCGTGTGGGGGACGCAGAATAATTGTGGCCTCTACGGGTATAATAACTGCGGCTGCAACAATTACTACCCCTATACCTACGGCTACAATAGCGCCGCTTCTTGTTTGCCGGCAAACACCGCAACGCCCGTCATCAACTACCTCTCACCGACTTCTGGCCCAGTCGGCACTACGGTCACCGTTTACGGCTCCGGATTTTCTACCGCGGGCAACACGGTACACTTCGGCACAGGCATTATCACAAATCTTAATTCCCATGACGGCCGCTCTGTTTCGTTCATCGTCCCGAATACCTTGACCGGTTTCGGCAGCCAGCCCATCACTTTCTCGACGTACCAGGTGTCCGTTACAAACAACGTGGGCATCACATCGGGCAGTGTGCCCTTCACCGTGACAGGCCTTATTTCTAGCGGCGCACCCGTCATCACGAGCGTGAATGGTCCGACCGCCCTCTCGACGGGAAGTAGCGGTCTTTGGACGGTCAACGTCAATACGGCGAGCAACACCTATCTCACGCTTTCTGTGAATTGGGGCGATCAAAATGTATACGGAGCGGCTTCCACGCAGCAAATGGCGTATGGCAGCGTACAACAAACAAACACTCTGACCCACACGTACTACCAGAGCGGCACATACACGATCGTTTTCACCATCTCAAACAGCGCGGGTCAGAATAATAGCTTCACGACCACCGTCGTTGTTTCCGGTACGCAGGGCAATCTTGCGCTTTCTTACCTCTCACCGCAAAGCGGCCGCGCCCAGACCGTGATCGCGATCGTGGGAACGGGATTCTCGACTTCCGACAACATCGTTCGATTCGGCGTGGGTGGCACGCAGCACGTGTCGAGTGTGGGTGGCACAACGATCTATTTTCAGGTTCCGCAGTATGTCTCACCGTGCGATGTATTAGCGGCGGGTTCTGTATGCGCACAATACCTCCAGCAGGTTTCCCCGGGCACGTATCCGATCTCGGTGTCCAATACATCGGGACAAACTTCGGGCATCCTGACCTTTACGGTCGTGCAGTAGCAGCCGCGCACGCCGCCCGCGTTCATAAATAACCGCGCAAAAATGCTACGATTGACGGGTGCGACGCTTGTTCAGGTGGTTGCTTCTATCGCTTTTGTGTGCGCTCACGGTTTTTCTTGTTGTCCCACTCTTGATGCGGACATCGGTGTCGGGCAATTTGTATGATGCTGCCGATCTGGCGCCGCAAACCGATGTCGCCATCGTTCTTGGGGCATCCGTCGCGCGCGGCGTGCCGTCGCCCGTGCTCGCCGCTCGCGCGCAAGAAGCAGTCGATTTATATCTGAAGGGAAGAGTACGAAAGATTTTGGTCACTGGAGACAGTGCTGCGCTCTCGCATGACGAAGTGACGCCAGTGCGAAAATACCTGATCACGTCGGGTGTCTTGGCAGAGGATATTTTTCTCGATCACGCCGGACTCGACACCTATAGCAGTATGTACCGGGCGCGCGCTGTCTTTGGAGCGACGAGCGCGACCATCGTGACGCAAAATTTCCATCTGCCGCGTGCGCTCTTTATTGCACGGGCGCTCGGCATTGATGCCGTCGGCGTCGTAGCCTCCGGTGGCACCAATTTTAATGACTATCTACGAGAAATTCCGGCTTCATGGAAAGCACTTCTCGACCTGCTCACCAGGCGTCAACCTCAGTATCTCGGTGAGTCCATCCCACTCTCGGGAGACGGCCAGGCGACGTGGTATTAGTGGGGATACTCACCGGTTTATCCCCAGCGTGCTGTGGGGACGCCTGTTTTCGAAAGGTGAATGGTGTTAGCATTGGTTCGTTCAGAACACAGGTTTTATTTTATGATAAAGCAACTCACCTCCGCCGCAGCCGCACTTATCTTGTTGACGTCGCCCGTTCTCGCCCTTGCTGCAGTCCAAACAACCCCCACCGCATGCCCAGTACTCGCACGCACTCTCGCGCGCGGCGCGAGGGGAGCCGATGTTTCCGCACTCCAAACGTTCCTGATAGCGCAAGGACTCCTTGCCAGCGGTTCTGCTACGGGATTCTTCGGCGCTCTCACACAGGGAGCAGTACAAAAGTTCCAAGCTTCACAGAATATCGTCTCCTCGGGCCCTCCCGCCTCGACCGGCTACGGCTCGGTAGGCAAAAAGACTCGCGCAGCCATCGGATTGGCCTGCACGCACACCAATTATTCCACCAACACTGCCTCGAGTTCTGCACCAAAAGCCGCTCCTCCCTCGTCGCTCCAACCAAACTGTCCTCTCGTCGCACTCCCCATCGGCAAGTCATGCACCGGCTCGTGGAAAGAAGTGAAAGACACCAAGGGCTGCACCGCTTCGTGGCAATGCGCTGCTAAATAATTATGAATACACTACAACGTACCAAACGATTCCAGCTACTCATCCTCCTCATTGCAGCCATCTGTTCGCTTGTCGTTTTTAGTCCAACTAAATCGTCCGCTGCGTGTGGGACTTTGGCGAGCGGTGCCTCACTCACTCCCGGGCAATCCATCGCTTCTTGCAACGCTAAATACACCCTTGCTTTCCAAACCGACGGCAACGTCGTGCTCTATGTAGGAAAAGTATTCACCCCAGAGTACGCGCTCTGGAGCACCAAGACAGATGGCAAAACAGCAACCCTGCTTGCCATGCAAACCGACGGCAACCTCGTCCTCTACAACGGCTCGACCGCGCTATGGGCATCTGCTTCAAACGGCGGTACATACGGCAAATCCGGCTATCTCGCCGTGCAAGATGATGGCAACCTCGTCGTCTATGCGACTTCTGACGCCTCTGTTTTGTGGGCATCAAACACGATGCAAAAACCGACTGAGCTCATAGACTCGGTCGCGAATGGCTACACATGGGGATACGCGCCAAGCATCATCAAGGTGGATAACACGTGGCACATGTATTATTGCAGTACGGGGAATCCTGGGTGGGACGATGTACGCCACGCCACATCGCAGGATGGCACAAAATGGTCAGTTCCCGACAGAATTCTGTATACATCCGATATGATCAACGAGCGCGCCTCGTGTGATCCGTCAGTCGTCTATTACGATGCGGGGGATGGGCCGTATTACTATTTGTTTTACTCGGGAAATCAAAAGGACGTGCAGACGGTGAACTTGGTTGCTCGTTCTCAATATCCTGTCGGACCATTCTCGAAATTCACCACGCGAGGCACGTGGGAAATAAATCCGCCGGACCCGAAGGTCATTCTTTCGCCTGTGCATCTTGTTCCCGACCCGGCAGATAATGATTTTATCAACCCCATTTCATACGGTCTCGGCCAGCCTTCAGTGGTCGTGCATGACGGTGTATTGTACCAATGGTTTACTGACTCAACACGACAGTATCCAAGTGTGCCATGGGGTAACGATATTTATTTTGCCACCTCTACCGATCCGACCGTATGGTCCACGCGCACGCAGACGAATGTTGTCGGCGCTTCGGTGGATGTGAAGTATGACTCGCTTTCACAACAGTTTGTTATGTTTGGCGTGGGTTACACTGAAAGCACCGGCGATTCGATCTTGGCTATACGAACGTCCAGCGATGGCATCACGTGGTCTGATCCAACGACTATTTTGTATGGTGCAGAGATGGCGCTTTTTTCACACAACCCCGGCGTCAGCGGCTCGCGCAAGGGAGAATTGATGCGCGACTTCGTTCTTGCGGCATATGGCGCTCCATACAATCTTAGGAATTATAATAACTGGGCGCAGTGGGACCTCTACGGGCAAACGATCAGCACCCTGGTTCGTGCCGCTCTTGCCTCCACAGTTACAACCCCAACACCACTCCCACTCCCCACCGGCGCTCCCACCCTCACACTCACTGCCAATGGAGTCACTAACCCCACCGTCGCCGAAGGCGATTCACACACGCTGGAGTGGTACAGTACCGATGTCTCATCTTGTACGCTCTCCTACACGCTGCCAGGCGTAATCACCGTAGGAACTATCTCACTAATACCAAATGCAGCAGGGAGCGGGACAGCGCAGGTCGGCGGTACTCGGACTATCAGTTGCCTCGGCACCGACGGCACGACTATCACAAAGACCGTAACAATCACGGTAACCCCCCCCATCCCCACCGCAACTTCAAACTATCCCCGCGGCTACATCGAATCCTCAACCTACGCGACTATCACCGGCTGGGCACAGGACAAAGACATTCCCGACTCACCAATTTACGTCCACTTCTATATCGACAAGCCGCCCACCGCTACCGACTTCTCTGGCTACGCGGGAATGGTGAGTGCCAAAGACTACCGAGCCGATCTGTGTAACGAAATCGGCTCCTGCAAC
>C687J35174_10005014_pt1 | contig 17583 bp, 21 predicted proteins | sample RifCSPhighO2_01_FD_35174 | JGI IMG/M metagenome (IMG submission 35174) | reverse complement strand
CGCGCGGAGCAGCAGGCCCTCGCCATCCATGGCCTCAACTTCGTCATCTCCGACTACCTGCCTGAGAAGCTCGAGAGCGAGAAGAGCTGGCTGCCGTAGGTGTCCCGAACTTTCCAGAACCACCAACTGCGAGCGTCGTCTTCTTTTGATGGCTCTCTAGTGGTAGGTTCAGTTGTGCCTGAAGCGCTTAGCCTTTTTTGCTCTGGGGGCCACATGGACGACTTCGAATGAAGCCGGTGACGGATAGCTGAATCTCTCCGCCAATTGTCGCAATGTTTCCCGAGGCAGGCTGTAGAGGTCTTCATCATCGCTGAACATTCTCTCGCACTTCTCATNTAGGGCAAAAGCAAGATGCAACGCGTCAGCAATTGTAAGTCTCGGACAGGTGTCGTGAACGGCACGAAGCACCTCCCAGAAATCCAGGTCATTAGAACGGATAGTAATCCTTCCTTCGAGTGATTTCAGCAACATATGGAACGCATCCGCTTTGCCCTGCCCTTTGTTATGGCAATTACCAAGCGCTTCGCCGATTGCCAGAAAACTGGTAAGCATCTCTTTGCCGCCCGTATTGAGGAGAACGCTTAAGGCTGGCCTTCCGTCTTCAAGTACACAGGCATCAAAATACCATTTGGGCTTGTCCTCCGGTGCCATGGCGCTCACTTCCGAAAGACGCCGACACGTTCGCACCGCCGCAAGGCAACCTCAATCCTGACCAGGGAATCTAGCTCCGGTGCCGGAAATCTGCGACGGATGGTAAAGACGGAATCTGCGCTCCCAAGTTCTTTAAGGTCTATCCCTGGAATCTCCTTTATCTTCTGAGAGGGGTTAAGTGGGCGTAACTTGCTTGNTATCATAGGGACACCTGCTGTAACTNGGCTTTGCAATATTCCAGTTCTTGTGCTGTTGCACCCTTAATTGTACGTAAAGAACTTGAAGGGTTCCCAACACGGGCAATGTTCTTTAGCCAGTGATAAGTGGCAAGTAGTTCGAGATCTCTCGGGGCTTTGCCAGCGACGAACGCTTTAAGTCGATTGAAACGGGCCTCAGCTTCAAGTGCCACGAATGACGTTTGCGCGACACTGTACTCCTGCGTTCCGAACAAGTCTCTTGTGAGGTCGGGTGAATAAGGACCATGAATGTACAAGTTAAATTCATACATAGGTGAGACCCGAAATACTTGTGCGAAGTACTGAATTTTTTGGTTACGTAGCCTCTCCTTGAAGGTGTCCAGTCTTCCTGCGCCGAGTCGATGAAGAATGCTACGCACCAAGAGGACAATATCCAAATCCCTCTTTAAGGGTAACGACGGAGTCACTGGAGTACAAAATACCATGAATTTTCACCTTTANTAATGCTTCGTTCTTCCCAACTGGCCTCTAAGTGGAGACGGGGTTTCGCGACAGCTTATATCCTTTACGTGCCAGTGTCGAGTGGCCAGTGAAACGCGACACAAATAACCTTCAGCGGCTGCGCTGGGCGGACGACCCGTTTTTTTTGTGTAACAACTGTACTTTTCCTGTGACGCCTGAGCCCCGCGCTACGGCTCCACGGTGAGCTCGCCGGCTAGGGTGGTGAAGATAGCGTCCGAATAGATGAGCTCTCCCTCCTTCTGGAAGGTGAACTCCCAGGTCCCTCCGGCGGGTATCCACTCGCCCTGCAGCGGGAAGTCCGTCCCGGTGGAGCGCGGCGCCTTGAGGAGCTTTGCCTTGTACTTGGTACGCTCGCTCTTCCACTGCACCGTGTCGCCGACCTTCACGGTGAGGGTGGCGGGCTCGAAGCCGGTGTCGCTGACGACGATGACATGGTCGGGGCCGGACGACTCCTGAGGCACGGGTTCCTCGGGCACGGGCTCCTCCTCGACCACGAGCGGAGCGATGTCCACGCTGTATTCTGAACTCCAGTAATTCTCCCCGTCAACCACCGCATGATAGCGGAAGTACACCATTCCCGGGCTCACCGGGATGAATCCCGAAGCGAACTCCCGCGGCAGGGCGAATTCGCCCGAGGCGAACTGCTGCGTCAGGTCGGTGTACGCTGTTGCAGCGGGAGCTACGTCCTTGCCCAGCTCTCCCGGCGCCGAGGCCCGTCCGTAGTGGACTGCGGTGTGGATTGTGTTCTTGCCTGCTGCGGCCTTGACCTCCCAGCGGAACTGGAGCGATTCCCCGACCGTCGCGGTGCTCGGAGCCGCCACCACGTTGAGTTCTGTCCCGACAGGAGCCGGAGCTTCCGGAACTGGCGCTGGCGCCTCGGGCGCGGGCTCGGGAGCCTTGGCGCAGCCGGCGATGAGCAAGGCGAGGACAATCACGGCGAAGAGGCGTCTCATGGGGGTCACCTCCCTTGCCCCGGAAAATGAGCTATTTAAACCTTGCGCAGGCCGTCCGCAAAGAACCCTCTTGGCCGCACTGCGGAGAATATCTGCGATTGCCCGCGAGACCTCGCGGACACCGTATCGCATCGCGGCCGGGACGCCCCGTCAGGTCCGCGCGTCGAGGAACCGGCCGTAGCGCCTCTTCCAGTCCTTCGGGAGGGAATAGAGCCCCTTCTTGCGCACCGAAGAGAAGCCATGCTCGTCCAGGAATGCGAATAGCTGCTTCTCATCGGGAAAGATGGCATGGGAGAAATGCTTCAGGAAGGGGCTTTTCTCGAGCGCATCGACCATCCAGACCTCCTTGCCGGTCTCGAAGGCCTCCTTCACCTCGCGGTCGACCCCGGTCGAACGCACGTTCAGCGGGTAGTACACGATGGTGATGTCCGTGCCGCGGATGAACCAGTGCAGGTCCCGGTGGACGGTCTGCTGTCCCACCACATCCGTGTACTCGGTGCCTATCTCAATCGCCCGGGGAGTGATGACCGTGAACCGGTCGCGCAGCTTCTCCACGAAGTCGTCAATCTTCCCTGCCAGCTTAGGGTCCTTGAGATTGCTCATGGGGAAGCTCACGTAGACCCTGGGCAGCTCAGGCAGGAACATGGTGGTGAACACTGGCTCAGGAGGCTGTCTCCTGGGAAGGACATGGTGGGGCTTCTGGAGCATGTCTGCGAGCATCCGCGTCACCTCCACCTCGACGTTCTGCCAGAGCTCTATCTCATCCACGGTGAGGCCCTGGGAGCGCCATTGGGGATTCGCTGCGAGCCTCTCCTTGATGCCCTCGGAGTTGTCGATGAAGGTGATGAACATGTCCGGGTCGTACTCCTTCGCGTAGTGCGTGTCAATCGCGCGCGAGAAGACCTTCTTCCAGTAGAACACCGCATGGGTGTTGATGACGGAGTGTTCCGTGCCGCGGACATCCCGCAACACCCGCTCGAACACCGTCGAAAGCCAGTCCCCCCGCGTGTCCTCGGAGACATTGAGGATGTTCAGCGCGCTGAGGTTCCTCCTCCTGCGCAGCGCCTCCTTCAGGAAGAGGTCCCCCACGTGGAAATGTTTCGCGCTGATGCCGTGCCGCTTCGCGAGCCGCAGCGCCTCCCCGATGTAGGCAGCCTTGTCGCAGCCGGAGACGCCTGTGCAGAATATCCTCATGGCCCAATCTCCNTGGCCGTTCTCATTAATAAATTCCGCGATAGCTATAAGAACGGTCCGGGAACCCTGGAAGCCATGCCGCGGCTCCCCTCGGTCACCGTTTTCATCCCCACGCGCAATGCCGGCGCTCGGTTCGAACAGACCATGCGCCGCGTGGCATCGCAGGACTACCCTCGCTTCAACATCCTGGTCATCGACACCTCCTCGCAGGACGCCACCCGTGACATCGCCGCTCGGCACGGCGCGAAGGTCCATGTCATCACCCAGGATGAGTTCAGCCACGGTGGCACGCGGAACCTCGCTGCGCGCATGGCCACAGGGGATGTCATCGCGTTCCTCACCCAGGACGCCCTGCCCGCGAGCAGGGAGTGGCTCCGGAACCTTGTCGGTCCGCTGGCGGACCTGAGCGTCGCCGGGGTTTTCGGGGGGCAACGCCCCTATCCGGACGCGTCGCCCATGGAGCGCTTCTTCTACCGGAAGCGCTTCCCCGAAACGGGGAAACGCCGCGCGCTCGCCAGCAGGGGGCGCATCGCCCTGGACGACATCTTCTTCTCCAATGTGAACAGCGCCATCACCCAGAAGCTCCTCCTGGAGGAGCCCTTCGAGGAACGCCTCATCATGAGCGAGGACCAGGAGTGGGCCAAGAGGATGCTCCTGAAGGGATACGCGACCCTGTACGAGCCCAGCGCTGCGGTCATCCACTCCCACTACTATTCCCTTCGCAGCGCGTTCACGCGCTATTTCGACAGTGCCTACTCCCTGATGCAGATAACGGACGACTCGTTCCGCAGCTTCACCAGGCAGGGCGTCTCCTACACTCTCGAGGAGATCCGCTGGGTCGCCAGGGAGAAGCCGCTGGTCATCCCTTACCTGCTGTGCTATGACTTCTCCAAGATGGCGGGAACCTTCCTCGGCCGCCACGGAAGAAGCCTTCCGCGGTCGCTCTGCAGGCAGCTGAGCATGCATTCCTATCACTGGAAACGCCCTCCAGAGCTTGCCCACTAATCCGTGAAGAACTGACATTTTTTACCACTTTTTTATGCCGAAAAGAGGCAAATTTTTAAAGGGAAACATTCATATAGATACGTAAGCAGAGGTATCTGTCCCATGGCGGAAGAGGTCAAGAGCCTGGTCACCAGCGACCCGAAGACCGGCCTGCTGGAGCGCTTCGGATTCCAGGACCAGGAGGACATGGAGATAGAGATGGACACCTTCGGGAAGACCGGCTACCCGAAGCCCACCAAGCGGTTCAGGTTCATCTACTCGAGCCAGTCCACGTCCATCGAGGAGATTTACTTCTGGTTCATCGATTCCCTGCGGCATGACTGGGGAGTCGCGGACTTCGACAAGATTGTGGATATCTTCGCCGCGAGCGAGCAGAGTTCCTTCTTCGGGGCGAGCCAGCAGCGGCTGGGCATCCAGCAGGACAAGATAAGCTCCCTGCTCCAAGCAATCGGCAAGATGGTGAAGGAGCTCTTCCAGTTCGTCCGGGAGATGCGCATCATCGATGAGCGGCTTGCGATCTACTCTGACAGCATGAAGGGCGAGAGCAAGACCCGGGAGAGCGCGGAGATCGCGCTGAAAGGCATCTGGATAGACCTCGTGGAAGGCGGCAGCAAGAATCCGGGAAGCGTGTACGGCATGGCCCAGCAGGTGGGATTCACCATCCTGCCGGACCTGTTCTTCTCCGTCCATCCGGAGAGCATCGAGAAGATAGACTCTGTTGTCGACCGTCTCGAATTCAACCGCAAGGTCCAGGAGGTGCTGAAGCGCAAGCTGCGCATGTACCTCGAGTGGAAGCGCGCCACGTTCTCCGAACTCAGCACCAGACGGAAGTTCACTCTCCAGTATTTCAGGCAGCACTACGACATCATCCGGATGTACATCGACTGGGTGAAGCCCTATCTCCGCAACGTTCGCCGGCTGGGCATGGACTACGCGCGGATGGACAGCGCTGACCTGGTGAGCAGCTTCGAGGGAAGCGTCATCGAGATAGAGGTCCTGGCGCGGAAGAAGAAGCCCGAATGGGGCCAGTACCAGGGATGCGTGCTGCTCCACCTCCTCTACCGGGTGCGGCCGCACATGAACTTCCAGGCCGAGGGCTACCAGCGCGGGCCGGTGCATGTCGGCAAGGTGGAGCTCACCATGCGCTCCTACGCCTGGGACGGCGACACCGTGGAGCGGTACAAGCAGATGCGCCGCGCGGAGGACCTGGAGCTCGTGTCGACCCTGGACGAGTCGCTGAAGGTTGCCATGGACTCCCTCGGGGAAGAGCTGAAGAAGTACCTCAAGGAGGCCGGGGAGGAGATATTCCTGCGCGAGGACGCGGCGAAGAAGAAGACCGCCCCTTCGGGGAATGTCTTCGAGCCCTTCGTGGCCCTGGGCGGAGCGGTGGGCGAGATGTTCGGCGCCTTCTCCCCGAAGGGGTTCTTCACCTCTGGAGGCAAGGCGAACGCCGTGAAGGTCTCATCCCAGAAGAAGCAGGCCATGAAAGAGCCGAGACCATCATGTTCAAGGTCTTCAAGAACTACCGCAAGGCGCACAAGATGGTCACATGGTAGAATTCCACCACAGCTACTATCATCCCCTGGACCGCGAGTACGAGAGGGTCTACCTGGACAGCGACAGCAGGCCCATGTACCACATGAGCCCGAGGGACATCGGTATCTCCACGCCACCGTTCAAGGACCAGCTGGAGACCCTCCAGGCGAGAATCCGGCAGGGCGCCTCGACCATCGAACTGGGCTTCTCCGGAGCCGGGAAGGGTAGCATGGGTGGCGGCAACACCACGCCCGAGATGGTCCCGAAGTGGCAGCGCGAGGCAATCAGGGAGCTCGCGAAGATTAACAAGCTGCGCCTCAGCACCCACGCGACCTTCGCCGCTGGCTCCCTCGCGGGCTTCCAGCAGAACCACTTCGACGAGGGGGCGAGAGAGCGTTCGCTCCACGAGATCAAGCGGGCCATCGAATTCGCCGCGGACACGACCCAGGGCGGTCCTGTCGTCACCCATCTCGGCGAGTTCCCCCGGTCCATCTACGAGAGCTTCCACAAGGAGGGCTTCAGGGGCTTTGAAGAGGAGGAGAAGCACGCCCAGGTCTACCTGGTGGACAAGCGGACAGGGGAGATTGTCACCGGGCTGAGCCGCTCGACCGAGATACCCTGGCCGAAATTCGCCGTGGACAAGAGCGGGAAAGAGGTGCTGGACGAGGACGGCCAGCCTGTGCCCATCTTCAACCCGAAGAGCGGCACCTTCGAGACCCAGATGGTCGGATGGAATTACTTCGAGCAGAAGGCCAAGAACTGGAACAGAGAGCACCCGGAGAAGAACATGTCTCCCGCCCAGATGTTTTTCCACGCGTACCAGGACGCCCAGGAGCGTCAGGCGAAGGGCATGGCGAAATACTGGTCGCGCGGCTATGAGGAGTCGAAGAGGGAGCTTGACGACCTGAATAAGGCAAAGGCGTTCTACGAAGAGGTGTTCTCCCACATCTCCCCGACGAACCGGAAGAACTGGGCGAAGGTTCTGCCCCACCATGACCCCTTCAGCATTGGCATCACGCCGGATTTGAAAGATCCGCTGGAGCTCATTGACCAGATGATCCAGCAGGCGAAGCACAACATCGAGCACATCAAGGAGACCTCGCTGTCGTACTCCGAGCAGATCCAGCAGATAAACGCCAAGAAGCAGAATGTCGTGCCGATGGAGGAGTTCGGGCTGAAGAAGACCGCGGACACCATCGCCCGCGCCGCAGAATACGCCTACGACCGCTCCCGGAAGCTCCCGGAGCCGCTGTTCATCGCCCCCGAGAACGTCTTCCCCGAGCAGTACGGCTCTCATCCCGAGGAGCTCAAGCAAATCATCCTCGCCGCGAGGGAGCGCTTCACCGAGCGCATGCACCAGAAGGGGATGGCGGAATCCCAGGCGAAGAAGCTCGCCGAGGAGCACATCAAGGCCACGTTCGACATCGGCCACGCCTTCACCTGGAAGAAGTACTTCCAGGGCGACCCGAAGAAGAGCTACGAGGAGAACGAGAAGGAGTTCAAGAAGTGGCTCATGGACAAGGTGAAGGACCTCAACCAGCACAAGATCATCGGCCACGTCCACGTGAGCGATAATTTCGGGTACGAGGATGAGCACGTCACTCCGGGGCAGGGCATCGTGCCCATCAAGGAGTTCCTGGAGGAGATGAAGCACGCAGGCATCAAGCGCATCATCGTGGAGCCCGCGCACCAGGACTTCGAGGCGGTGCTCGGCGGATGGAAGGAGTTCGGAGGGTCCATCTACCGCGGGGCGGCGCCTGCCATGGGCGCCGGGACCTGGACTGACGTGCAGGGAAGCTATTTCGGCAAGACCAGGAGTCCCTACTTCGTCTTCGGGGAATACTCCCCCTCGCAGGACTTCTCCCTCTGGACCGGCATCCAGCTGGAGTGAGCATGGCGAAGGACGCGACCGCGGATATCGTGCACGCCCTGAATGACTCGCCGCTCTTCCAGCGCCTGCTCGCAGGTCTCGATTACCAGAGGGTTGGTTTGCAGCTCCATCGTCGTGGCCGCACTGAGCAGGAATACACCGCCTTGCTTCGGGCTGGCAAGCTCCACGACCTGCTGACAGGCCTGCAGCAACAGGAATTTGTCATACGCATCGACCTTGAGACCTGGGACCGCATCAACACTCCCGAGGAAGCCGCGTGGATGAAGGCCCATCCCCTGGAGGCGGTGCGCAAGTACTGGCCGCAGATTGAGATGCCCCTTCGGGTGAAGCTCCGGCTGGGCGCGAGGCTACTCCTTTCCTGACGAGCCAACGTCCGGTTCTCATCGGCCGCAAGGGCGGCGCTCTTCGCGCTGTCTCGCATCGCGCTGATTCCCCGCAATGCGGCCGAGAGGCACGGTCCCGAATGCATGTCCCGCGCGCAACGCTTAAGAGGCATGCAGCATTCCCTCTAACGGGATGTCCATCCTCGACGACGACCTTTACCAGCGCTGCATCTCCCTCGCCATGCGCTCCAGGAGCGGAAGCGAGCGCTACGGCAGTCTCGTCATCCGCGACGGCGAGATTCTCGGCGAGGGGTACAACCGCGCCATCGCGCATCCATCCTTCGGAAGGCTAGAGCGCATCCTCCGCATGGGCTATGCCAACCACGCCGAGGTGGAGGCGATGGACGCCGCGCTGCGCGCCGGGCATCCGCTCGAGGGCGCCGACGTCTATGTGGGCGGCTACTTCGTGGAGACAGGAGCACTGTACGTGAAATCCAGGGCGCATTTCTCGTGCACGCGCTGTGTCCCCTTCTTTGAGCGCTACGGCATCCGTCAGGTGGTAGTCCCGACTCCCCGGGGATGGGAAGGCATGACTCTTGGCGAGGCGGCGGAGACCGCGCGGGGATTCCTGGGCGACACCCACGGCAGACGCGCTGCGACGGTGGACGCGGAGAGCCATCGCTACTCTCTCGAGGATATCCTGAGAAACTTTAAATAGATGCCAGCTCTCTGTCGTACCATGGCAGACGATGCGCTGGAGCGGGTGATGCTCCGCAAGAAGATGGATTCCATCGCGCAGAAAGCGAAACCATCCCGTCTGGAGCAGCTCCAGTATCTTCGTTACGCCCTCGAACGAGGGAGCTCCGCAGAGGAGCTTTCCCGCGAATTCGGCCCGAAGTGGGGGGGAGAGGCAGTGGATGAGATGCTCTCCTCGCTGAAGAGGGAGAGCAGGCCGAAGCCTGACAAATACCACGTGTCCATCCGGGAGCCCCTGGAAGACCCGTTCACACGCTAGCTTTTTGAAGGAAGAGCGCTCTCCCGCTGCGCATGCGCAGGCTTTTTGTCCCGCTCACCACCGCTGCGTACGAGGACTTCCGCGACCAGGGCAAGAGGTGGGAGGTCCGTGCTCTCGGCCGCCAGTACACTCCGTCCCAGCTGGTTTCCGGCCGGGCGGTGGAGCTGCGCAAGGGCTACAGCGGCGAGTCCCTCTGGGGCGTCATCGGCCAGGTCCGCGTGGGCGCTCTCGAGGATGTGCTCGCCTCCCTCCCGCTGAAGGAAGTGGAGCCTCGGGCTGCCTCCCTGGAAGAGGCCATCGCAGAGAACCGCGCAATGCTCGGACCAAGAGAAAGGTATGTGGCGTTCGAGGTGCTATGACGTTTAATTCAAACAAGAGGACAATCAGCCTCATTCTCACTCTGACTTCAGTTGTTCATCAGCCACTGAGCCATACTTTCCAGGTTTTTCTTATCCTGAGATACTGGATCAAAATAGCATTCCGTCCGAACAAAATCCCCTTCAGTATCGTAGACATTTCTGAAGCCTTTTCGTTCGGTCGGTCCGATTGTACCGTCTGTAGCAATATTTGTTTTCTTCATGTATGGCCAATCGGATGAAGTTGGGAATCCAAAGAATCCGAATCCTTGGATGTGACCACAATACCAGTAGTTCACATTTTGGCCTTCGGCATTACCTTTAATACACGGAATTCCAGCTACAGTGTACGTGGGCATTGCCAAGTCAGTCATACGGAATTTATTCACGGTCCAACCATTGCTTGCTGAAGAAGAAACAAAAATTGCTTTTTCTATTCCATCGGGATTAGATGGCGCATTCTCTAAAGGCGTTTCGAGTTGTGGACACGTGTTGAAGGTCCCTTTGAGTGAATCAAGTATGCTTGTAACCGTTTCGCTCAATGAAACTCTTTGTGTGCCTTGTACAAAAGCACCAGGTGGCAATACCGGGTTAGTGGGAATGTAGAGTATCATTAAAGTTAGAACAATCCCAATCACGGCCTTCGCAGACGCTGTTGGATATAATGCTCTCAATGACCTATTGATTAAGGTCACGGCAACTGCAGTCAGCCCTATCCCCACGTAGGCTGTTCGAATTCCTGCTTTAGTCGTCAATAACGTTGAGCACCAATAGATCCAACCGTTCACTATCCACCAAAAAATAAACCCCATATCAAAGTGGAGTTGTCGACGGTAAATGAGCGATCCAATGATGTAGCTCAAGAAAGTAATTATGAATCCAACTAAGGCAACGTACACCACATAGTTGGACACCGCGGTCACAGGGAACGTCGCCGCGATAGTTGTGATTATAACGAAATACGCTAGAAACCACCTTATTGGTTCCTTTGGGAGAGTCCGCGATACGTGAAGTCTTTGAAAGAGGTTCATGAAACTAGTAATCTGCTCAACCTATAAAAAACATTCCGGTAGGGCCTCAATTGAACTCCTCGCGGAGAACCGCGCAATGCTCGGCCGGAAGGAGCGGTACATCGCCTTCGAAGTGCTATGACGCGGCCTTGCGCGCGAGCTTCCGCTTGATCATCTTGGTGCGGAAGGTCGTCTCGCGCTCTATCTCCTCGAGAGTGAACGCGATGTGGTTCCTGGTGCGGACCATCCGCGGGATGACCTCGAACTCCAGCGCGTTCACGCGCCTCTTCGTCTTCTCAATCTCGTCCAGGAGCTTGCGGATGGTCGTCTCCACCTCAGCGACGAGAAGGACCTGCTCGGTGAGCTGCTCGTAGGACGCAGCGGTCTCGTTGACCGCGCTGGACGTGGTGAGCAGCCCGTACCCGCGCTCCGCCAGAGAGCGCTGCATCCCCCCGGAGGAGATGCTCGGCACGACCGTGCCCATGATGTTCTTAGTGGCCATGGAAATCTCCTGCTGGGGCTTCACAGCCAGAGAGAGAGAGTAGAGGTCCTGGTCCATATGCAGCGCGCGCGCCGCACGGATGCGCTCACTGGCGACGCCGAACGCGAGGACGAGGTCGGAGCGCGCGGTCTTCGCCTTCTTGAGCACCTCGAAGAACTCCAGAATGAGGCCGTCGCGCTTCTTCTTGAGGAGCTTGTGGCCGGACACGGCCATCTTGATGCGCTTCTTGAGCTTGATGAGCTCGGAGCGCGTCGGCTTGACGTCCGCCATACTTCTGCGAGAACCCAGCGTGTTTAAAAGGTTTTAGCCGTCCGACAGGGGTACCGGATGAGACTTCGGCCGCATCGCAGAGGATGCCCGAGATTCGAAGGTACGATGCGCGCGCGCAGTTACCCCTTCATGTAAATCGGGCACATGGTGCACACCAACGCGACCACGTCGGGCTTGATTTCCTCGGGGCAGTCCGGAAAGGTCCCCCTGCACAGGGGGTATCTCTTTCCCTTCATGAACTGGTCCTGCTCCTGGGCCCACTTTGGCTTTGGGGCGTAGGTCTTCTTGTGAGAGGGGGCTCGACCCATGCATCAAGGGGATGAGGGGTCCTCTTTAAAGCTTGCGATGGCCGCGTCTTCGTGCGGCCGAGATTATGCCTGCCGGGCCGCTAGCCGCTCGCCTTCCGGTACGCACGGAGCCCCTCGCGGATATCATCAAGGTCGAAGTCCGCAGCGCGCTCCACGATGCGATGGCTGTACACTCCCTTGGCGGGCTGCTGGCGGGCGGTCCATCGCGAGGTCTCCACGGTTCTCAGGGAGGACCTGCCGCGGGTCGCGCGCAGAATCTCCGATGCGACGTTGACCGTGACGCGCTCGAGCTGGCTCTCCTCAGGGCAGAGCCTGCCGCTGGCAAGCGCGGCATCGGGCACGAGAGCGGCGACTCCCTCCGATGCGGCGTGCAGGACCTTGCCCATGTCCAGCTTCGCCTTGCCCTTGAGCAGGTCAATCGCAAGCGCGACTCCCGGAAAGACGAAGAAATTATTGCACTGGCCCACCTCGACATGCCGTGCCTTCCACTCCACCGGNGGGAAGGGAGAGCCCGTCGCCAGGAACATCCGTCCCTGGGTTGCGGCGAGAAGCCGCTGCACCGCGCTGCGGAGCACGGCGAGCTTGCCTTTGGCATCAGCCTGTATGTACGCTTTCCCGTCCTCGGCGCTGATGCACTCTGTCACTGAGGTAGGATTCGAGAGCGAGAAGACCAGCAGGGAGTCGTTCTCTCCGCGCTCCCGGAGTCCCTGCTGCACCGCGGAGAGCAGCTCGGGGGTGAACTGGCCGGGGAGGGTCGAGGTCCCTATCATCACCGAGGTTCCCGTCCTCGCAGCGGCTTCCATGGGAATCCTGTCTCCGGGCTTCCATCCCTCCGCTTTGAGTTCCTCGGCCTGCTCGGGCGAGATGCGCATCTTCTGCTGGAAGGGCATGAACTCTCTCTGGCCGCGTTTGGTCTTCACTGTCCTGCCCTCGTAGAGCACCCCGGCACTGTCCGTGAATATCATGCGAGACCACGAGGCGCTCCCCATGAAATGGGCGGCTTGCTGGGCGATGCCAAGGGCAGCGCCGCCCGCGCCGTGGAACAGCACCCTGCGCTTCTTGAGCCCGGGCACGGTCCTGTTCGCGGCCATGAGGGCTGAGACCACCACCGCTCCGGTCCCCTCGATATCATCGTTGAAGCAGGGTACTTTTGGATGATGCTTCCGGAACCAGCGAAGTGTCTCCCACGCGCGTTCTCCGCCAAAATCCTCGAACTGCAGCAGGCCCGGCCTCATCCCTGCGAGCGCGTCGAGCACCGCGTGCATCAGGGGATAATACTCGTCGTCCTTGAGCCGCGGGTGCCGCATCCCGTCATACGCAGGGTCTTGNAGCTTCGCCTCGTTGTCTGTGCCGACGTCGATGCCCAGCGGCAGGGCGTATCCCGGGAACATGCCGTTGCCGAGGAAGTAGCAGTTCAGCTTTCCCGAGCATATCTTCGAGCCGGACTTGCCCTGGTCCCCGATGCCGAGGATGCGCTCATGGTCGCTCAGCACGATGAGGCAGCGCGGCAGCACGCTGGAGGTCCGCGAGCGGGACACCGGCTTGTGGAAGTCGCTGAAGCGAAGGTAGTACTGGTACCTCTTGTGCATGTAGTCGAGCACCGCCTGTCTCACGCGCTCCTGGAGCTCCTCACGCACCTTCCTCTGGCCGAGCTCCCGGGGGGCATGGCCTCCGAGAAGCTCCTCGTCCTTCAGCACCAGGGCCTTGTTCTCGGGGACCAGGTAGCGAGGGGACCAGAGGTGCGAAAATGGAATCGCCTCGGCGATGACCGGGGTGTAGACCATCCCGATGAGCCCGTGGGACAGCACCACCCTGCGGAACACCAGCGGGTGCTCCTGAAGAAGCCGCTCAAGGTAAATATGCCCCGCGAGGTCGGGGAATTCATGCTCCTCCTCGACGATGTCCTGGAAGCGCTCGAAAGCCGTGGTGGTGACTTCCGCGAAGGTGGTCATCCGCNNCTCNCGTGATTCCGTCGCATATAAGCCTTGCCTCTAGACAGCCTTACGGACACGTTCCCGGAACGCAAGGAATCTTGGATTCTTCTGGATGCGCTCCCGCAGCGCCATATCGAGCTCCTGGGGAGCGGTCATCAGCTCGGCTGAGAGGACGCGCTCCAGGTCCTTCTGCTCGATGACGTCCTCTTCCCTGATGACCTGGATNATGCTCTTCCCGCTCTTCAGGCCGCGCTTCACCAGCTCCGCGACCACCTCATAGCCCGCATAGGGATTGAGCGCCGTCGCCATGCAGAAGCTTTCCTCGAGCAGGGCGCTGCAGCGCTCTTTCTCTGCCCTGATGCCCTCAACGCAGAACACGCGGAGCATCTGCATTCCCGAGGAGAGGATATCCGCCGCGAAGAGCAGATTGAAGGCCATCACGGGCGTCATGACGTTGAGCTGGAGCTGGCCTGCCTGCGCCGCAAGCTCGACGACGTGGTCCGCTCCCATGACCTGGAAGCAGATGAGGTTCATGCACTCCGGGATGCTCGGGTTCACCTTGCCTGGCATGATGCTGCTCCCGGGCTCCACATCCGGAAGCGTNATCTCCGCGATGCCGGTCTTCGGTCCAGAGTTGAGCAGGCGCAGGTCATTGCTCACCTTGGTGAGCTCAACAGCCAGGTACCGCAGCGCCGAAGAGTAATGCAGGAAAGCCCCCATGCTGGAGGTGGTCTCAATCAAGTTCTTCGTCGGGACAAGTGGCTCCTTCGCAAGAGTCGCGAGTTCCTTGACGAGCCTCTGCCGGAACTGCGGCACGGTGGTGATACCTGTTCCGATTGCGGTGCCGCCGATGCCGAGCTCCCGCAGGGAGCCGAGGGATTCCAGGATGCGAGCCCGGCTCTTCTGCAGCGAGACCGCGAACGCCTCGAACTCCTGGCCCAGGCGGATGGGAACGGCATCCTCCAGATGCGTCCGGCCAGCCTTGAGGACTCCGTCGAATTCTTTCCCTTTCCTGCGGAACGACACGATGAGCGCATCCAACTCGGCCAGAAGCGCCCTGCTGCGGAGGCAGCAGGCGATGCGCATCGCGGTGGGGATGACATCATTGGAGCTCTGNCCCATGTTGACNTGGTTGTTCGGGTGCACCTTGTCGTACGCGCCCTTCTTTCCGCCGAGCAGCTCGTTCGCCCGGTTCGCGAGGACCTCATTGACGTTCATGTTCGCGGGCGTTCCTGCGCCTGCCTGGAAGATGTCCAGCGGGAATTCCTTCTCGTGTTTTCCTGCGAGGACCTCGTCCGCAGCGGCGATGATGGCTTTCGCGAGCGCTGCGTCGAGCAGCTTCAGGTCCGCGTTAGTTTTCGCCGCAGCCTTTTTGATAAGGGCGATGGAACGCGTCAGCTCGGGGTGGACGCGCTGGCCGGAGATCTGGAAGTTCTCCATCGCGCGGGTGGTAAAGATGCCGTAGTAAGCCTCCTCGGGAACCTCCCTGGAGCCCAGGGAGTCCTTCTCGATGCGTGCCATGCCCTTCTTTGTGGATGCCTGCTATAAAAGGGTTTTTGGCGTGACCGGTCAAAGAAGATTTCGTCTTTTTGGTCTTTTGAAGAACAAATTGAATGACGCATCCAATCATCTGGAAATAAATTTAAATATCCTGACGCATGCAGGCTCCCCGTGCAACGGGGGTGGCATCGAATGGGAGCAGATGATGTGCAACGGAGCGTCAATGACCTGATTCGCGAGTTCTTCCCCTGGGCGGAAGAGCCGGACGACTGGACCGAGACGCTGGAGGAGTTCCGCAGCGGCCTGTCTGACTCTTTCCGGAAGATGTCGGACATACTCAAGGATGCCTTCTCCGGGTCATATGGCAATCTCTCCCGCGAGGAGACGGACGACGGCACGCTCTACCGCCTCCAGCTTCCCGGCGGGGTCACGCAGGAGCACATCACCGTCACGCCGCTGGAGAGGGCCCTTGAAATCCGGATATCCTACGACAGCACGACCGAGACGGATGGTCTCACCGCGACCAGGCAGTACCAGATGCTCCACCGCGTTTCGGTGCGGGAGCACGAGGACCTTGACAACCTCACGACGTCCGTGGACAAGGGCCTGCTCACCGTGAGCGTGCCCCGGAAATGGGACATGGGTATGCTCACAGGGCCAGAAAAATGATGTCCGACCAGCGCGGTTTCGCTTACGATATCGGCCCTGATTCTCCTGCGCCGTTCGACTACCGGGCCGCGTGCGCGGGTTCCCAGGAGCTGCTCGACAAGGTCGAGCGCGACCGCAGGGAGGGCAAGACCCTGCAGGACATCATTCAGGAGGCCGAAGTGCGGCGCAGGCTCGAGGAGCGCGGCAAACTGCCCCTGGACGATAGGCGGCCGCACCGCGCAGACGGTGACGACGCATGACCTTCGGGGACTATTTCGGCGAGGGGCCTGACCTTTCGGAACTCGCAGGCATCCTCGGGGAGACGATGCAGCGGACCGGCATGGTCNACATCGGCACTGTGGAAGGCCGTCAGTACATGCTCCACGTGCAGGCTGCGGACGCTGATTACCGGTACTCGCTGCCGCTCCCCAAGGGGGCGCCCAGGGAAAACATTCAGCTCGACATCATCGACGGCGAGCTGGTCATCTCCGCCGAGGGATTGCAGCACAGGACGATACTGCCTCTGGACGCGGAGAGCGGCGCTGCCGTGTCGATGCGGCTCGCGGACCGTCTGGAGGCGCTCGTGCCTCGCATCCGCGAGTAGTCACGCCTGCTCGGGCAGCCGCACGAAGAGCATGACCCGCATGACCCGTGGGGAACTCCGCTCGTGCCGTGAACTTTCCGGATTTTCCTGGTAAAGACTTATCAAGGCGGTCAAGGTCAGCTATGGCATGGAAGCCGAGCGATCCGCGAGAAACCTATTTAAACGCGACAGCGCACCTCTCGAACCGATGAAGTTCACCATCATCATCGAAGAAGGAGAGGACGGCTATCTCCTCTCCGAGGTCGTGGAGCTTTCTGGATGCCGTTCCCAGGCGAAATCCTATGAGGAGCTCATCAGGCGCACGAGGAAAGCGATTNNGGTCTATCTCGAGGCCGAGAAACCGCAGAGGTTGACGAGATTCGTCGGCATCNGGCAGATTGACGTCGAAGCGTGAAGATGCGCCTGCCGCTGCTGACCGCTAGGGACCTAGCTGTGATTCTCGTCAGGCTGGGGTTNAGGTGCCTGCGACAGAGGGGGAGCCACCTGTTCTTCAAGCATGCTGANGGCAGGACGACCGTGATTCCGAACCATCCAGGAGAAAAGCTTGACCGCGGACTGCTCCACAAAATCATGAAGCACGACGTACGTTTGTCCAGGGAGGAGTTCCTGAAGCTCCTGTGACTACGCGTGCTCGGGCAGCCGGACGAAGAGCATCACCAGCGCGCTGAGCAACGGCGTTCCGTGCGCGAGCAGCAGCACCAGCCTGACGTTGATGAACACGATGGTGAGCCAAAGCCAGACCGCGTGCCAGTCGTTCGCTTTCTCCACGGTGTGATACGCCTGGTGCGCGAGGGCGCAGTCCCCGCACTTGGCCGCGGTGCGGTCGAAGAAGTACTTGATGCTGTGGCAGCTGAGGATGAAGAGCACCCCGAACAGCACGTAGAGCATCTCCACCGAGACATTCAGGAGTTCGAACGTCGTCCCGGCCGAGAGGCTCCCGAGGAAGACCGGGATGACCTCCCGCAGATGGAACGGCATCAGGATGACGGTCGCCCAGATGAAGTACTTGTGGTAGTAGAACAGCTTCGAATCTCCAAAGTACAGGGTCTTGCCGAGCAGCTCGCCAGCCACGAGAATGGCGCCTTCGCCCAGAGTCCCTTCGGCTCCGGGTCGCACAGGTAGTCCTTGGTGTTGCAGTGCGTCGGGTGCAGCCAGGCGAACCTG
>C687J35174_10005013_pt1 | contig 17584 bp, 13 predicted proteins | sample RifCSPhighO2_01_FD_35174 | JGI IMG/M metagenome (IMG submission 35174) | reverse complement strand
TCATTAATTTATGAGGAAGTTTACTGATTATTCCTTTTATAGTGTCTGTGTCGTTCATGAGTTTATGCTTTTTGTTCTTCTGGTTTCCCTTCAGATGCTTCAGTCTCTAGTTTTTCTGCGGCAGTGGCCTTGGCTTCTTCTGTTGCTTTTTGTTCGTCTTTCAATAAATCAATAATTTTATCTGCCTTGGATTTTTCTTTAGACGATCCTTTAATCGCTCGAACTACGGCTTCACTTTCTTCTATCTCTTCAAATCCAATACCTCGCGGTATCTTACTACCAGGTTTCCATCTCAATTTCATTCCTGTTACACCAGAAACAAAGCCTCCAGCAGCACCTATAGCAGTTCCTAATGGCCCCGCCACTGCAGTCCCTACCAATCCTCCAGCCACCGCTCCTGCTGCCCCTGCTTTTATATGCCTGCTTACTATGCCTGGTTTGCCTTCTGCTGCCCTAGTTGCATAGGCATTTATTCTAGCCTCAGCTGCTTTTATTGGAGTCTGGGCCTGGAGGTATTCTTTCTGCGCCGCAATAGTTCCTGTGCTGTATACTTCCTTGGCTTTATATTCAGCACTTTCCTCAACCTTCTTTTGATGGTCTGTTATTTCTGCTCGTTTATCCTCAATGACCTTCATAAGTCTATCGACATCTGTCTTAGACTGACTTGAATCTACTCCCGCTCTTCTTTCTTGATTAAGTGTATCCATGGCTTCCTTCTTCTGCTCTCTTAGCCTATCAAGTTCAGCTCTATCAGCCGCTAAAGCTACATCCATGTGTGCCTTCTTTTCATCCTTTATCCTTTCATCCTCAACTTTCTTTAGTTTTTCGTATGCACCCTTCTTTTCACTTTCCAAATCCTTCTCTTTATCCGTTGCTCCATAAGTTTCCTTGGCATACGCAGCTCTTTGTTTAGCCTTTTCTTTTTCTGCTCCAGCATAACCACCTTTGCCGCCGGCTTTACCAAGTATTGCTAATTCGCCTCCAAGACCAGGGATTTTTTTGAGTGTATCAGCATCTCGCATATCGAAGCTACTTCTGGCTCCTTGATTGGCAAGCCATAATTTGGCTCTACCACTTCTTGTCTTTGACCACTCTTCACGATTATTTTCAGATGCTGATTTTCCATACTTACCAACTGTATTTCGCATACCCCATGCTGTTGCACCTACTGCCCCACCAGCGATACCTGCAGTAATAGCAGTAAACCCAAGACTCTTGCCAGCTACTTGTTTGGCGATGACGAGGGCGCCGATGGAGAAGCCAATGACGAGGATGTAGTTCATAACAAGGCCGATGGAGCTGGTGGGAGAATTCATAACTAAGTCGGTCCATTGTGTCGATATTCCACTCAAGTAATGTCCGCCGCCGAAGCCAAGGAAGCCAGGTGAGCTCGCTATTTTCAAACCAGCCCAGGTGAGAGCAAAATAGAGAACCGGCCAGATACACTGGTGGACTATGGCGTTCATCCAAGTTTCAAAATGTTTGTTTTGTCCCGGAATAATGGCAGCCATCACCGCCAAAGCAGATACCACGATGCCAAAAACAAGGATTATAAAACGAGAAATAAACATAAAGCTCGGTATGAGGAAAGCAACCGCAGCCACCAGGAAAAAGATAGAGCTCATGACGCCCATGATCAAAATGTTTGTGGCACTAAGCTGCCCGAATCTCTCGGTGAGTATTCCTGGGTTGTAGAAATTTTGGATGCCCAGAAGTCTCATATATGCCCCAGAGATTCCTCGTACTTCGCCGCTATCGGCTATACCCAAGGTGTATGTATTGGTAGAATCGATTGATTTGTAGAATCCGATGGCCACTATGTTGGAGGCATCGATAGGAATCTTGGTCAGGAATGGCATGAAGTTTATAATGAGAGCCACAAGTACAATATTGCGGATAGTGGTGCCTACATTGGCGAAGCTTAGTTGGAACATTGACCGGAAGGCGGTATAGAGGAGAAGGAAGATGAGAAATATATTTGCCAGGTCGCGCAGAGTAGCCCAAGTAGCAGTCATCGCAGTACCGAGGCCATTTTGGCCGCTACCCAAACTCTCTGATAACCCCAAGACAGTTTTTTGAAGTACGAAATCAAAGAGGGCTCCCGATATGCTTAGCAAGAGAGCCGACAAGGTCATCATTATGTAGCCCACCCCCCTAAAAATCGGACTGGCTACCAAGTCAACTCCAGCACCAATAGTGTCCATAATCCCTGGACCATTAATTGCTCCTGGGGGGGCTGGTTTAGCTTCACATACAGAGAAAGAACCTCCCTCCGCTGTTGATTTTAAATTCCATGACCCTCCACTTGCCCTACAATCACTTTCTGCATCAGCAAAAACTTTTACACTAGGAACAAAAATTCCTACTAGTATGATGCCTATGATTGTTGGTACGACAAATTTTTTCACTTAATTTTTTTCAACTTCCCTATCTCCCCACCTTGATCTCAAAAGTACCCACTGCTGATTTGCCATATGTGGAGTAAGCGGTGATGGTGGTCTTGAATCTTTTGCCGACATTACAGATGTTGCTGGTTGCTTTAAAGAAGTAGTTTGAGGAGGCAGTTGGTAGGGTGAAGTAGTCACCTTTTTGGAAGAGCCAAGGTTCCAAAGATAATGAGATGGGAACTAATGGTTGGAGGACGCTACCTGCTCCGCGTGGGAACATCATCATGTCGTAGGTGGTGCCAGACGGGCATTCGCTTTGAGTTGGCAAAGCTCCCAAGGATGAATCGGTGATTATTTGTTTGGAGACTACAGCATAGTCAGCATTTTGGATTTTCCACATGTAGTATATATTTTCGTTGCTTCTCCCAGCAGTGGTGCTGACTTCCGAAAGATTTCCACTTATGCCCGGCAAGCTAGCTCTAACCAAAGCTTTGCCGTCTTGGCTTGTTTCGTTGATCACATATAGTTTGACGTCAACTTTTGGATCAGTCGCTGTCGGTGGCGGTACAGCTGTACATGCTTTGACCTCGAATTTCGCCGTCTTCAGTATGTAGTTTACATTAGCTTCTTTTTCCCACTGACCTACATTAGCTGCGGTCCAAGGATCTCCATATGCGCTCCAATAACTTCCACCACCTTGGCTTATGAGCCTGTGACCATAATCATAGTCAAATTCCTTAGTAGCTATTTTATTTAGTGTGGATGACCAAAGAATCTTAGCGCCCACAAGGTTGGTTGGGCCAACAATCGTATAAAGGGTTTTCTCGCCAACACAGTAGCTGGTTTTGTCTGTAGTCAAAGTATAAATGTATGAAAGTGATGGTATGCCTACAGGAGTTGTTGAAGCCGGTAGTAGTCCGTATGCTATTGGGTTTGGTGGTGGAGTGGCGCCAGTCCCATAGAGAGCCTTGGCGTTGTCTAGCAGTCTATTAACCATGTCTAGTAGGGCTTGAGTATAAATGCCTGCCGCTAAAGGTCTGCCTAGCCTACTACCTCCAGTTATAGCTGGGCCTGTGCCGCTAGGGATACCACCCAGTGTCGGTCTTCTGGTTGTAGGATTTGTAGAGCTCCAAGTGGCAGGGNTGGAGCTGCCAAAATATTCTCGTGCTCCACTGGTGCAAGTAGCGGCTCCAACCATGGTTCCAGCTCGTCCCTCTGCCGCTTCTACCAAACCACAAGGCACTGTATACCACATCGGGTTCCTTACTGTTGGTCCAAATAATGATTGGGTATCTTGACCCTGCCTTACAGTGTAAGTGACTCCGTGGTTGTCGTATCCAGCCAAGTCTTCAGCACTAAATCCACTGACTCCGTTTATAGTACAAAGGCTGTAATATACTTCAGACGAACCGACAGGGTTTGCTCCAACGACTGTAAATTCTTCTCGTGTATCTAGGCGACATTGGATATTGTAGCCGAGAGCTTCTCCTTGAGCCTGGGCGATACCAACGCAAGCTTCCATAGCCGAGCGGTCATAATGCAAGTTGCCGCTACACTTCTCACCGCTGGCCAATACTGTAACTAGAGGACTTGGAGAAGGTACTCGTTCTCTTGACTCCGTAGTCAAACCACCTTGGCCGGGGTTGCTACAAGTAGCTGGATCGTTGACACAGGTACCACTGGCACACTGGTAAGGAGCTATGCTTGGGCAAGTATTTTCTGCCTGTGCTGTCACTGCTCCCATTCCCCCGAAAATCAAACTCGCTATCAAAATTATTTTTATTTTTTTCATGGTTTTAGGTTAATTTATACCCTCTGGACTACAGTCTAGGTTTCGCATAGCGTCATCAAGAGTTGAATATTTACCAGCAGCTACATCTTCTTCTGCCATGGCACCAAGCGAGCTAATGCTCAATCCTTGGCAGTCGTTGTCAATTGGAATCACGCTACTACCCCCTCCACCAAGGCTATCACTTGGGTTAACTACTCGATTTGGGTCAGGCTGGGCTCCGGCTAGATCAGCCTTTACTTGTTGTAATGATATGTCATCAACCGCCGAGGTGTCAGGAGCTTCCCCAAAGTAGTCGGTTATTGTGTCCCCAGGTTCCCTATCTTTTAGTTGTTCAGTAAATATTTGGTTACCTTGGGTTGAATCTGGTCTACTTAGGCTTCGTAAACCACTACCGATACCACCGACGATCTTACCAACAAGCTGATTCAAAAGGGCACTGACCATTTCATTTATTTCGTCTGCAACAGCGAGCTTCTCGCTGCCTATACCAAGAGTTTTATTTAACTGGGTTGAGATAACACTTCCTGGTGTGTTGATTCTCTCCTGGATACATTTTGGTGGTACATCAGGCAAAGTTCTTTCTGGTCCAGTCACAAAATTTTCTACGTATTCTCCAGAGTCGTTATATGCGCTTTGATCGATCATGTCTGTAACCGTTTGCCCTTTTGCGCCTTTGTCGTAGAGAGCACAGTCTTTCCATGAAAGGAAGCCATTACCCCAGTTGAGCTCTTTTTCTTTAACGTCTTGTCGAGTACTAATCTGTAGACTCAACTCGTTCTCTGCTTTCATGAGAGCACCAATTGGGTTATTTTGTTCCCTCTGGCTCAATTCGAAGAATTTATCCCAACTCCCCTTTTCAAAATCATCCAAGAAATCATCCAAGTTACCCTTCACATCATCCAGAGTACATTGCCACTGTCTGTTGTCATAAATGAAGTTTTTAGCCAAGGCGATCCTCACCTTTGCTTGTATCGGCCCACAGAGAAATCCAAGGTTTTTGTTTGTAAATATATACTGGCCCGCCACCTTCTTGCCAATGTCTGCAAAGTATTTTTCTGGATCAGTCACGAAAGCAGGACTGCCCTTAAAGCCGGTGTTGATCCAATTGACAGTACTAGCCGCCATACGCTCAATGACGAGGTTCACAATAATCCAGGCGATGGTATCAAGCCCAAACTCCTTTACTGGCCCGGCTACTGTCGTGTTGACTGCAGTAATAGTATTTGGTACGAAGTTGCCTGGGTCCCAAACAATCCACTGAGCTTCTACTTTGTTGGCAAAAATTGGTGAAAGAGAGACGGTTAATATAGACAAAATTATAAATGCCGCCATATGCTTTTTGAAATCATGATTCATACTTCTTTCATCCAATTATATCCCGTATAAGAGGTAGTAGCCACCGCTCCCCTGTTTATAGGTAATCTGACTTTGATATATAAAAAGTGAAGTAGATTGTAGAGCTTGCATGAAGATACTGCCGCTCTCTTGATATGTTTGCATACCAGCGAGGCCTCGAAACGGATCATCAAATACTGTTTCCATTTCTTTTAGAGCTAAGCTCATACCAATAGTGCCATTAATCATATCGGTATGAGCTTTTACAAACGTCTTCGGCACTGGCATATTTTTCATTTCCTCGGCTATTTTTTTGTATGTTGCGATAACGGCATCAAGATCGTTTATTTTTTCTTTATTTTTTTGAGTTACCGCTGTCTGGATGATTTCCAGCTCGTTCTGCACGTTCTTTGGTTTGTTAGAACGAAGTAGGGTACCAAGTCGTTCCCCATATTCAATCATAGATTTCTTACCTTTATCAGGAACTATCTTTAGCTTAAGACTTGTTACAGCTGTTCCTCCAGATTTTTCAATAAAACCCAAAGTCTGATCGATAAGAGTTTGGGCCGATGTTTGGTCGAGAGTGCCACTTTGTTTGAGGGAGAGATAATTTGCCATGAATGATTGAGATATCTTATCTGTCATGGTATTGGAAGTTGTGGCGTTTTGTATCTCTATTGGCTCAAATTCTTGTTGCAATTTACTCAACTCGTTTTGCCAAAGTATGTTTTCTGGGATTTTTATTTTTTCGCCAGCAAAAAGATTACCGATAGTTTGTATAGCTTCACCACTAGTGTTTTTGCCAAAAGTAATTATAGTTGCAACTACGAGCCCACCAACAATAACAAGTAGACTTAGGATTTTTTTGCTAGGTAGGTTATTCACCTCTTAATTATAACAGAAAAATTATGGAAGCGATTGCAATTATGAATAGATTATAGACCCAAAACACAAATTTTTCTCTATAGGGTACCATCATAATAAAATAATAGTTGAATAATGAAGCAATTATTGCTGGCCACACTATCCAGGAGCCAAAAAACACTGGCACCAGGAGGTAAGCCAAGCTTGAAAGTATAGCTACTACCATTGGCCCACGATTGCCAAATATAATCGGCACAGTTGGTACTCCCCCTTCCCTATCCCCATCTATATCCTTCATGTCTCTTATGTGAGACCAGAGAAAAAATATAACTACGATAGCAATAGCATTTTGGGGTTCAAAAGCGGAGCTAGTTTTGAGAGGAGAGAATGTAAAAAAGCCAGCCAAAACAACGCTTAGACAACAAAGCCCTATTAGAAATGACGAGAAAAATGGGATGAGTTTGAAACGAGTGGGTGGGGCTGAATAGATGTAGTAAAGAGCCGTAAAGGCGAGTAGGAAAAACAGTGCATATATACCAACCAAAAAACCTCCAATTATAGAGGCTATTAGGAAAATAAAAGCCCCCTCCCTCATTTTTTCTGTAGTAATTGACCCTTGAGCTAAAGGTCTCCCGGTATTACTCACTTTATCAATAGGAGTATCTACAATATCGTTCACACATACCGCAAACATCCAAGAAAAATAGAGAGAAAGAAGGAGTACTATGAGTGAGAGCCAGTCTACCCAGTTAAATAAGCCAAATATTGTTCGATCCCCCACCAGTGTGATGCCTAGTAATATCATCAAAAAATAATGAGCAATGCGCTCGGGCCGAGAGTTCTTCAATATTTCCTTAAATACAAGCCGATTATTTATATAGAACCANACACTAGCTAATATGCTGGAGAAAATAAAAAATATTTTTGACATAGTAAAGTTGAAAGTAGTTTCGAAAAATCGTGCCATACCAGCATATTGGAGAGAGGGGTGTAAATAATTTGAACTGGTTACTCCTCTCAAGCTATTCTCAAAAAATAAAAAAACATCGTAACTATTTTTGGCATTGGAAAATATAATAGATAAAATACTCGGAGCAGCTAGGAAAATAAAAATAAGAACGTAGAGGATAATTAGATTAAAAAATGATTTGTTGAGCTTATGGTTTAGTATGTAAGTAAGCATAGAGGTGGCCAGAAGTATTATGGCCACCTCTACCCGAATGCCCATAGTTATACCTGTATGTATATTAGGACCAAAAAATGTTAGAAGAGAATGTAAGATTGAATCCCTTCCCTCAAAAATATAAGCCATGGTCAGACCGTTGCCTGACCAAAAAGTGTATAAATAGTCGATAATAGGAGCGATAAAAATAGAGGAAAAAGCTAAGAGAGCGAGGGTGGGGATCAAATTGGCTTGGTTTTTTTTAAACACAAATAATTTCAGAAAGAACATAAAAACAAGCATAAAGGATAGGAAGAATAGAAAGTAATGTATAAGGGTTGAAGTATCTATGGCTAGGAAACCACTGCCAGATCTACTCGAAAGAGCTTCTAGAAAAAAACGGGTGATCAAGATTCCGACAAACCCAGCCACCCAAGAAAAAATACTTATTTTTTGATTTACAATTTTATTCAACAAATTCTGTTTCATTTACTTACTTTACTTATCTCTGCAACTAAATCAAACCAATCCTCCACCTTCAAATCCTCTGCCCTAGCTTTCTCTGGGATCTCTAACTTTTCAAAAATATCTTTTGAAGCATTCAAATTTCTAATTAATAGTTTTCTCTTGTGAGCAAACCCAGTCTTTAAAATCTGGAAGAATTCTTTTTCTGTAATCTTTCCGTCTTTCCATCTTTCCTTTCCTATATTCCTTATAGATATGATCGCCGAGTCTACCTTAGGTCTCGGTACGAAACTTCCCGCTTTGATCACTCCTCCGTATTCTGGCTTCCCATAAGCTTTGATCGAAATACTCAAAATACTTTCCTTACCATCTCGAGTCATTATTCTATCTGCCACTTCCTTCTGAACTACGAAAGTCAAAGATTTTGGCTGATTTTCACTCTCCAAAAACTTTCTAAATATTTCTCCAGTAATGTAATAAGGAATGTTTCCAACTAGATGATGGTTTTTAGTTTTTAGATTATAGGCTAGGATATCCCCCACTATTATTTCTAATCTTTCCTTTTTTACTTCTTTGAATCTTTCCTTTAGTTTTTCTGCCAAACTCTCATCTTTTTCAATGGCAATTACTTTTCCTGCTTTCTCTAAAATAAACTTTGTCAGCGTCCCCTCTCCTGGCCCCACCTCAACTACCGTATCCCCTTTTTCTATCTGCGCGAAATCCGCAATCTTTCTAAGTATCTTCTCATCTCTCAAAAAATTCTGCCCCAGGCTCTTTTTTGTTTTCATTTGTTTATATCTCCTCCCAAGAGAGTATTTCGTATTGGTCGGAAGTGAGAGGGAAAGATGGTGGTGGGCCGTAGAGTAGGTTGGCGTCATATATGATATTACGAGTTTGATAGCCAGTACCATCAGTGTAGGCGAAGCCATAGCGAATATTGGTAGCGATCATACCATAGAGTGTTAGTGAGCTACGAGTATAATAAGTAGTACAATCAGCCTCGTAGTAGTAACGACCAACTCTGCCATTTTGAGATACGAGAGCTGCATCAATACGTAAATTAGTGTCTGAAACAAAACCAACATTTAAATTGCCTTGTGAGATGAGGGCGACTACGTCGGTACCATCATAATTAGTATAGGTAAGGTCGTTATTAACGATAAGTTGCGGTCTAGTGGCCGGATTATCTGGGAAGCGGCCAGTAGCCACCGTTACGCGTACACTATTTATAGCGCCCTCAACCCACACATTATCTTCTACAAAGATAAGGCCATTTGCTGGTATCGCATAATTACCAACAAAAGTTCTGTTATTTACACTCCAAGTATTCCAACCAGTTTGCCCACCCACATTGGTACAGCCGCTAGGTGGATTAGTCTGAGAGGTCACTGTGTATATGTCAAAGGTATCATTTGTTTTCAAAATTACCTGATAACCCTGAACACCAGAAGCCGCAAAATACCGCCCAGCCGATTGAGCATCAGCTTTTATGGTCGAGAGATTGTTGGTAAGACCAGTGAAATCAACCACAGGCACTGGGAACTGTCGGCCAACTTCGAAAATATCAGCTCTAGTTGGTACTGGTGAAGTTGGTGGTGCTTCGTTTGGACGGAAAGTGTCATTCACTCCAGAGCTCGGTGGTGCGTTGACGTGAGTGTGGACAGAAAATTCATTGTTACCGGAATGGTCTGGATCATTATAATTTGAGAGAGCACTGGTGACTATATTGTGTGCCAAACCATCAAAACGAACGCCGTTGTTTGAGTGGATTGGCCCAAATATTTCTGTACCCGCACCAAAACGCATCACATCATTGGCCGCCACAGCATACTTGGCAAGTGAAGGTATAGCCATCTCGACTGCAATTTTTCTAGAAATAGCAGACCCAACTGGAGTGCCGGTAGACTCTATTCGTACCTTAGTAGAACCTGTGATTGGAGGAGTTAAAGCCAAACTATATTGTCCGACCACATCACCATCTTTATCCCTCACTTGATGTATATAAGGCCCAGGCAACCCAGTTCCATCTTGGTAATCAGTTTTGTTGTGAGCCAAATGCCAACGATAATAGTCAATGCCAGATTCAGCTAGTTCCAATGCTTTTTCTCTAACAAAAAGTTGCCGATTGGCCTCTATGGTGGTCTTGGTCCAGTTCATCACCCCACCCAAAATAGCAATGGCAATACCAGAAAAAATTATTATGGGAATAAGCAAGCTCCCTCTAGTCGCAATTTTCAATTTATAATTTTCATTTTTCATTTTTGTTTTTTCTCGCCCCCCTCTTAATGTAAGAGGGGGTTGGGGGAGTTATAGGTTATCTTTCAAATTACGGAGCATCACTTGGCTCTGAACAATAATAGGGAGCGGCGATTTGTTTACATCTTTTTCAATCGGGATAGTGATGCGCACCAACCTTATGAGAGTGATCGTAACCGGCTGGACAAGTGGGGTGGTAGTGCCAGCATAATTATTATCAAAATATTCAAAAATAGGAGAGCTGGTCGACATGATGTCATGAACCAAAGTACTTATCTGTTCGTTGGCTGGGTTATAAGTGAGCGGTGAGCCCGACGGCTTAATGACTCCCCTCTTCAAATCTTTATTTTGCAAAAAATACCTAATTTGTTCCTTTAGTGCATCAGCATCAATATTAGAAAAGAATGTAATGGAGGAGGTGGCTGCGACCAAGACAGGGTACGTGCCGGTACTACTAGGTGATGCACTCCGGAGCTCTTTCACTATCGTCTTCAATACTCGGCGACCATCAGATTGAGCCGAAAGCGTAGCACTTGAAGTGGTATTGAAAGAAAATATACTAGTACCAAATTGGAAAATGGCAGTAAATATAGCTGCCGATATTGCAACGACTATTATTATCTCCGTTAAACCAACTCCTTTATTAAAATTAAGATTAATCATATTTTTCTCGCCCCCTCTTAATGTAAGAGGGGGTTGGGGGTGATATTATTGTGGTGACATTAACGCCTCTACTGCTTGCCAATCATCATTGGTAATAATATTGACTGGGAAAGTCTGGGTTTGATAGCCGGTTTTTTCTAACAGAAGATCATGATTACCAGAAGAAAGGTCACTAAACAAAGCCTGCCCGGGAGGTATGCAGTCTGAAGTATAGGTGACCGCCACATTGGCTACATTCGGAGTTTTGTTAGTTACTAATGTACTCAAAAATATTTTGTATCTGAAATATCTGTGACCATTATGCGCAGCGTTTATATTGTTGTTGGAGAGGGTAAAGTAAGTGCTGGCAGTACCATCTGGCCCAACATAGCTCCAAGTGGTAGTAGCGGTATTAGCGAGAGAAGTAGCTAGTTGAAATCGGACGGAGTTTGCTCCAGCTTGTGGTGGCTGATCAGTCGGATTCCAAATAATACTATTAAAATTTGAAGAGGTACCAGTGTCAAAAATTGAAGAGGTAAGTATTCCAGATAACGCATAATCTCCTAAAACTTTTGCCAAAGTAAGCTCACCGTCTGGAGAATCAATATCTATATTACCGTCATCACTCCAGTATCTAGTAGAATCAACGAAGTTTCCTTGACCACTGCCTCCCGACCAGTCAGTCTGCTCCAAGTAGCCACGGCCGGTCACCTTGCTTGCCGAAAAGCTACCTTGAGTGAGAGTAAGATTCACTTCTGAGAGTGGCAACTGGGTGACACTGTCTTTGACTGTTGCCAACAAATTATTCGGTTCACCATCTGCAATGATAATCTGAACATTTTGGACAGAATCTGGTAGTATCGAAAATGGAGAGGGTGGGTTGACCCCAGCCAAATTGAATCCTCCTCCAACAGTCAGATTAAACGTGTCCCATTCAATATCATTCAAAATCTTTAGACCAGAAGAATCGGTGATATAACTACCACTAAACTTCAAAACATCTGGGTTGGTGCCAATGAGCTTCGATCCTGCTATATCAAACGGCACATTCGCAATGGCCGCGCATTGCAAATCTTTGGAAGATACATTTATGGTACTTACTTTATCTATGACAAAAGAGACTTGGGTCACTTGTTGTAAGAGCACAGTAGCGTCAGGCTTCACCGGATTGGGGTTGCCACTTGAGGTGGCATAGGTCCGATCAGTGGTGTAGCCAGTTTTGCTTGCGATTATTCTGTAGGCATTTGTTCCTGGAGGAGCATCCACGATAGCCAAAGTACCAGTATTATCGGTCACTTCATCCAAGTTTACCCCAGCGGCACTATTGGTCACCTGCACCCGAGCGTTTTGGATCGGCACCCCATTAGCATCAAACACTTTTATAAAAAGAGCACCATTAGTTGAAGCTGTCTCTAAGTTTTTGGGAGCTACGTTGGCCACACCAGAAACTGTAGTGAAATTTTTGCAAGCACTACAGGAGATAGTGATGTCTACCATTTTATAATCAGCTGGTGAAAGATCATTGGGTGAGCCGCCGATCGTGCCATCATAAGGGTCATCAATGTTACGGATGGTGCGAACAATAGTAAAGGTGCGACCATCTTTGACCACGGTGGTGGTGGCTGGAAGGACTCCACTTGGTATACCCTGCACTAAGCCCACCTTAGAAAAGGCTAGGTTGCGCACCAGCTCAAACTGCTCGTTCAAAAGAGCGGTGGCTGCTATTTTGTCGCGAGAGTTGCTTATGAGGCTGGTGAGTGAAGTGAAGCTGGAGTAAATCGAAACGGCTACTATGGAAAAAATCCCAGCTGCAACCAAAACTTCTATTAAAGAAAAGCCACTTCTATTTTTTAATTTATTGAATAGCATCCACCAAAGAATAAGTTGGTAACATCATAGCGATAGCAAAGACTCCGACAGCTGCACCGATAAGGATCATTAAGAATGGTTCAATAATGGTAGAGAGATCTTTAGTTTTCTGATCGACCTCGCCTTCATAGTAGGAAGCAATGTTGTCGAGCATATCGGTCAACTTACCTGTCTCTTCACCGACGGCGAGCATTTCGCCAACAAAAACTGGGTAAAGGGTGCCAGGTTTAGAAAGGGAAGCAGAGAGCGGTTCCCCTACTTGAACCTGGGCCTCGGCTTTTTCCAGAATTTCTTTGAAGTAGTGGTTGCTCAAGACTTCGGTGGTAATGTTGATAGCAACCACAATATCGACTCCTGAGGAAATAAGCGAAGAAAGGGTGCGCGCTGTACGAGCAGCGTTCACTTCTTTGACCATAGTGTTGATCATCGGCATTTTGAGAGACACCAAGTCTAGTGCCTTTTGGCCTCGTTCTGTTTTCAAACCACTTACTGCTGCTGTGACCAATCCAATAATAGCCAACAGGGTAAGCAGTATATTGGCTCGCAGGAAGTCACTAATATAAATAACGATACGGGTCGGTAGAGGCAGAGTAATATTGAGACCTCTAAAGGTCGCTGTCAGGGTCGGTACCATATAAACCATAAGCACGATGCCGATCACTATCATGACGCAGACAATGACAGAGGGGTAGATCATGGCTCCTTTGATTTTTTTTGTCAGCTGGTAGGATTTTTCAAGTTGGCCAGCGATGACTCTCAAAGAGTAAGCCAACTTACCCGACTCTTCGCCGGCTCGGACCATGGAAACAAAAATACTTGAGAATATATTCGGGTAAGCCTCCAGAGCTTTGGAAAATGCCTCACCTCCATTGATAGAAGTAAGCAAGCTATCCATCACAGAGATAAAATTCTTATTCTTTGATTGTTTTTGAAGTATGGATATAGCGCGCGATACTGAAAGTCCTGCATCAATCATAACCGCCATATTCTTGGCAAAGGTAATTTGCTCGGCCATCTTTATTTTTTTGCTAAACGAGAAAAATTTTAGCGAAATTTTTCTTGTCCTAACTTCTTCGGCCGAAATAAGTGACCAATCATTTTTGCGCACATAAGCATAGAGAGCCCCTTTATCGGTAAACTCCTTTTCCTCCTCATACTCTTTGGCTTCTCTTATTACTTTGTATTTATAAATTGCCACATCTTTATGTTTATTCTGATACCACTCGGAGGACTTCTTCGATAGTCGTCATCCCTTGAGCCGCTTTGAAGAGGCCATCTTCGAGCATAGTGAGCATTCCTTCTTTCTTGGCCTGAAGTTCGATATCTTCAGCAGTACCGCCTTTGATAATTATATCCTTGATCGCACTACTCACATTCAGAACTTCATAAATACCGATGCGCCCTTTGAAAGCATCCTCCCCCGCTTCCTTTTGAGGTTTGTAGAATTCTATGTCCTCCCAATTATCTTTGGAGTGAATTATCTTTTCGGTCCGTAGAGTCTCTAACACCTTGTCCATATTGACTACTTTGTTTATAGATTCTACTTCTGCTTTAGAAAGTTTATATTTCTCTTTTTTGTCAGCAAGCTTACGCACCAATCGTTGAGCAATGATAGCATCTAGGGTAGAGACCATGAGGAATGGCTCCACCTTCATATCAATGAGACGTGGTACGGCCCCAGCTGCCGAGTTGGTGTGTAGAGTAGAGAGCACTAGGTGGCCAGTGAGCGAAGCATTGATAGCTAAGGAAGCTGTCTCGTTGTCGCGGATCTCACCAACCATGATGATATCTGGGTCTTGGCGCACCAGAGTACGCAATCCGGAAGCAAAAGTTAGCCCGATCTCTGGCTTCACTTGAGTTTGATTGACCCTTTTCATCTGATATTCTACCGGGTCTTCGATAGTAGAGATGTTTACATCAGAAGTATTCAGAATATCAAGCATGGTATAGAGAGTAGTAGATTTACCTGATCCTGTAGGACCAGTGGTCAGGATCATGCCGGTCGTATGTTGAAGAGCTTTGTGCAAAACTTCCAAACCATCTCCGTGGAAACCGAGCGACTCGAGAGTAAACCCAGAAACCGACTCACGCAAGAGACGCATCACAGTCTTCTCACCATAATAGACTGGTAGAGTAGAGACGCGAAAAGAAACTTTTTCTCCATTCATATCAATCTTGAATCGGCCGTCCTGCGGCAACCTCTTCTCATCAAGCTTCAGACTAGAAAGCACTTTGATACGAGCCGCAAGTGAGGGGCCAATATGTTTGGGTAGTACCATAGCATCATGCAAAAGGCCGTCGATTCGATATCTTACTAAAATTTGCTCTTCCAAAGGCTCAATATGAATGTCCGAAGAGTTTTGAATGATGGCATGTTTCAAGAGAGTGTCTACGATCCTGACTACCGGCAATTCTTCTGCTAATTTTTTGAGATCACCTTCTGAAGCATCGAGGCTTGCATCTGGTACCTTTTCAGCAATAGTTTTGATCTCATCAGCATCCGTCTTAATCAGGTCGCCAAACTCATCTTTCAAATTTTTCTGATACTGAATGAGGGCGCTGCGCATTGACTCCGAGTCAGTCAGACGGGGCAAAACTTTGAGGCCTACCTTCTTCTTGATTGAGTTCAGAGCTTGGAGATCGTCAGTGTCGAGCATAGCCACTTCCAACGCATCCTCCTTTTTCTCAAAAGCTATGATGTTGTGTTTGCGAGCAATAGGCTCTGGTATCATAGTCAGGATATCTCGGTTCAGTGTTTGACCTTTCAAATTAACAAAAGGAATACCCAAGATATAAGCTTGAATACGACGAAGGTCGTCATCAGAAAACTTACCCTTAGCAATAAACATTTCGCCTAGAGGTTTCTTTTTGGATTTGGCTTCTTTTTCTACTTCTTCGACATCAGCGCGAGAAACAAGTCCCGCGTCAATAACGAAATCTTTTATTTGTGAATCTTCAACATGCATATGATTTGGCGAAATCATGTCGCACGATACGTCCTTTAGAGTGCGACCTGAAGATTCATTATATCAGATAAATGTTATATAGAGGAAGGATTGTTGCGTCCACGGGCTGCTGTCATCAGATATTTGCGCGGGTTTTGGTCGAGATCGATGAAGTCATCGGCTGCTTCGATCAAACGAGCTGAAGTTGATTTACCAAAAGATAAGACTTCTACTTGGCAACCTTGTGATTTCAAAAATTCAAGTAAAGGCACAAAATCTCCGTCGCCGGAGACTAGAACTACCACATCAAGTTTTGAGGCAAACTTGATAGCATCTACCGCAAGGCCTACATCCCAGTCTCCTTTCTTGGCTCCACCGGCAAATACTTGTAAATCCTTAGTTTTGGTCTCGATCCCAATTCTCCCTAAAGCTTCAAAGAAGCCTTTTTCCTCACCTGTTTCAGTGGCTACTACATACGCAGTAGCACGGACCAAGATCCTACTCGCTAAAGCCTCTTTCAAGACGTTTCCAAAATTGACCCGAGAGTGATAAATATTTTTTGCGCTGTGATAAAGGTTTTGGGTATCTATAAAAACTCCAACACGCTGTTCCTTGTGTTTGATAACTGCCATAAATATAAAATTAAATACTAAATTCGAAGTACGAAATTCGAAACAAATTCAAAGGTTTGAAAATTTAAATATTTAAAAATTAAATATTGTTTCGGATTTCGATATTAGAATTTCGGATTTGACTAAGATGCTTTCTTCAAACCAAGCTTCTTAGCAAGGGTAGTATACCGCTTTGGGTCTTTTTTCTCCAAGTATTTCATGTGTGATTTGCGGTCTGCAACTAGGCCCAATAGGCCTCGGCGAGAGTGTTTGTCTTTTTTGTTTTTCTTCAAATGTGAAGTCAGGTCGTCAATTCGTCTTGAAAGCACAGCGATCTGCACTTCTGGAGAGCCAGTATCGGTGTCATGAACTTTCACATCCTTTATAATTTTCTGCTTTTTGGTCTTTGTTAACATTGCGTGTATTGTAGCATAAAGCCTGGATTTGAGCAAATCTGTTACAATGAATCGAATGGCGCAAACATTGGAACAACTAAAAAGGCAGTTTTTGGAATATGTGGAGATTGAAAAGGGTAGGTCTATGAATACGATTGAAAATTACGATCGATATCTCACTCGTTTTTTGGGTTTTTTGAAAAGTGGCTCCCCTTCTGATATTACAGATAACTCGGTACGTGAATTTAGGCTCTGGCTCAACCGCCAACCCGTGCAGAGTGTAGAGCAAAAAAATAAAACTTTGAGCAAGAAAACTCAAAACTACTATCTAATCGCCCTACGAGCCTTTCTTAAGTATTTGGCCCGTGAAGAGATCAAGAGCTTGTCGCCTGACAAAATAGAGCTAGCGAAAACTCCCGAACGATCGCTCGATTTGATTACCGATACAGAACTCGGAAGACTGATGGCCGCTCCCAAGGGAGATAGCTTAAAAAGTTTGCGTGATCGGGCCATGCTTGAACTTTTGTTTTCAACCGGCTTGCGTGTTTCCGAGCTTTGCGCGCTAGACAGAGATGTAGACATTAGTCGAGACGAGCACTCGGTCCGCGGTAAAGGAGAAAAAGTGAGGATGGTTTTCTTTTCAGAAAAATCTAAGGACACGTTGAAAAAATATTTAAAAAAGAGGGTTGATGTAGATGACGCTATGTTTATAAGGGTCTCCAAATATAAAAACCCAAACAAAAAAAGTGAGAGTTTGCGNATCAACAAGAGGTCAGTAGCNAGGATCATCAAACACTATGCTATCGAAGCAGGTATTTCCAAGAAGGTCACTCCTCATATAATAAGACACTGCTTCGCCAC
>C687J35174_10005004_pt1 | contig 17592 bp, 24 predicted proteins | sample RifCSPhighO2_01_FD_35174 | JGI IMG/M metagenome (IMG submission 35174) | reverse complement strand
TGGGATGTTGATATCAGCCTGCTTGCAAAAAAATATTTGGAAACAGTAAGAAAGCTTCAGGAAGCAAACTTTTTTGTTTCTGGAAAAGTGCTTCTTGCAAGTGCCCTTCTCCTAAGGATAAAATCAGATAAGTTAATCAGTGAGGACATTCCTAACTTTGACAGGGTTCTTTTCCCACCCTCAGAACAGGTATCTGAGGAGTTTGAAGAGATTGAAGAATTCAGGGATATTATTGAAATCCCGAAACTTGCAATAAAAACCCCTCAGACAAGAAAGAGAAAAGTGTCCGTCAACGACCTTCTTCTTGCACTCCATAAGGCTCTTGAGACAAGTCATAAGAAGGTCATGAAGAAAATGGAGGAAAGAAACTATGAGCACCCGGAGATACCTCAAAAAAAGATAGACATAACAGAGCTCATAGATAATGTATACAAAAAATTGCTTGCCTATTTTGAAAGTCGGCAGAAAGTAACCTTTAGCAGACTTGTTCAGTCAGAAAAAAGAGAGGATAAAATCCTGACATTTGTACCACTTCTCCACCTTGACAACCAATTGAAAATTAATTTAGAGCAAAAAGAGCACTTTGGTGAAATAGATATATATAAAATATAAAAAAAGAAGATATTACTTGCGTTTATGGTCAATAGCAGCCCGGCAACCTGGACAATTGTGTTGGGCAAAAGAAATTACCCCAATAAGGACAAAAAGGACTGTCCACCAAGAAAGGTTGAAAAAATTCCAGACGCCAAAATCAACAAGCAAAAACAAGATGCCAAAGAGGAGAAAAAGAATTCCTCCAATTTTCATGCATTTTGCACAACCATGGATCATAAAAAAGATAAGTAAAACATCTATAAGAAGCTTGTGTAAATATAGGATTTGTGTAGAAAGTAGCAAATATTCATCTTCTCTTTACTTCTTCTTCAAAAAAGAGCCAAGAGACTCTAAAGACAAAAGCCGCTCCTTGCCGCTTTGCATATCCCGAAGTTTATACTTCTTTGAAGAAATCTCTTTCTCACCAACAAAAACAACATAAGGAATATTCATTTTATGGGCATAATCTAAATTCTTGCTCACTCCCCGGCCAATTAAATCAATTGAAGTGGAAATGCCGCAATCTCTAAGCTTTTGTGCAATAAAAAAGGATTTCTTTTGTGTGTGAATCGGAACAATATAGACAAGAGGAAGATTTAATTGCGTTTTCTGCTTTTTAGAAAGCACAGTAATAATTGGCTCAACACCAAAGGAAATCCCCACAGCAGAAACAGCGCCTTTTCCAGCATAAAGACCAATCATATTATCATAACGGCCGCCACCACAAACCGAAGAAGTCATCTCACCCTTGGTCAGAAACCCCTCAAAAACAGTACCCGTATAATACGCAAGCCCACGTGCTAAAGATAGGTTCAGCTTGACTTTTCTGCGCACAGAAGAATCAAGATAAGAAAAAAGCTCTTCAAGCTCCTTTACACCCTCCTGATTAATATTCATCTTCTTAAGCTGAGGCAGTGTTGCAGTAGAGAAAAGAGATAAAATCTCATCAGCGGTTGAACCTGAAATCCCAATAGAGGATAATTCACCGCGGAATTCCTTTGGTGAGAGCTTCTTCAGCTTGTCAATTATGATAATCGCTTCTTCTTTTTTTGCAATACCAAAAGAATCAAGAAGAGCGTTCATAAGCTTGCGGTTATTAACCTCAATTCTGGCAGAAAGCCCCAAGCTTGAAAATACATCAATGGCAAGGCAGATAAGCTCGGCCTCACAAAGCATAGAGGAAGAACCGACAGTATCGCAGTCACACTGGTAAAACTCACGAACCCTTCCAAGCCTTATAGGACCATCCCGGTAAACTCGTCCTATCTGGGAGCGTTTAAACGGAAACTTAAGTTCAGGGTGCATAGCAACATAGCGCGAAAGAGGAACTGTAAGATCAAAACGAAGCCCAAGCTGTCGCCCTCCCCGGTCTTTGAACTTGAAAATCTCTTTCATGACATCAGAGCCCTCTCCTGCAGCAAATTTTGCAGAAAGAATATCATATCTTTCAACCTGGGGGGTATCAAGAGGCAAGAAGCCGTAGCAGACAAAGTGCTTTTGTAGAAGCTGGAAAATAGAATCCCTGAAAAAAGTCTCCTGAACTGAAAAATCTCGCATACCACGCGGGGTCAATATATCCATAAGAAGAAAAGAACACAAATGGTTTATTAAGGTTGTGACAGTAAACAAAAATATCCCTATCTGTTAGACAACCTAAACATGGTGCCTGTGGTATGATTGAAAAAGAATAAATCCAAAAGAAACAGATAAAAGCGCAAGAGAAGAAAAAGCCAGAAAGAGAAAAGCGCTCGGGTAACTGCCTTGTGTTATTATATAACCCAGAATAAAACCGAAAACAGCAGCTACAATGCTGGAAAGCAGGGACTCTATTGAGAGGATTGTAGCTTTGAAATTACTCCTCTCAATTATGTCAAGAAGATAATGATTCTTAGTTTCCTTAAAACTCCAGTTAAAAGCTGAGGCAAAAATAAGAAGTGGTACAATAACAAAAGGGATTGGAAAAAGACCCAAACCAAATAAGATAGCTAAAGAAAAAAGAAGTTTAAGACCTAAAAACTGATGAAAAGAAAGATATGTTTTTACCTTGTCGTTAATAAGGAGCAAAAGGGAAACAAGAACCCTAGAAGTGGCCCAAAAAATACCATAATATATTATTGGAACGCCTAAAAAAGCCTGGTAAACATCTTTATATCCTGAAACAGAAAGAATAAGACCCATCACAAGAGATAAAAAAACCGCGTACTTGAAAAATCCAAAACGGTAACATTCCCTTACAACAGCCCAGAAGTTATGCACACCAATCTCTTTTATTTCTTCTTTTGTTCTTTCTGGAACAACCAAGAAAATAGCAGAAACAAGACCAAGGATATCTAAAAGAGCAACAACAGCAAACGGTACTCTAAAACTAATGCTTACAAGAAAAGGTATAAGGACAATAAGGGCAATAGGGATAGCAAAACCAATTGAGCTAACCCTCCCCATAACCTTTGAATATTCCTTCTCACGACCTAGTCCCCTGAGGGTCTCGTGCATAAAAGCTGTACCAGTGCCACTATGAAAAGAGATAGCAAAGTTCAGAAAAACAGCACCGACAACAAAATAAGATACACTGGTTCCAAAAAGGTATAAAAGAGTTGATATAAGCAGGGATATTTTAGAAAAGACAAGTGCTTGTTTATGTCCTATCTTATCAGCAATGTACCCGCTTGGAATCTCAAAAAAGAATCCGGCAAGATACCCTGCTAGAAGGGTAAGCCCGATACTTTTAGGAGTAGCGCCTGGAAGGGTCAAAAGATAAACCCCAAAAATAGACATAAACGGCCGTTTATGGGTAATAAGGAAAACAGTATATTTCCAGATGTTAGAAGCAAGATTTGTAGGCTGATTAGTCACACTCAATTGCCCTCCAAAAGAGGAGTATAATATGGGGTGGTATAGGGGAATCGAACCCCTGTCTCGGGATCCACAGTCCCGCGTTCTACCACTGAACTAATACCACCATCATAAAACAGAAAGCAGGAAGAGAATTTATAAGCGTTTTTATAATGTTAAAAGAACCTCCACAGTATAACTAAGACTTAAGAACAGAAGACATAAGTCCCCTGCTGTCAGAAACAGCAAAAACAGGAGCATTAAGGACAGCACGGGCAGAAGATAAAGAGCACCCCTTGCCAAAAAGAACAGTGCCAAGAACAGAAAGACCATTCTTGCGACAGGAAGAAATAATCCTGGACGCCTCGCGCAAAGAAGAGGCATGACCATCACAGAAAATAATAAATTCATCAACTACTTTAGGAAGAGAGGAAAAAGAATTGGCATCTTCGCGGCTCACATCAACAAATACAAGGTCATAGTGGCTATGCACATGGGAAAGAAAGCCGGAAAAGTCAGAAAAAACAACAGAGGAAGGAACAACGCTAAGACCAGTGTCGTGAGCATAGTGAGAACCAGGATAAAGTGATAATTCAAGAAGTGGAGAAGTAAAATTAGCATCAACAACAAGAACAGTCTTTCCTGCGCCGAAAAATAAAGACCCAAACCCCAAGGAAAAAAGAGAAGAGACAGACTCACCTTTTTTTGCACATAGAACACCAATATAGCGGGTCATAGGACATCAACGGACGTAGTTATATGCAAAGCGAACAAAGTCCTTTGTTTTCATGTAATAAAGGTGAAGTAAATCAACAGTCACCTTATAATCTCCAACAACCAAAGCAACGTTTTTATGATACTCATCTTGTGTCTTAAAAGGAGAACGATGAATTTTCTTAAGAAGGTGGTAAAAAGAAATATAGTCTAAGATAGCCCTTTCGCTTTTAAGCACAGAAGGAAGCATTTCAACAACCATCATTGGGTTGCTTGGAATATGCTTGACCCTACCATGTTCACGAGCAGAATGCATAATATCAGATGCAGCATACTCAATAGCTGCAATAAGGCGCTGTATGGTGTTACGAATAACATCTCCAGTTCTGGTATATTTTAAACTCACATGAAGAAGATGGTCAGCACGTTGTATTTCTAGCCTTGCACCCTCCTCATATTCATCAAGCATTATTATCCACCACCTTTGTAATTTTTATTAGGAGAGGTCTTGCCCTTGTAAGGTAAGAGCGCATCTTCTCAATGCTCAAAGTTTGCATTTGATAGTTTGCATCACAAATAACAAGACGGTCACGCCTAGTAAACTCAACAGGACTCTCTTTGTGCTGGGTAAGAACACCGCGAAGGTCGTCTAGAAGCACAACAAAATCCCGGTCAATACTATAACGCGGGGCACACTTGTTTTTAAAGACTTCAAAACGGGAATCAAAGTTATCCGGAAGTGGACGAATGCGCCTATACATTCTGTCGTATTGGAGTACACTCTCCATTGCCTTGACCATAGACAAATATAAGTTTTCTGCAATAGATAGCAAAAGCTTTGTCTCGCGAAGTGCAGGGTAAGTCACATAAGCAAGATGGTCCGCAGTGGTGTAAAACTTTTGAATCTCAGAGGATAGTTGTTTTAGTGGGGGCATAAGAAAAATAGAAAGACCTGCAAATTAATAAAGGTTATTGTTGCAACCGCAAAATGGCAGCAGCAATATCACCTTGCTCTGCTTCAAGAGCTTCACGTGCTTCTTCAAGAGTACAATTTGTTTGCTCAGCAACAGTACTAATATCTTCATCTGAAAAAAGAGAAATTGGTCTCTCATGAATATCACCAACAACCTGAATGCTTTCCTGACCCATCATATTAACACGGGAAACTTGTGGATTGGAAATAACAAGCTCTTTGTCCCTTGTACGAATAACAACCTCAACAGCATCAATTGGCTCTTCTTTAATGCCAAACCTTTTCATAGCCTGCTTCATTGCTCTGGGNTCCATGCCAGGAAACAAGAAAATCACCCACCCGCACGAAGAATAAGTTCGATAATAATAACAGCAACAGCAAAGCCAACAACAACATAGGGACTAAACTCCAGTTTACTCTTTGAACTATCGCTATATCTAAGAACACCCCCGCCAGAAGATGGAAGGGTAATGCGATCATGCGCCATCAAATAAAAAGGAAAAGAGAGTATAAAAACATTGTGGTAAGCATGCATTTTTCAATTATTAAAATTCTAGGCTCTCAGCACGACATACAAAACAAACAAGATTATGAGGGATGTAAATATATGATATGCTGCAATGAGATTCGCATAAATCCCAATGAAGTCCCTGTACTCTTTGCTCCCGACTATTGTAGATTTCCCTATCACCTGTCTTTTTATTCTTTTAAAATAAGAAACAAGCCCAACAACAGGGATAAAATCTCCAGGCTTTAGTTTATAGTCCTCCTTTCGTAGTTTCATAGGAGTTAGAACGTCTAATCATCTTATTAAATACTTTTATATTAGCCAAAGACACAAAAGAATTTAAATAAAAAAGAAATGAAGATTCTAAATGAATGTAGGGATCATGGGTTTTGGAGAGGTAGGAAGTTCCCTTACAAAGGTAATTCAGGAAAAACACAATATCTACATTCATGACAAAAAAGAAGTAAGTCACGAAGAAAAACTTAAAGAAGGCCAGAAAATAGACATTTTGCATATCTGCATACCTTATACAGATGATTTTCTGGATGAAGTGACAAGACTGGCAAAAAAAACAAATCCCAATCTGATTATAGTAAATGCATCAGTCCCATTAGGAACTACAAGAAAAATAGAAGAATTAACGAAAATAGATACCGTTCATATTCCAATAAGAGGGATCCATCCCCGGTTAGCAGAATCAATTAAAACATTTACAGTATATATCGGAGCATCCTCAGACAGGGCAGGAAAAAAAGCAGTAGACTATCTTAAGGAATTTAAATTAAATATAGTGAAAGCAAATAATCCAGAAGAAACAGAACTCGCAAAACTTCTAAGCACAACATACTATGCATGGAATATTGTTTTCTGCAAGGAAGTAAAAAAACTCTGTGACAGTTACAATCTTGACTTTGAAACAGTATATACAGATTTTAATAAAACCTACAACAAGGGATATACAAAAATGAACAAGAAAGAGGTTGTAAGGCCAGTGCTAAAACCAGTTCCAGGACCGATAGGCGGACACTGCCTTATTCCTAATGCAAAAATACTAAAAAGTATGGAAAAAAGAGACAATATAGCCCAAAGATTGGCAGCGCTCATACTTGAATGGAATAAGGAGTATAAAAATGAGAATTGAAAAGAAAATATGGCCTGAATCTTTCCAAAAAGTATTGTCTGGAGAAAAAACATTTGAAGTAAGGCTTGCAGATTTCAAGTGCAATCCAGAAGATATCTTAGTATTAAAAGAATGGAATCCTAAAACAGGAAAGTATACTGGAAGGGCCATTGAAAAAAGGGTCAGTTACGTCATAAAAACAAAAGACATAAAGTTCTGGCCAAAAGAGGAAATAGAAAAATACGGGTTTCAGGTAATAGGATTAAAAGGGTAGGAAAGGTATAAGCCATCTTCTGTAAAACCCTCAACTCAAAATGAGTCTCATTGAAGGTTTTGCTACCATTCAACTAAGCGTCAAAACTGACTTGCACCGGTTGGGGCTCGCCGTTTCACCGAAACCCTTTGCCTATTCAGCCAAAAAGCCACATCTTTAAAGCAGCAAAAGGCCGTCTCGTTTCTGTTGCGGTTGCCTTCCGTTTCCGAAACTTGGGTTTCCCCAAGCAACCCATAAAAGACGAGTCAAAGACCCGTAGTGGACGGACTTTCCTCAGCCAAAATGACCGACGGGTAGCTGCCTTTCCTACCAAAGAAAAGATAGATAAAAATGATTTAAAAGCCTTGTGGAATTAAATGTAAGTCTGATCCCTTAGTTGTACACCCCTCAAAATAAAAGAGGTATTTTTTAGTAAATTTAACCAGCATTTAAAATAAAGTGTAAATAAGCTACCATGATATTTATGGGGTTCGTAACGGTACTTTTTACATAAATCATAGATAGCCATATCATAATCCAATAATAAAGGATTTATTTTTTTACCTGTTTTAAATTCAGTATAGGAAACGATATTGTCTACAGAATACTTTATTGCTTTAAAACACCATATCCTAAAGCTATTTCTGTCATGACAAAGTACAGGCAGTACAAGAAGAATAAAATATGACAAAGGGAAAGTTAAAATCCTATCTACAAGAGATAAGTCGCCAATTTTAAGTTTGGATACTAAATCATGGCCATAAATTACCTCATAATTCCTTTTAAGATTGAATAAAAACAACTCTTTACTAGTAAGAATTGAAGTAAATATTTTTAATCTCAGACTTTTTAAATTAAATCTGGCATCAAATTCATCTTCTGAGAAAATAATTAAATGCAATCCAGTAAGATCAGTTGCACCAAAGAAATTTCTTTGAATAAAATCGGATTTTGCTGAATGAGACTTACCGAAAACTTCAGATTCATGTCTCCTAAAGGTTTTCATAACTTTTGAAATAGATTTCTTTGATCTAGAAACAATAATTAAATCAATATCACCAAACCTAGGGTGTTCTAAACCAATTTTAGAACCAAATCTTACGATAGTTTTAATATCAGACCCGACCTCTTTCAATACCAAAGAAATTAATTTATCAAATTTTTCCATATATGGTTTATTTCCTACCAAATAAAGATGAAAAAACGTGTTTAAAAGAATTTCTGTTAGCTATCCCTCAAACATATTGTCCATACAAAACAAATCAACTTACAAATAATCCTCAAATACAGTTTTTTATATCTAAGGACCAATATCTAGAATTTCAATTTTTTTTTCATCACTACCAAAATTAGTTTCAACAACATCCCCTATATCATGACCAAGGATAGCTCTCGCAAGAGGAGAAGAGTATAAAATTTTATTATTATCTGGATCTTCTTCACCCATCGCAACAATCTTAAAGCTTCCCTTTCTACCGTTTACTGAAACAGAAACATTACATCCGAGTGCTACCCGGTCGTACGAAGAAGGACATTCTACTATTTTAGCTTGATTTAGTTGCTCATACAGCTCATTTATTCTCCTATCGTAAACACGTACCTCATCAGTCAACATCTCATATCCAGCATTATCGTGCCAATCATCGCCCCCTGTTTCAGCTACTTCTTGTACTTGAAGTTGCAAAGCTCTCAACTTAGTTTCTAGTTCACCTATCCTCTCTTTAAATAAATTATAACCCTTACTCGTAAAATAGATTACCATCCTTAAAAACACCTCACAAAACATTCATAATTTCAAAGAGGGTATCGTCAATAGCCTTAGTTGAGGTATCAACTACTAACCAATCTTCCCTCTCAGCTATTTCAAGATACATATTATTTATCATTCTCCTAAATGAACTCTGATTATAAGAAAGTGTATCACTGCCAGTCATAATCTCACCATTTCTCTCGTAAATTCTCCTTAATTGTTCCCCTTCTTGCACAGTAAGAAGAATGGTGTGGTTAGGAATTTCCAACCCGTCCATAATAAACTGAAACTCCCTCTTAATATCCCAAACCCCCCGTTGTGAATAAACAGAATACCCAACCAACGAGCTCCATATATAACGATCGCACACCACCGGACCATCTCTTAAAACCGCTGCAACCAAATCAGAAGCATATTTCACAGATGAAAGATAATACAAAAATTTTGCAAGAGGTTGAGCTTCACCCTCTACCAGACTCCTTATTGGACTATGTATTTCACCAGGAGTTTTTATTAACATGGCTTCAATTCTTTCTGATAAATGCTCACAAATTGTACTCTTCCCTACTCCATCTCCCCCTTCTAATACAATAAACTTATTCATTAAATAACCCCCCATTTTTCATTACAATGTTCCTATAATTCATTGCAACAACAACATCTTCATCAAACCCAATTCCCTCAACAACCGCCACAGCTCATTTTTCGAAGTAATTGGGTCTTTTCTTTAAACACAAAACCTCTCTCTTTTAGATTACCTCTTAAATTAGCTATATCATTCACTTTTAGCTTAATCTCTACTTCCCCCTTTTACCCCATAAGCCACAAAATAAACTCCTTTATAAGTATTAACTTCATCTACTCCAACCCTTCTTAACCCCGCATCAATAAAATGCCGCTTAATCTCCTCAGTACTAAGAAAATGATGTTCTTCTTCATCGAGTATTAATCTGTGTTTGAGAGCGTGCCAAAACTTTCCTTTCATATTATTTCTTACAGGGTCATAAACATCAGCGCAAAACACCCTCCCACCAAGACTCAAAAGATTCATTTTTGCTCTCAAAAAAGAGATCCTTGCTTCCTTCCTTAATACAGGGTTAGGATCATCAACATGATGTATAACACATTTTGACAGAACTACATCAAAAGACGCATTTCTAAAAGGATAAAAAACATTGTCACACACAAGACTTTGCACTCCGCTATCTCGAGTCTTCGATAGTTGTCTCTCAGAAATATCGGACCTAAGATATCTAACAAAAGGATTTCCTCTAAGAACAAATTTATAAAAATCATCATCACCAGCCCCAACCTCCAAAACAGAAGTTGGATGTCCCAAATTGATTAACTCACTTAACCTTATTTTCTCGTAAGGAGTCGGCCTAAAAATAAACTTATATGATGCGCTAACCACATCCCCAATTATTTTCCTAATAGGGGACTTACCATTCTGGTAATCTCTCTCCTGAACGCAAGATAACTTACTCTCTAGCACATAACCTAACTCAATGATAAGTTTTATTAACCCTCCTATCCATAAAATAAGGATAGAACTTATAAGGGTGGAAAGCTGGTCAAGATTTAGATGGTAAGGGTGATAAGCTCGTAATTGAGAAGGAGGACGATTAGAAATGAGTATTTGTAAAAATTGTGGGAAACAAGCAGAATATGAGATTGAAACGATTTCAGCAGGTATTGCTCAAAAGGTTTGGAGACAAGGCAACTGGATTTTAAAAGAAGAAACTAAATACAATAAAACTCTAAAAAACAGCATTTTCGGTTGTGAAAACTGTATGGGAAGAAATTAATTTTTTTATGAATACCAAACGTAAACCTTACAGCTCAAGAATTAAATGCAAATATTGATTTATTCAAGAAAATGACTTACACAACCGTAATCCGATCTGGAAATGTAGCAGAAGGTAATCTTGAATCAAACAGTCTCTTAAGATTCGCATACAATCAAGCTGGAAAAAACCTATTAGAAGGAATCGCTGGAACATTTGATGGTCCAAATATCCCGTTCTCAGGAATTGTAAACTTAATGCAGGCAACAACAACCCCCTTAGTATTCCTATATTACCTAACAACAGGACCATTTCTTTACAAAAAGAGAATTTAAAGAATAGACAAAATACCCTAAGACTCTGGCCTCTCAGCAAGTTTTACAACAAAATCTCTTCTTGTCTCATTGCGAAGCACAGTAACAAGAACCCCGTCCCCTGGAGAAATAAGTGCAACAACATTGCGAAGAGTATTGGAACTGTCAATAGTCTCGTTATTCAAATCAATTATAAGGTCTCCAATTTTAAGACCAGCCTTGGAAGAAGGTCCATCCTCTAAAAGACCAGTAACCAAAGAACCATTAAGAATATGCCCATTTCCGTTCTCATCAAAACGAATATCGTCGCGAACCTGCACTCCCAAATAACCCCTGACAACCTTCCCATCATTAAGAAGACGTTCAATAATTTCCTGGAACAAATTAGAAGGAATAGCAAAGCCAAGCTCACCAGCAACCTGTGAAGAAACAATAAATGTATTCAGGCCAACAACCTCTCCTTTAAGATTGACAAGAGGCCCACCAGAATTTCCAGGATTTATTGATGCATCAACCTGTAGGTAATCCCTGTATTCGGTAGGACCAGCATTACGGTGCTTTGCGCTGATAACTCCTGTAGTAACAGTAGAGGTAAACCCAAATGGACTACCAATGGCAACAATAGGTTCACCAACACGAAGAGCATCAGAATCACCAAACTGTGCAACAGGAAGGTCTGTGGCATTCACGCGCAAAAGAGCAACATCTGTAAGTTGGTCTGTTCCAATCACCTCAGCCCTGAAAATGCGCTTATCAGGCAAAGTAACACGAATGGGAGCACGGGTATTATTTGCGTTGTTAATCACATGAAAGTTTGTTAAGATAATACCATCATCCCTATAAACAATCCCGCTCCCTTGGCTATCCCCGGCTTCAATAGCAACAACTGAAGGAGTCACCTTTGAAGCAACTCTCTCAAAAGCCGCAGAATCAACCAAGCCAGTAAACTCTGGACGAACAACCTCTTGATGATTCAATGAAGAAAAGCGCTCTTCAAAAGAATAAAATACATAGGCATTAAAGGCAAAGCTAAAGGCAAGCACTACAGAAAATACAATAAGAAGATGCTGTAAGGTTCGGCGTCGCATAAGCAAAACAATGAAAAGTCTGTTTATAAAAATTGCCTTATAGGTAAAAATAAGGTCTTAATAGTTGTAAAAGCCTAAATGTTGCACTAAGTTTGGGAGATGGTGTTCGCGTTAATATAAAGCCAAGATTTTGATTTAAACCAGATGCTTTTATAGAACAGGTAAAATCCAACAAACCTTATATACCTCCCTAAATAATTTATTATATGCCTTATCAATGTTCTAAGTGTAAAAGAGAAATAACAAAAAAAGAACATGATTATTCTATGAAAAATTTTAATTCTGCACTTTGTAGAACACATCAAGAAAACAATGATTCTACTTCCCAAACAAAAGGATTATCTAAAAGAGAAAGCAGTTACAAAGAGGGCATGATAAAAGGTAGGATTGCTGAAACTTTAATCGAAGAATTATTTTTATCGTTAGATTATAATGTTTTTAGATACGGAATGGAAAATACAGTTCCTGGAATAATGGAGTTGCTAAAGGGTGTTCGTAGCGATGTTGCAACAAACATTAGAAGAATGCCAGATTATGTAATTCAGCATAGAAGAACCAAAGAAGTATTTTTTATTGAAATTAAATTTAGAGCAAGTGAAGAATTTAAAAAATCAGATTTACCAAAAGATTATCCTTATGAAAATTGCTATTTTATAATCGTTTCAAAAAAACATATTAAATGTATAACTTATGCCGAATTAATAGAGGGGAAAGAAGTAACCCCAACATCTAAAAACTATTTGGGAAGTAGAAAAGAATTTGACCTTGATAAAGATGTGATTATTGATTTCTGTGATTTTGCCGTAAAATTCTTTAGTGAAGTTTAAAGAGTATAACTAGAATCAACATTATAAAAAATGAGAAAATCTATAAAAAGTAAAGGTAAAATAAATATTAGACACGCACTTTATTTATCAATATCTACGAAGCAGACTAAATTTAAGGAGTTTCCATCTTAAAAGGCGAAGCCCAATCAAACAAGTACAACAAGAGAAGGTAACCCTTTAACCGATTTTGTCTTTTAGAAGTAGTTACAAATAGGAAGGTTTATAAATTGATTATTTATTTCTTTAATTATGTCAAAATTAGTTAATATTGTAAGAGCAACCGGAATAATCGCAGGAACAGGATTAGCTACATATGGCGGTATTGAATTAGGAGATAAATTAGGAAATTACCTGCCACAAGCTTATATGCTTCCTGAAATCACACAAGGAGTTACTGCTTTTCTAGTTGGAACAATTGGCAATAGAGTCTCTAGAAGCATTTTGGGAAAACGAAGAATATCGGAATCTGAAGCATATTCTATTGCTGCATTAAATGCTTTTGCAAATACAGTTAATGATTCAAGAAATCTGAGTACAAAAAAATCTTTAGAACAGATAAGCGACAATCTTGTTGAAATTATGGTAGATAACAATGGGAGAAGGTCACTTGGTTCTGGTTTGATGATAACAACAGATGGATATGTTATTACTGCCCACCATGTTATTGATAAGATAGGTGATGGTGGTCAAGCAAGAGTAAAAACTCAAGGTGGAATTACCTATCAAGTATCAAAAAAGAATGTGTGGTATAATGAAAATACTGATATTGCGGTTGTTAAAGCCACAAAACCATCTGGACATTCTGAACCAATAAGAGTGAAAGTTAATCAAGATTGTAGATTAAGCAGAGGCGATGAAGTTAGGATTCTTGGATTTTGTGATGGACAAAAATATAATACTATAGGCGTAGTTACAGATCCAAGTCATACATGGAGACAAGACGATGGAAAGGTAGTTCAGGATTTATTTCAAACAGATGCTCGAGGTAAGCAAGGGCAAAGTGGCGGAGTTATTGCGAATGGCAATGGAGAATTAATTGGCATAGTTGTCTATTCCTCAAGAAAAGATGGAGAAGATATTGGAACAATTGGTGGAGCAAAACTTTCAAACGCCTTAAATTATATTAATCAAATTGCTGCAAAGAAATCAGCTAAGATGTTTAAGTAATTCTAAGTTCCCCTTCCATTTCTAAAAATTAGGAACCCTTTATTCTTAAAGTAAAAATTCGATAACCGAAATGATGTTATGCTCCATTCATTAAAAGGTTTTCACATATGGATCAAATTTCTTATAACCACTAAAAGCAATTATAAAAAATAAAAAACCATGCACAAGTAAGATATATCATAACGAGTTGTTGGAAACTGCAGGCTGAACACCTCGTTACCTCGGTGCGTACACCCCAGTCCCATCAAACAGATATTCTGTCCGTACTCTGTGTCTCTTTTCGAGGGAGGTTTCGTCCTTAGATGCTTTCAGGACTTATCCCTTAACGCGTAGCTGCTCGGCCTGCCTTGTCAGACAACCGATACACCAGAGGCGTCGAATCCTTGTTCCTCTCGTACTAAAGGATCCTTCCTCTCAGACACTTCCACATCTCCAGTAGATATCATACATACTGTCTCACAACGTACTTAACCCAGCTCACGATCCCTTTTAATAAGTGAACACCTTCACCCTTGGGCGCTTCTGCACGCCCAGGATAGGAAGAGCCGACATCGAAGTAGCAAGCAGCGCCGTCGATTTGAGCTCTTAGGCGCTACGACTCAATTATCCCCGAGATAGCTTTTCTGTCATGTCTAGCCCCCATCAATGAGGACATAGAAGTTCGCTAGACCGGACTTTCGTCTCTGCGTTCTGTAGTATTTAGAACACAGTCAGGCAAGCTTTTGCTCTTGCACTCAACTCCGGATTTCTAAACCGGATGAGCTTACCTTTGGGCCCCACTGATACCATTTCAGCGGGGTGCCGCCCCAGCCAAACTGCCCGCCTGCAGGTGTTCCCGATTTCTCAGGTAAGTGATGTAAAGTCAGAAGGGTGGTATCTCAAGGTTGTCTAAACCTTAACTTGCGTCAAGGCCTCAAGCAACTTCCACCTATCCTGCACATCTGGCCCCACACCACAGCTACAAGTTGCAGTAAAGTTCTACGGGGTCTTCGCTTCCCACTGGAGATCCCTGGCCTTTGCACCAGGAAAGCGTGTTCGGGGGACTCCAACCCGGGACAGTGGCGATCTCGTTACGCCATTCATGCAAGTCGTCAATCAAACGACAAGGTATTACGCTACCTTAAGAGAATTATAGTTATTCCCGCCGTTTACCAGCTCTTAGCACCATTGAAATGGAGTTTAAAGTACTGGCACTGGGCAGACGTCACTACCTATACACACCGTTACCGGCTAGCAGATAGTTACGTTTTTATTAAACAGTCGGACCACCTTAGTCACTGCGCCCTGTAATCGCCAACCATAAGGCCACGATCGCAGGGACCCCTTATGCCGAAGGCACGGGGCTAATTTGCCGATTTCCCTGGATTGGATTAAACCCTCATACCGTAGGCTTCTCACCTAGACTACCAGTGCTGGTTCTGGGTACGGGTTCTGGGGATCCTTCTTGCTTCCTTTTCACGGGCTCTAGGCAAAAGCCATACGAACATAAAGCCCGCCCATCACACCTTATTCCAGTTCTCGTCATAACGACACTCCCTGGAACTATAATGCTTAGCAGTCGCGACGACGACTGACAGCCTAGCCCAAAGCGTCAGAAGACAAGCTTGTGTTACCACACGTACCCCAAAAGTACAGGAATCTTAACCTGTTTCCCTTTCCCGAGCGTCCAGTTAGGAGCACGGTTAGGACCGACTTACTCTTAGCTGATCTACATTGCTAAGAAACCCTTAGTCTTTAGGTATTAGGGAGTCTCACCCTATTTAGATCCTACTACCGCCAGGATTCTCATTACAATGTGGTCCACTCCTTCTTACGAAAAAGCTTCTACCCACACAGTACGCCTGCCTACCACCAAGCTCTTAGCTCGTCTGAAGTATCGGTAATCGGTTTAGCCCCGTCCATTTTCAGGGCATACAACCTAGACTGGTGAGCTATTACGCTTTCTTTAAAGGATTGCTGCTTCTAAGCAAACCTCCCAGCTGTCTATGCTTGTACACACCTTTCACCCGTTAACACTTAACCAATATTTTGGGACCTTAACTTCAGTCTGGGATGTTCCCCTCTAGGAGTACACGCTTACCGCGTAAACCTGTTTCCCAACGTCTACGACGCAAAGACATTCGGAGTTGAACAAGAAAGCGAGGGATTTCTCCCCCTAACCTCCTAATCCGTGGCTCTACCACCTTTGCAATCTCAGTTGAGACTAGACTGCGGCCTATTTCGGCAGGAACCAGCTATCACCGAACTCGATTGGCTTTTCACCCCTAATCCCAAATCACACGAACGCATGCACGCAGCACCGCTTCGGGCCTCCACGAGGAGTAACTCTCGCTTCACCCTGCTCAGGATTAGATCGTCCGGTTTCTGGTCGTACCCCTGTGACTTCAGGCATTTTCATACCTCGCCTCTCGTAAACTGCAGGCAATTTGGTTTCCCTTCGAGTACAGATGGAAACATCCTTACCCTCGCCACAAAAGCACACTCCCTGGCCCGTTATTCGAAACGTACGATACAACCCCAAAGGGCCGTATCTGACAATAACCATTAGATTTCAGGCTCTTTTCACACCCTATTACGGGTTCTTTGCAACGTTCCCTCACGGTACTATACTCTATCGGACTCAAAACATATTTAAGGTTGGAAGTTGATGCCTCCCAAATTCCCGCATCATATCCAAGATACGGTACTCAGGATACCTACAAACCTTTCCAGATTTCTTCTACGGGACTATCACCCTCTGTGGTATTTCTTTCCAGAAAACCTCGAATCATCTGACGAAGGTCGAAAGTAGGTCCTATAACCCCACATCTCCTTTGTATTTCTACAAGGATTCGGTTTGCCTTTTGCTGTGTTCGGTCGCTCTTACTAACAGCATCTCGATTTGATTTCTTTTCCTGCGGGTACTAAGACGCTTCAATTCCCCGCGTTTGACGCCCTTTCGGACTAAATGGGAAGTCCCATTCAGGGATCCTTGGATCAAAGGCTGCATGCACCTACCCAAGGCATTTCGTAGCTTGCCACGCCCTTCATCTCTGTCTTGAACCAAGTCATCCATCTAATGGCGTAGTGGGATATATCTTACCTATGCACGGTCATGAAAAAAAATCATAACCCTTAACCCGCAACATTATGTTAGCGAGCCGCAGAGTGTCACAACAAATAATGTGATAAAAATGACAATGATATGGACCCGTCGGGACTCTTCGATAAGCCACTAAAAAGGATGGCATTATTTTCGAACCCGAGGCCTCTGCCTTGCAAGGGCAGCGCTCTACCAACTGAGCTACGGGCCCATAAAAAGAGTACGTGAACATCTACAGGATTGGTAGAGAAAAATATAGGAGGTGATCCAGCTGCAGGTTCCCCTACAGCTACCTTGTGACGACTTAACCCACCTTGCTGAACCTAGGTTCGTTTTAACCTTAAGGATTAAACCTCACCTAGACCCTGCTCGGTTGGTTTGACGGGCGGTGTGTGCAAGGCACAGGGACATATTCACCGCTCGCTGTTGACAAGCGATTACTAGGGATTCCGGCGTCATGAGGGCGAGTTACAGCCCTCAATCTGAACTAGGACAGGGTTTAGAGGATTGGCTTCCCCTCTCGGGGTTGCAGCCCATTGTCCCTGCCATTGTTGCGCGCGTGTAGCCCAGAAGATTCGAGGCA
>C687J35174_10005001_pt1 | contig 17595 bp, 17 predicted proteins | sample RifCSPhighO2_01_FD_35174 | JGI IMG/M metagenome (IMG submission 35174) | reverse complement strand
TGTTCCCCAAGGCACCTGAGGGGAGCTGCCGGAAGGTGTAAGGCTGGTCGTCGACCCGGTACACCTTGTGCCCCGCATTGGGCCCGCCAACGCGGACGAGTACGTCGTACTCAGGGGCTAGATAGTGGGCAATGTTCCCTTTGCCCTCGCTCCCGTACTGCCCGCCGACCAAGATGTCGACCATGGGCAGTGCAATGATGGGACGGTTCTCCAGTCGAGCAATCACTCGTGCGTAGACGTCATCTTGATTACAACGATCACTGTCGATTACCACGTCGGCGATTTTTGCCAAGGCGTTAGAATGACGCTCGGTGGAAAAACCTGACACTTCACCATAGCCAAGCGTCTGTGCGGCACTGTCACGTTGCTCATAGCGTTTGGCAAGTACGTGCTCACTGGCCTGAAGATGAACGTGCGTCACCAACCATCCGCTATGCCGCAGACACTTGATTTGCTCAGCCGATCTGACCGCATCGACAACGACCAGGGTCAGGTCTTTGTCGTTGATCAAGCGTGAGCTGAGCGTGTTGGCAAGCCAGCCGCCGTCGCTCGACCGCTCAAGCCGTAGGCCAGCGTTGTGTTGGGCTCTGCGCGAGGTGCCCGTGCCCGGAATAGCCTCCTTGATCAAGTCTTTCGTCTTGATCAATGTTGCCCCCGCCTTCGCGACCAAGAGCTGCGCTAACGTAGTTTTTCCGGCACAGACACGGCCCGATAAAACGATGGCTTTGGGTTTCATCCGACTTCCTTGACGGTAGGCTTAAGCGATTCGGCTTAAGCAGGCAGTTGGTAAACAGTGGTTCGAACACCCTTGTCAACCAGTTCTTCGGTTATGAGCTCTTTGATCACATCCCAGTTGGCTCCCCCGTGCCCTGTGCCGACTCGGGGCATGTGCACCGATGCACCGATTTCAAGGGCTTTTTCGCGCACTTGGGACAGGCAGGTGGCGAAAGCGGTATAGCTCAGACGCTGGTCTTTTGTCGCGCCGTAACCTTTCTGCGCCACCATGTGCGCAAAGCTGATCCCGTTACGATGCGCACCGATGTATACCTGGCCAAGTGCGGGAATTCGCTGCGCCGCCACAGTTTCTGACTTGTACTGGTCCCAGACATCAGGGAACTGTTTTTTTACCTGGTGCGCAAAACCCCGTCCGCCCCACTGGGCCGGAGTGTTAGGCACCACGTGGGCAATGAGTCTTGGACCGCTGCCGTGTGGTGTCAGGACATCCCCCACCACTTCAGATAAGGACAGATGACTGAACTCGGTGTCTTGGTTGGGGCGAAGAATGCCGACGACTCGCGGAACCAGGCTTCCAGGGTAGGGAGCGAGGCCCATACATTCAATCCGGTAACTCTTGCCCTGCACCTCTTCGTCGCCAATTGATGTGAACCCAATCGCACTGGCTTCAGAAACCACGCCTTCGTTAGCAAAAGATTGTCCGGGGCGGATCGGGCAACTCCAGCCAGGGGCCGGAATGACGTAATCGACGCGATAGACATTGTCTTCCTGATGGAAAGAAGCGCAAAACGCCGCGCTGGGCGACGTGGCGAGCTTGATGCTTCGAATGAGGCACGCCTCGACCGATACGTCGAAGGTTTTTCTGATCTCTGCCACTTGGCGGATAGTCGGGACACTGTCCGCGAGCTGGGGAAAACTGCCCAATGGCATCAGCAGCTCAGCGGCGCCGATATTGCACAGCACCTCAAGCTGCCAGTTGTCGCGCCGACTGGCCGTGTCGCCGTTACGGTGGCGGACCTCTTCACCGCAATCGGGAAACAACGAGTGCGCGACTTCGTGGGCGATTGAGAATCTCAACCGGCCGCGAGGACGCATGGGGTTGTACTCAAGCACCAGGTGTCCACAGTCTAGTGGGCGCAAACGGGCGTCGGGAATATCTCCGCGGGCTTCCGTACGAATATTGAGCAGAGTGGCAAGCGCGAGAGGGTCAAAGGGTGGACCGCCCCAACCATCGTCCATTGCCTCGAGGACTAGTTGTCGGGCCCGACTTTCCATCGCTATGACAGGATCTTCACCCTCGGCAAAGCTGAGAACCGAAGGGTTGGTCCAAGTAAATTTTGGGGTCATAGAGAATCGCTTCCTGAGGGCTGCAGCTGAGTCGACACATCCATTGTCGCTTGCCTCCATAGCTGGGTGAAGTGCTCATATGTCCGTATCAGTCGCCCGCTTCGGCGAAAGGCCTTACCACTGACTCGCCGAACCGCACCACTCGGGGGCTGTGAGCGAAAAAGGTCAGCGCGCCGACAATGCCAGATCTGAAGGGGTTCCGACAAGTGGTTCTCCGCTAACCAAAGATCAATGCTCGGGCTCAACCACGCGAGGGGAGCGACAAGCGCGCCTACGGCGATCAGCCACCACCGACCATCAACATGCTGGCCACCCCCGCCCTGTTCATCAGGGGCCGCTTCGTCCCTAAATGCCTCTGCCAGTACCACCGGGCCGCACAGTGCGATGGTGGCGCGCTTGTTACGGGAGAGGGTCAAACCGTACCTGCTTCAATATCGCGAAAACCGCCGCAGTTGCGGGAACAGGCCCGCCAGATTGAAACGTAACAAACTCTCCTGCGCCAATTGGCGCCCCCCCGGCTGGGACCGGACGTTCCGTTCGGAAGTCGGTGCCTATTAGATCGTTATCGAAAAATAGGTTGGCTCCTGAGATCAGGCGTATGCGGTGTTGCTACCGGGGCGGGTACTGTGGGAACCCGTGCAAAAGCACTGACAAGCAACACCATTAAAACGACAATCCCTCTGCGACCTGAATCAACATTTCTTCAACCAAGCGAGTGCCCGGGATGGTGGAGAGCAGTTCCATGGGGTTTTCACCTGAAAAAAGCGCGCCTTGGATTTGTTCAGCCATCGCTGGGCTTTGGTGGTGTCCCAGAGATCACCTCGGCCATGGCCTTGATATGCGCAAGACGAAACAGACGATCACTCTGAGCCACGCTCAAACGTTGGGGCTCTCGTTTAACCATTTGCTAATCGAATGCATCGCAACAGCCACCGAGGGGATCTAGGATAACCGGTTGAACAGACACTTCGAGTCGCCCGGCACTGCGCCTGAGCGGGCTGCGGCCGACGTCTACATCCCTTTAACGATTAACCGAGCGTTGGTGAAGTGCCAGCGGCCCCCTTAGAGCGCGGTTAGAGGAGTTGCTGGACGTTAAGCGGAACAATCAAGCGCGTTTTACACGGCCCTAAAAGCAGCCCCCCGCAGTGCGGAGGTTGACACTGGAGAGTCTGGGCACACTCCAGACCGAAGTGAATGTCGTCGAGAAACAGGAATGCGCCACCTCCCGCGACAGGATAGGCTGCCGGTTTCGCGGATGGCTTCCAACAGCGCTATGTCCTTAACCGACAACATGTTCTAAATACTTGAACGAGTAGGCCAGAAACCTGGTGCGTCATTCGAATGGTATCGGCAGATGATCACTCTTAATCCGCAACCAATCATGGGCGGACCTGTTGATCACTACCGAGGATTGCGGCATGACTGACATTACCCGCGTTGCCGTCGTTTACCATAGTGGCTATGGTCACACCGCCAAATAGGCTGAGGCGGTTGCTCAAGGCGCAAGCAGTGTTGCTGGCACCGATGCCTTGCTGATCAGTGTTGATGACATCGACCAATACTGGGAAACCCTGGAAGGTGTTGACGCAATCATCTATGGCTCTCCAACCTACATGGGTAGTGCTTCCGCCCAGTTCAAAGGCTTCATGGACGCGACGTCGCGGACTGTCTTTGCAAAGGGTGGCGTCTGGGGCAACAAGATTGCGGCCGGTTTTACCAATGCCGCATCCCGTTCCGGTGACAAACTGGCAACCTTGCAGCAACTGTCGATCTTCGCCGCGCAGCACGGCATGCATTGGATCAACCTGGGTCTGCCACCGGGTCACAACAGCAGCAAAACCACGGAAGACATGCTCAATCGCCACAGCTTATGGCTCGGTGCAGCAGCCCAGTCTGATGCGGATGTCAGTGCTGAATTCGGTCCACCGAAAGCTGACCTGTTGACCGCCGAACACCTCGGTGCCCGTGTGGCAAAGGTAGCCCGTCAGATGGCTGCAGGTCGTCACGCTGTGGAATGACCCGATGAGTGATTAACCGCCGATGTACGATGGCTCATCACCCAGTGTGTGCGATCGTACGTCGGTTTTTTGTTGGTTTTTCTCGGCCAGAAATGTCTCGATTTTCGGCACGAAACAGCTACCAAAATCATCGAGAACAAAAGCCGCCTAAAATGGCGGCGAAAGAGCAAGCGCGCGTATAGAGCGAGTATTGCTGTCGATGATGGCAAATAGATGCCTATTTTTTGGTTGGATGCTTCGCAGATAACATCGTTAAGAAAGTTCTATGACAAGTCTATCTATGCCGATGGGGTATGGGTGGGATGCATTGATACGGTCTTTCAATTTTTTCGCAAACGCTTCGGCTTCTGCATAGCTGCGAAATTTAACGCAACATGCGTTCATCCAAACAATCCAGTCGTCCGACGTGCTTCCTCTTTCGACTTTGATCAGCATCACTGGAATTCCTTCGTGTGGTGGCTCAGCCCCTAGATAAAACTGCTAAATCCGACATGTGACTATTCCTTTCTGCGAATGGCAAGCCTAGCAGTGGGGTGAATAATTTGTTGGATCCATGGACATCTTCGAACGGCCGCATTTGGCCGATTCTGTTGAAAAAGTCGGCCATGGTTTCCACGACAGAAAAGTACGCGCTTGAGATTGAAATTTTTGCTTTGAGCATGGGATTCTGGGCTCAGATTTCGCGTAGCGACGCGCAAAAAAGACGTTTTCAGCGCTCAGTATGGGGGCAGTCTGGAAGAACCGACTTTTTCAACAGAATCGGTCGATTTCTGCCTCTCGCAAAGGGCTGCAAACGACCCAAATTGCGTGGTCATTGTCTAGTTAAAACGCCTTTTTGCACGCTGCTTCGTGAAATCCGAGTCCAGAAGCCTCTACCAAAAGTAAAAATTTCGCTCTCAGGCGCGTTCTTTTCCGATACGCAAACCATGGTCGACTGTTTTCAACAGGATCGTTTGACATGAGCTGCATGACCCGCCCTGCCGGGGCATGTCAGCTCGATGGAAGGGTTAGGCAATATTCTGCACAAGACGCCATACGACAGTTTGCGGCTTCACTGAGGCGCAAACCGGCCCGCCATCGCCCATGGTGCCGGGAACGCGAACCTCGATGATTGCCTCAGCCTTAGAGGCGGCAGCTTCGACGATTGAGTGCGGAATGGAGGCCAGTTTCAGCTTTGCACGCCGTGACCAGCAGGACTCGGTTTGGCCTGCAAGGGTGCCTGAGTTGACGTAGACGAAGCGATCCGAGGGCGAGCCCTGCGCAAACTCACCAAGTAAATTGGGACCTTCCGGTAGAGGTGATCCCAAGCGAAGCGAGAAGTCGAATTGAATAGCATCGACATGCTCAGCGGACGGTTCAAGTAGCTCCGACCTACCTCGTTGAACAGCGAATCGGACACCAGGTGGCGGCGCGACAACAATGACCCTCATGCGAACGGTCTGAGTTGGCTTGTCTTTGCTCAAGATGGACCTCTGTTGGGTAACTATTATTAGGTGACATTGCTGTCGCGTAACATCCCGAGGGGTGTTGAATATCCATTCAGCTGACCTTGCTGTGATACCAGACAGCAGTACGTTCATTATCAGCTTGGGATTTTCGTATTTCGAACTGTCGTGAATCGCTTAGGACATGCCTCCAGCTGCTGCAGCTGTAGCGCTTGGGTGCCTGCTCTGGATAGGTATTACCAATCCAGTGAATGGCTGCTTCCATCGTGATGAAGACGGTAGCCACAGTCAATCTGCCTCTCACGTTTCGCTACCTCACTGAGTTTTGTGAGTGATTCCCGAATCCATTGGAGATATTGAAAGCGTAGTAGAACGGACAGCGCTAAAAATAGCTTCGAATTGTTTTTTGCCATGACTGACTGCTTTTGGCCGATTCTGTTGAAAAAGTAGCTACCCCGTCTGGCCTGCGGCAAAATTCTCGCATTTGCCAGCAGGGAAGCACGCAGCTGATGGGACAGTTATCGAGTGGGCAGGAACGACTGTTTTTACTCGTTCAACCTTGAAGATCACATCCCCGCCAATCACCTTCTGCGCAGCATTGATCGGTGTCTCGATCTGAGCGACTTGCGCCATTACCTCGCCGATTTTGACAGCCCAATTGGACGTCCTTCGATTGACCCTGAGCTGATGATCCGCATGCTGATCGTGGGCTATTGCTACGGTATTCGCTCCGAGCGGCGGCTGTGCGAAGAGACCCATTTGAACCTGGCGTATCGCTGGTTCTGCCGGTTAAGCCTTGAAGATGAAGTCCCCAATCACTCGACCTTTTCCAAAAATCGACACGGCCGTTTTCGGGACAGCGATCTCTTTCGCTGGCTGTTTAATGAAGTGCTGCGTCGTTGCATGGACGCAGGCCTGGTCAAAGGTGAAGGCTTTGCCCTGGCCGCCAGCATCATTAAGGCGGACGCCAGCTGGCAGCGCGGTGTACCAGGCGATGAACAGGTCAACTGAAGCGATCCGGCCCTGAGCACTCCCGCCGTGCGAGAGTATCTTGAGGCACTCGATGAAGAGGCTCTGGCCGAAACGCTACCGAAGCGTCTATCGCTGACTGATCCTCAAGCCCGCTGGACCGCAGCTCCAGGTGGCCCAGCGTTCTCCGCTTACTCCACGAATTAACTGATCGATACCGAGCACAGTGTCATCGTGGATGTGGAACCTACACCGGCTCATCGCACGGCTGAGGTCGAGAGCGCCAAGATCATGATTGACCGGGTCGAGGCGCAGTTCGACATCAAGCCGGAACGCCTTATTGGCGACACCGCTTACGGAACCGCGCCGATGTTGGCCTGGATGGTAGAGGAAAAAGACATCGAGCCGCATGTGCCGGTGTGGGACAAAACCGAGCGCAAGAACGATAGTTTTTCGAGCAACAATTTCCACTGGAATGAAGAGGCTGAGGAATACCTCTGTCCGGCCGGCAATGCATTACGTAGCGAATGGCGAGCCTTCAAGAACGAGCGTTCGCACGTCACCAAAGCCAACACCATCATCTTCCAATCCCGGCAGACCGACTGCGTTGCCTGTCCGATGAAAGCCAAGTGCTGCCCGAATACTGCGATCCGCAAGATCGCTCGCAGCGTCCATGAAGCCGCGCGCGATGTGGCTCGGCGAATCGCTGCGACACCTGCGTACGTGCGCTCTCGCCACGAACGTAAAAAGGTCGAAATGTTGTTTGCCCACCTCAAGCGCATCCTGAAATTGGATCGCCTGAGACTACGTGGCATGAGTGGCGCGACTAATGAATTCACGCTGGCCGCTGCGGTGCAGAACCTACGACGGCTGGCCAAATTTACATCTCAAGGGCCACCTGCCACGGGATAGGTGCGCCTGCACGAAGCAAAAAACCTCAAATTATCCCAATAACAGCACAGCAAAGGTCAACGAAGAGCCGAGAATCCACTCAATGTGGTGAGTAGGTTCTCCAATGGTGGTCGTGCTTGAGTTCAGGCCAGCTGAAAATCCGACTTTTTCAACAGAATCGGCCGATAAGTGCCCTTCGCGACTGGCAGTAATCAAAGCTGCTTTTGATTATAAGTACTCGGCAAATTTGCGTACGTAGACGTCTTGGAGTCTGCACGGGGAAGCACTGGTCGGCCTTTGCGCTGTATCGGGTGGTTCTGGTCACGCGGTATTGATCGCAGTGGCACGGCGATCTGTCAGGGATCACTCTTCGGCTTGGGTTTTCTGGTGCTCGGCCTACGTTTGGCACCAGGAGCTTTACGCACCTGCGTTAGTTGTTGCTCCAGCGTTTCAGCGCGGGCCTGCTGTGCTGCTGCCGATTGCTGAGATTGACAGAGTTCGTTTTGAATTGACTCCAGCCGCCGGCGCAGTTGCTCGAAGTGCCGCCCAGTCTCTTTGAGCTGGGTCGACATCGCCTTACCCTCCTCCCGCGCGCGATCGACTTCACGGTGCGTGCGATCCTCCACCCCGCGCACGTAGCTCTCTTGCGCGACGCGCGCCTGCTCGGCCTTGAGCCGCGCCTCCTGCAGATCCTGTTGTAGTGTCTGGAGGTGGTGCTGCGCCGCGCTACGCTCGTGCAGCAAACCTTCACGCTGCTGTTGCAAATCCTCGATCTGCGTCTGGCGTTGCGCCAACAGCAGCTCCAGATCAGCCAGCCGCGTCTCGGCGGCCTGGCGTCCGGCCAACGCCTCTGCCGCCTGCTGGCGAAACTGTGCCGCGTCCTGACGCGCCTGCTCCTCAATCTCGGCGACCCGCTCGCGTTCTGCGATCAGCACCTTGCGTTGTTCCACCAACCCTTGTTCGGCGACGCCCTGCGCCAGGTGAATCGCCTGCTGCCACACCGCGACAAACGCTTGCGAGACCTCGCCGGGCAGTGCTGGTAGACGGGTCTCGCCGTTCAGTCGCTCTGCCAGGCGTGACCACCATTGATCGAGCAAACCGCCGACCCGCGCCGGGCTGCCGCGCCCCAACTCCAGACGCACGCGTTCGACCGTTGGCCGCTCGCCACGCGCCAGCACCGCATCCACGGCGGCAAACACGTCGTTTTCCGGCACCCCTACCGCCATGCTCCACCTCCGGCTATATTAGATCTGATAATGAAAGATTATCCGACTTTACAATTTCATAACTGGAATTTTAATACGTTGAACGTAATAGATCTTACGGATCAGTTGACACTGGTCGAGGAAACCCCGTTGGACCAGCATTTCCTGGCCGTTAACGCACAGGAAGCGGCCGCGGCGTTTGTCGCTGCCGGCACCGCCGCCAATACCGTGCGCAGCTATCGCAGCGCCCTGACCTATTGGTCGGCCTGGCTGCAACTGCGTTACGGTCAGGCGCTCGGGGACGCGCCACTGCCCGCAACCGTAGCGCTGCAATTCATCCTCGATCATCTAGCCCGGCCGCTGGAAGACGACACTTGGACTCACCTGCTGCCACTGCCGATCGACACGGCACTGGTCAGCGCGGGCATCAAGGCCAAACCCGGTCCCCTGGCCTACAACACCGTCAGTCATCGCCTGTCGGTGCTGAGTAAATGGCACCAACTCAATGGCTGGAGCAGTCCAACCGAAGCGGCTCCCGTCAAGACACTGCTGCGCGAAGCGCGCAAGGCGCAAAGCCGCCAGGGGCTTCAGGTACGCAAAAAAACCGCGATCGTGCTGGAACCGTTGCAGGCGCTGCTCGCCACCTGCACCGACGGCGTGCGCGGCATTCGTGACCGCGCCCTGTTGCTGCTGGCCTGGAGCGGTGGCGGGCGCCGCCGCTCGGAAGTGATCGGACTGACAGTCAACGATGTGCGCCAACTGGATACAGACACTTGGGTCTACGCCTTGGGCGTCACCAAGACCGACACCAGCGGCACGCGCCGGGAAAAACCGCTGCGCGGCCCCGCTGCCCACGCCCTGTCGGCGTGGCTGGAAGCGGCACCAGCGACTTCGGGCCCGTTGTTTCGGCGCATGTATAGAGGCGGTAAGGTCAGCGCGGATGGGCTGTCCAGTGACCAAGTGGCGCGTATTGTCCAGCGCCGCGCTAAATTGGCCGGTCTCGCAGGCGATTGGGCGGCACACAGTTTGCGCTCGGGGTTTGTCACTGAGGCTGGTCGTCAAGGCGTGCCAATGGGCGAGGTCATGGCCATGACCGAACATCGCAGCGTCAACACCGTCATGGGCTATTTTCAAGCCGGCTCCCTGCTCAATAGTCGAGCCACGTCCCTATTACCTATTTTCGACGAGCCGCAGCAGAACGAATCGGCAGAACTTGAGCATGATTGAAATGGCGGGCGGTACGCCAGGGCACCAAGGCAAAGGGAATCGAAGCGTCGCGCCACCGATGCCAAGGCACGACCATGGGTGCTGCAGTGCGCCTCAGCCTTCGTTCCCTCCCCTGGCAACACTAACGCACCAGCACCGGGTTTTGGGACACTAATGGCGTCGAACACCCCAGCTACTGTCGAAAAAGCTATCAACGGATGGTTGGCACTGGGGCGAATCTTTTCAGTCGACATCATTTGCGCCATACCAGACCTCGGCAGAAGACAGACATGAAGGGTAGTGGTGGTAATGGATCACGCGGTATGAGGTACATGCTGCCGATTCGATGAACGCCACCAACCACAGTGGTTTTCGAGGCAACTGAATTTGCTCCAGCAGACAGCTGTCCGGTATTGCGGAGGGCCGATCAATCATCCCAGCGATCGTCGTGATCGACTCCACAACCCAGGCGCAGAATTGGTGTGCAAGAAGCCAGACGAGGATAGCCTTGGGCCCCGCCCGCCTATCGACGTTTTTTGCAGTTGCAGAAAGCCAGTTGTTTATCATTGACCACGAGTAGCTGTTGCCCTCCCAATGACCCGGCAAATTCACTAGCTTGGATTTTCCACACCAATGCCTTAAGAGCAGGCTGAACGCTTCTTCGCGATAGCGTTGCAAGCTATTTTGGGTGTCTACCGGCCTGGCCTTTCGGAATTGTTGGGACTCAATTTTCCAGCATTGGCGCAGATTACGTAAAATAGACTTCAAGCATTGCATCAGGTAGCTGGTGAGTTCTGCTGAGTCACTAGCGGCATCATCCGCAACCCGTTTGCGCCCCGTTCTGACCCGCGGGCCCCTGATCTGAATGTAACCGGCACAACTGCTCCAATCCTTATCCGTCCAATTCCGCCCGTGCAATGGCAGGTTCACCATGGCGCACCATTGATCAAAGTCGGCATTACGGGCACCGTAAACCAGATAGCCAGGACACGCATTTTCATCCGCACCGCTGGGGCAAACATTGGCGTCATTTATAGGCTGTGCTGCACTTCGCAATCCATTCACCCATGCCAACCGCCGAGCCCGTTCTTCTGTGTGCAGGTCAAAAAAAACTTTACTTCCATGCTTTACTCCTAGAGGTTCGTGGCAGTGAGCACAGCGAAATGGAAAACTCAACAGCCGACTGCTCCAATCGTACAACATCGATTCGCCACAATAAGCACAATCGGTTCTTAAGTACAAAAAATGGAAAGGGCATTTTCGAAGAGCTTCGGCCTGAAAGATGGTGTAATGCCGATGTACACTGGCGCAGATGGAGCAATATCGAAAATACAAGCAGTTAATGGTCACCCTTAGCACCGGGTGCCATGAGTAAAACATTTCGTTGAGCTGTGATTCACTAACCCCCAAGGAAAAAACTACTTGCTCAGACTTGATTAATAGTTGATTACCCAAACCTCTTGAACCGGAATAATAACTCGGCACCCGACCTTTAAACAAACTAATAATATCTCGCTTCGTCAATGTATTTGCGAGAGCAAATCGAGACAACACGGCATAAATCGACTCATACCGATCAATTGTCACGCCGGATGGGTAATTTAGCTCGTCCGACTGAGATAAGCGATCAGCATTAATTAGGCAATGAGGATTATTTACTATCATAATGATGCCTCGACGATGGGCTGGCAAGCGCAGACAAGTAAACTAAGAAATCGTTCTTTTCAATCAAAAAATCGACAAACTCCCTATCAAGTTTGAAATCAGGCGCATCTTTATGACAATAGTCTTCAAACAAAGCTTCCACCAGCAGAGTGAGGTGCTTCATCGGAATCCAGTACTCTAAAAGTTTACCATTAGCCTCAATAACATCGACAAAGGCACTCCATATAATCTCGGTCGCCTCCTGTAGGCGAAAGCCGGCTAAATATGCTTGCGGAAAGAAAAAACGTGTAAATGGCCATGCTGGATTAGACTCAAAAATCGAGTCATACCCGCCTAAAACCATCCTTAGTTCTTCAAGATCCCTGATGCCATGAAACTCGACGACTTGCCGCATGAGGCGATCAACCACCACACCATTCGCCCGCTCGATATAATTTTGCCTAAACTCTACCAGAGTTTGTTGCCCTACCATCACCGAGATAAGCCTAACGTTGTGGCGCTCCAATTTGTCGTATATTTCACACAGCCAGTTTAGCTGCAAATCTGTCCACTTTTGTGGCTCATCGATAAATAGTAAAAACAAACGCTTTGCGTTGCACTTGCCCATCGAAATCATTTGGTCCACCGCACGTCTTTTGCACTCACCAGAGCTGCCACTCGTTTTAACCCCAAGCTCTTTACAAAGATCTGCAAAAAAATCGCGCTCCGATACATATAATTTGGTTTCACCATCCAAGGTGGCCGTATACAGACCTTTGTATTTAGCTTGTGCGACCATCTCCAGATAACGAATGGCCGACGATTTACCAATACGCCACGGCCCACATATGATGAAGCCACCCGCACGTCGGCGTAGCGCCATATCTAAGTATTCCCAAGCCAGGGATATCGAATCGGTAGGAATGAGATAGTCTTGCGAGCACAACGCATGTTCTGCAACCGGCTTCGGCCGAATAATAGAGTCGTCCTGAATTTTCATTTTTTATGCCCCGTCAGTACATATCCGAGTGTCAGGCGCTCAGTCGGCTTAACGACGGGTTTAGGCGGCCGTTCGGCAGTTTCCGGTAACGACGCAGTTCCAACATGTTTAAGGTTATAGGTGGAGATCTCACGCTCTTTCCAGCCCTCTGCCAGTTGCAGGGAGCGCAACAAATCGGGTACAGAGTCACCTTCCCTATAGGCAATCTGTCCGTTTTTGAGGCTGCGCTGAAGTCGAAGCCGTAGCTTCTCACTGTGAGGGGAACTCCAAAGGCTTGGCGGAAAAATCTCGCCTAAATAACCTCCTTTCCGGCTATAAACACGTAGGTAGGAAATATTCCTAGGGTCCCACTCAATCATCACTTCGTCGCCTACCGAAAAGCTCAGAACGGGTAAATTTCTGTATCGGACGCCCTTGAAATTTATAAATGCGCTTTGCGGACCATCTTCGTGGACATGAACTATGGCGGTCCGACTGGTGAACTTTCGGATATCACGATTTTCCGGGCGCAACTTGGGAACTATAATGTCACGCTCTGTTACCGAGCGTAAGAATAGCTGGAGTGGGCTGTGAGGAGTAATCCCTGAATGCGGTCGACCATTGTAGTCAGATATCACCACATCCAAAGCATGATGCAACTCATCCACGGTCAGAAGCAAAGATAGATCGCCGCCTTTTGGCGCCAGACGTTTGATGATTTCGTCCTTTGGACGCGAACCCGTCGTTCCCACGACACGATGAGAAAAATTATCCACCAGATAATGGAAAAAAGTTTCAGCTATCGCGCGTTCGTTGGGTTTATGCGGTGGTCCAAAGTCATCTATGCATCCCAATACATGGCGGAGTTTCACCTCAACATCTTTCGCTTTATGAGACATGGCGTTGTCAAGTTTATAGATTAACCCGCAGCACCAGGCTAATTCAGGATTCTTCTCACTGGGAAATCCACCCTTAACTTTATAAGAGAGCCCTGGAATAACTGGAACTGGCTTTTTGTGCGGCGCTAATGAATTAAAGATTGCGGTGAGCAGATCCGTCTGATCATAATTCTTGCCCAATGCCAAACTGTAGCCAAGCACACAACGGGTAAAGACATCGATCACCAAAATTACCCATAGCGTAAGAATTTCCGTTTCACAAGTTAGTCCATAAGTGTCGACCTCTTGCACTGTCAAACGAATATCAAGACTATGACCATCCAGCTCAATCTCTTGGAGTGGTTCAATAGTCGGAAGGATTGCAAGATCTTCGGCGCCCCGAGCTTGTGCGCGCTTTTCTTCCGCAAGTTCACGAGCTTTATTGTGCAAGTACCTGGCAAAACTTCGCTGCGCTTTACCCTCTCGGGTAAAAGGGTACTGGGGAGCGCTAATTCCGAGTTCCTGGCACTTTGTTAAGAACCCATTATGAAAATCCACCAACCGCCTGGTTCCACCTTCCTCACGAGGCTTGTACAGACTGGCATAACGACGTATTAAACGATCAACTTCCGGATACTGCCGCAGCAATTGTGAAAATAAACAGGCCTCCCCTGCCGCTTGCTGTTTATCTACTTCATCCGTGGTTTCCAGGTGGCGCTCATTGGGCTTGACTCGATACTGCATAATAGCGGCTCGATAGCCTATATACTCTCCCTCTTCATCAGGCTGAAGTGCCTTTTCGATCATCAGGTACAAGGAGGACTTCCCCACACCGTACCTACTCTGAATTTCCTGACAACTAGCTCCCTGAAGCAAGAACGCCTTTAACGCAGATATCCGACTCTGGATTTTCCCCCTAGCCGCCTCAGGCAATGCGCGCAAGTCGGGAACCGGCCAATCTTCGAATTTAACACCCTGTTGCAACAGACTCGACTTGGAAAATCGTTGTTCTTTTGTTTTCATTGGGAGTCTCCTTTTGAAGAACATACAACTATCGTGCTATTAGCGAGCATTTTTTCGTGCAGGGAAGGCACGTGAAATTTTCCTATACGGACCATTTCCAGCGCGATGGCCAGTCCTCTGCCTTCGCCGAACCCATCAAGCTGATCAAAGTTACTAAGCGCAGATGAAGAACAACTTCCGAGACTGAACAAAAATTCTTTTACATTCTTCTCTGTAATCTCATCTTTCCATCGATTAATCAATGCTAGAATTTTAAGACGATTCCATACTTCCCATTTTGCATCAGTTATCACTTCCCGCCCTAGTCGCTTACAGGCGATGCCTATCGCCGAGCAGGATTTCTCGAATGCCTCACCCACCGCCTCTCGCCCCGATTCGGCGATATACACCATGGTCTGATAATTCAGGTATTCGAGTTTGAATGCCACAAAAAGGCGCCCATCCGAAGTTTTGAAAAAATTGTTTACTGGAGCAAAATTTATTAGATGACCATCAAACTCTAACCGAGCCCACTCTATTAACTGCGTTCGGTAATAGAATTCAAATGGACGCCGGTTCTTCATGCTGTATACCCTGAACAGATGTGCCCCCTTTGGCCGCGAAACACTTTCAAATGGTATTTCTCCTAGGAAGCCGGAATTATCAACGTGCATAGCGGTGCCCTCCATAGGCGACAGGAAATTCGTTAACACAGAATAGGGTTTAAACCAGGCCGACATGTCGCCTGCGGTAATGTCCGCAAGACGAGCCCATGGTTTATTGGGTGTGGGGAATAGGAACACTACACACCTAGAATTGGTTGAACTGACGGCACGGGCCTCAGATATCAAGCGACATGACGTAGGTGTGCCCATACCTATCAGGCTGTACGACAAAGGGAGGGGGAATTGATCAACTGACGACGCGCGGCGAACGAAATCGTGTTCGCTAGCAGAGTCAAAACCATTGAATAGGCAAAAAAAAGACATGCCTTACCCCCAAGAAATGAATTCTTTGGAAAGTAAGGTCTGCTTGTCCTCTTAGATGTTCTCGGGGGCATCCTCACAACAGCGGATGAAAAATATCAAGCCGTTCATTCGGGTTAAAATTATTTTTATTTTCTAGAACTATTCACCTGAAAGAAAAAATCTATCAATGGAAAAAAGGATAATTCTCACCATACTTATAATAATCAATAAAATCAATAAGTTATGTGATTACTAACCGCGACATAATTCAAATAAAAAACGCTAAAAAGTCCATATTTTATATTTTAACGATTTATAGTCCATGTATTCTGTCGCAAAGCTCGAATTCAACATGGACTTTTTACATAGGTTATTAGCTATTAAGTTTACTTTTTATAATAAAAAGATATAAACATAGTATTTTTTATACTTATATTGTTCGATTTTGTTCAATAAGTTCAGACTTAGAAGTCCAGGATTTATGTCGGTGCGGGCCTTGCACGAAGAGTCCAGCGCCAGCCGCGCGGCGTTGCGCCTGGGCGTCACGCAGTCGGCGGTAAGCGCGGCATTGCGCCGGCTGCGCGAGCTGTATGGCGATCAGTTGTTTGTGCGCACCGGCCGCGGCCTGGCGCCGACGCTCAAGGCTAATCAGTTGAAACCGGTGGTCAGCGACGCGCTGAACAAATGCCGGCAAAGCCTGGCGATGGTCGACCCGGCGGCCCATCACTACGAAGGGCGCTCGGTCACAGTGGGCATGTCGGATGATTTCGAAATCGCCTACGGTCGCCGTTTGATCGAGGAAATCGCCCGTTGCGCGCCGAAACTGAGGCTGATCTTCCGCCAGACCCACAGTCAGATCGTCGCCCACGCCTTGATGGAACGCAGCATCGATCTGGCAATCACGGCCGGCGGGTTTGCCGAGCGGTTGCTCAGTCGCCAGGTATTGGGTGAAGGCGATTACCTGTGCCTGGTCGACCCGATGAGTCTTGCCGCGGGACAGCAAACCATCGAGCTTGAAGAGTTCGTCACCCGTGAACATATCCTGGTGTCATCGGGTGGCTTTATCGGGATCACTGACGAAGGATTGGCCGCACTGGGCCTTAGCCGCCGGGTGTGCGCTTCGACCACGCATTTCGCCGCGTTGCCATATCTGCTCAAGGGCAGCCAGGCGGTGGCGACCATTCCGGCCCATGCCGCCCGAAGCATCGCCACGCTCAGCGGCCTGGCACTACTGCCCTGCCCCCTGGCGTTGCCGCGCTACCCGATCGAAATGGGTTGGCGCACCAGCACCCAGCTCGATCCCGTAGTCGTGAAGGTGCGTGAAGCGATTGCCGCCAGCTTCCTGTAGGAGCGAGCACGCTCGCGAAAAACGTCCGGACAGCGTGGTCTCCCAGAAAGCCCTCGTTATCGTTGACGTCCATCGCGAGCTTGCTCGCTCCTACAGTAGATCGGAACAGCCGCGAGAGATTATTTGGCCGCCATCAGCCGATTGACTTCACTTCGCACCATGTTCGAGAACTCCGGTGGCGACATGCCATCCAGCTCGGCGCGCACCCACTCGGCCCATTTGCCCTTGCGCTTGGCGCGCTCACCGAACAGACGTGCGGCTTCGCCCTTGGCCTTGCCCAGGTTGTTTTGCCAGAGTTCGAACAGACGGGATTTCTCGTCTTCCAGCGCTGCGCGCTCGGCAAGGGGTTTGTCGGCCAGATTGAAACTCATGGGAAATTACCTGCTGCGTAAATAGGCTACATCTTACACTGTAGGAAGAAATGTCCTGCGCTGGATTTTTCAACAGGATGGCGTCCGCACGCAATGTCACTGCAACTTTTTCTATCGCGGCGGACTCCATTGTTCACTGTCCATTACCTGCAAGGAGTCACCCAATGGCCCGCAAAACCGCCGCACAAGCTGCCGAAGACCAGATCAAGGACCAGGCTTTCAGCGAACTTCAGTCGCTGATCGAAGAGTCGGAAAAACTGCTCAAGAGCAGTGCGTCACTGGTCGGTGAAGAAGCAGACACGCTTCGTGGACAAATCTCCCAGAAACTCCAACAGGCACGGGACTCCGTTACCAGCGTCCGCGCTCGGACCCTGCCGGCGGTCGAAGCCACGCAAACCTACATAGGTGGGCACCCATGGCAGACCGTGGCCATTTCCGCCGGGTTTGGGTTGGTTGTGGGCTTGTTGTTGGGGCGACGGTAAGCACTACCGGCAAACAACCTCAAAATGAAATGCATTCCTTGTGGGAGCGGGCTTGCTCGCTCCCACAAGTCCACATTTCAATATCTAGTCGCCAGCCAATTCCCGCA
>C687J35174_10004999_pt1 | contig 17599 bp, 14 predicted proteins | sample RifCSPhighO2_01_FD_35174 | JGI IMG/M metagenome (IMG submission 35174) | reverse complement strand
CAATCTTCTTTTTAAGCATAAGTCTTGCTGATTCTGCTATCTTATCTTGGTCTGCGCCTGCAAGGACATTCATGCCTAGCTTCACTGTCTCTGGCCTCTCTGTGCTGTCCCTTACAGTGACGCATGGGATCTTCAAGATGCAGGCCTCTTCCTGCAGGCCGCCCGAATCAGTTATTATAAGCTTTGCATTTGACTCAAGCTGCAGGAACTCAAGAAATCCCATTGGCTTGAGGAATCTTATGCTGCTTGGCTTCTCAATCCCGAATTCCTTTATCATCTTCTCTGTTCGCGGATGTATTGGGTAGATGATAAGGATGCCAAGCTCTTCGCCCACCAGCTTAAGGCCCTCAAGGATGCCTTGCAGCCTTTCCTTGACATCTACATTCTCTGCCCTGTGGGCTGTAACTGCCACATACTCTCCTTTTTTTAATCCAAGCTTCTTCAGGATGTCCACTTTCTTATTGGCTATCTCAAGATTTTGTCTCACAGCATCAACAATGGTGTTTCCTGCAAGGAAGACATTTTTTGTGATGCCCTCATCATTTAGGTTCTTCACTGCTTCTTCTGTAGGGGCAAAAAGAAGTGAGGAAAGATTGTCAGTTATTATCCTGTTGGTCTCTTCTACCATTGAAAGATCAAAGCTTCGCAAGCCTGCCTCCACATGCCCTAGGGAGATGCTGAGGGATGAAGAGGCTATTGCTCCTGCAAGTACAGAATTTGTGTCGCCCTGCACAAAGACAATGTCCGGCTTCTCCTTCTTCAGGATTTCTTTTATCTTTGCGGCCATAAAGCCAATCTGCTTTGCAAATGGCTTTGATCCAACATCAAGATTGTATCTTGGCTCTTTCAGCTCAAGGTCCTCGAACATCTTCCTGTCAAGCTCATAAGAATAATGCTGGCCTGTGTGCAGAACAAAATATTCGGCCCCCTTCAGTTCGCAGGCCCTTATCACTGGAGACATCTTTATTATCTCGGGCCTTGTTCCGACTATTATGCAGGCTTTCATATACCATCAAAACTTGCCCTCATTTAATAAATTTTGTGCTGTTGCGCTCACCTGGCCTTTTTATAACTAGAAACAACAAGCATGGCATAGCCGACTATTGCAAGGGCAATGATAAACAGCAGCTGCAGTATATGGACTGCAAAGCCTGCTGAGATTGCGTCATCTACAGCAATGCCAAACAAAAGCAGAGGGAACAGGTAGCCTGCTTCTGTTGTTCCAAGCCCTGCAAATGCATGTATGGGCAGTATGGATATGAAGACTGGTATGCTGGCAACAAGGAATACATTGAATAGATTAAGTTCTGAAAAAATGGAGTTCAGCAGAAAAAATGCTGAGATGTATGCGCTCAGCCACACAAGCAGAGAAGACAATATTATCTTGACAAGGATATGTTTTGATCTTAGGATCTTGAATTCATGGAATATCTCCCCTATCTTTGATGAGATTGATATTAATGCTGGGTTTTTTGCCTTTTTTGTGATTCTACTGGCAAGCAATATGAAAACCTCTGGCCTTGTTGAGGCAAAGAAAAGGAAACCCACGACAATGATCAGAACAACTATGCTTGCGATGAATATCGAATAAAACCTGTTCAGCAGAAGAGGTGTTGCTGCCAGCCCCACAAAGAAGATGATAGAGACCATGCACATGTCAAAAAGCCTTGCTATTGCAATGCTTGATATGTTCTTGTTCAATGGAATGCCCCTTTTCCTGACCATGTATATGTAGCTTAACTCCCCAAGCCTTGCAGGAATTATCTGGGTAAAGAAATTGTGGATGCACACTATCGAGAAAAGATCTTTTAGGGCTATTGGGTGGTTGAGCAATATGCGGAACCTTAAAGTCCTGAATAGGCAAAGAAACAGATAAAGGACAAAGGCAGAAAGCACTATGGTAGGAGGGAAAGATGTCATGCTCTGGGTGATCTGGCTTATGCTTGTCTTTGAGAGAAGCAGAAGCAGCAGGATCAGGGATATCAATAGGCCTGAAATGACCTTGAGGGTATACTTTATTTTATTTTTCATGTCCTGCCTTTTTTATGGCATAAACCCAAACCATTCAAAAAGAAGCCTGTCAGTTGCCTTGACAAGATCTGTCCCATTGCCCATAACCCTTATGCATGCGTTATTCTCCCTTATCACAGCTGGCTTGTCAGCATTCTCAATGTAGATTACAGGTCTTGTTGAGCTGCTGCAGTTCACTATAGGTCTTGTGTAGCATGCCTTTGTCAGATTCTGGGTGCATGCGGCAACAGGCAGAATATTGAATACCTGCGCAAGATTAAGGCTCAGTTCAGCGCTTGCTAGGGCTGTGTATNTAAAGTCTTTGGCAGAAGGATCGAATGCGACATAGGTTCCGTTGAATTCCTTGAAACCGCTTATATTGCCTGCGACAGCAACATTTTCCAGATCTCTTGGCCCGTAATGGAACTGAACATTGTAAACATCTCTTGTCCTGAACCTCTGCACCTGGCTGAACCACATGCCATTGGCTTTGACAAATGAATATCCATTATAGATATACCCCTCATCAGCATCTAACTTTCCCTTTAGATTCTCCTCGTGCAGCTCCTGTATTGTCTTGACAGCTGGGCTGATGTTCATGATCTTGTACACGACAAAGAACAGGGAGAATAATGCAAGGATCACAATAATAGAGATTATAAGTGCCCTGTCAGTGCTTTGGGTATTATGTTCTTTTTGCGCATCCTCTTCTGCAACTGTCTTTTTCATTGCCTTTTTCTTCATTCTATCACTCCAAGGAATGCATAAAGAAGCCTGTCTCTCAGCTTCCTGATGCCAAATGCAGAATCAGCCTGGCTGATTATGCAGTTATTGCTGGATGAGATATTGGTTGTGTTGCCATGCGTAAAGTATAATACTGGCACGCTTGGTGTTGCGTTATCGCAGGTCATTATTGTCCTGTTGAATTCATTCGCATCAGTGAATGAATAGATGAAATATATGCCTTTCTTCTCAATCTCCCTTTTTATCTCAAACTCTGCTCCGCCTATGGCCTCCTTCAACAGGTCATCAGGATCAGATGTTGCATAGATCATCTTTGCGTTCTTAAGGGCGTTAGATGTGTCTGTGTCCATCTTGAGGTATTCTACCTCTGTTGGATGATTGTAGAATATAATATCCTGGCCATTGTAATCCATTGTCCAGAACCCTTCTTCTGTTAAGATAAGAGAGAAACCATTGTATTCGAAGTCTGTGTCATTGCCGCCATTCCAGACATAGCCAATCACGCTCAGTATCATGATTGCAGCAATGAAAACTCCCATCCAGAATGTCTTTGACAGCTTTTTTTGCTCCTCTTTTGGCCCATATTGCCCTTCCTGAAGCCTTTTCTTGCTTTTCTTGAATTTCTTCATCTAAACTGCCTTTTTCAAGGTTATTTTTAAATCTTTTGAAGAATGGGATAGAAATATTTATATATACTTTGCATACTAGATAAGTATTAGTGATTATAAATCATATTTAATAAGTAATAGTATGTAATAAACATGAATAAAATGAACGATAACCAGAAAAGCAAAGGCAAAGAGAGAATCACAATAACCATAGATAAAGGTCTTCTAGAATGGCTTGATGAGAAGATAGAATCAAAGATATTTGCCAATAGAAGCCATGGACTGGAGTATCTGATTAAGAGAAAGATAGAGGAAGAGGATAAATAAGAGAATAAATGAAAACTACAAAACAAAAATCCCACAGAAAGCACATAATAGAGCTTGAGAAAGTATGGAAGATATACATGATGGGAGATGTGGAAGTGCCTGCCCTGCGGGGCCTGCACCTGCATATCCATGGCGGAGAGTTTGTGGCAGTGATGGGTCCTTCTGGCTCTGGAAAATCAACTGCAATGAACATGATAGGGTGCCTTGACATACCGACAAGAGGCATAATAAACCTGGACGGCAGGAATATAGCGCACATGACTGAATCACAGCTTGCGCAGATAAGGGGGAAGAAGATAGGATTTATTTTCCAGCAGTTCAACCTGATACCAACGCTCACAGCACTTGAGAATGTAATGCTTCCGATGGTTTTTCAGGATAAGCCCAAAGAGGAGCGTGTAAGGCGCGCAGAAGAGCTCCTGAAGATGGTGGACCTTGGAGACAGGATGCATCACAAGCCAACAGAGCTCTCCGGAGGCCAGCAGCAGAGGGTTGCTATTGCGAGGTCTCTTGCAAATGATCCTGATGTCATTCTTGCTGATGAACCTACAGGAAATCTTGACTCAAAGACAGGAGGCTCTGTGATGGAATTCCTCAGCAGGCTGAACAAAGAACAGGGAAAGACAGTAGTCATGGTCACACATGACGAGAACATTGCTGAGTTTGCAGAGAGAATAGAGTTTCTCAGAGACGGTGTCATAATCAAATCAAGAAAAGGAAAGAATCACCATAGTGTGCGCAAGGGAGGTAGTGAAAAATGATAAGAAAAATATTGTTGATTGTGCTGCTGCTTTTTGCTTTGCCATTAAGCAGCGCATATGAGTCTAGCGTTGCAATTGCAATGGGCAGGGAGGCTGGGACGCCAAACCTCCAGCCAGTCATGCTCAGATATGAGCCATTCCCTGTAAATCCTGGTGAGTATGTGGATGTCTGGCTCAAGTTTGAGAATGAGGAGGACACAGATATAACTGACCTCACTATCGAGCTGATGCCGGAGTTCCCTTTCAGCATTGACGCAAGCGAAAGCAGCACAAGGCATTTCGGCTATGTGTTTGCGCACTCAATAGTTCTGGTAAAATATAGGGTAAGGGTGAGTGAAGATGCTGTTGAAGGAGACAGGCTGCTGAAATACAGGTACAGATATGTGGAGAGCGACCTGAAATGGACAGAAGCAAATGAGAAAATACGGGTGCAGACAAGAGAAGCCATCCTGAGCATTGAATCTGTCGAATCTGTCCCTGAGAAGATTGTGCCTGGCCAGAATGCAAAAGTGACAATAAAGCTCAAGAACAGGGCAACGTCTGTGATAAGGGATATTGGATTCTTCCTTGACCTTACAATGTCCACTATTGCAAAGAACCCGGCAACGCTTTCTCCCAGCTCAATAATAATAGACTCGTATTATAATGCAATACCTTTAGTGCCTTTGAACTCCTCTACAGAAAAAAGGATTGGCTACCTCAGGCCTGGCGAGGAAACAGAGATAGTCTATGACCTCATTGCGTTCCCTGATGCGACGTCAAAGATATATAAAATTCCTGTTGTTATGACCTATCAGGACGAGGTTGGGTTAAATTACACCAAAGCTGACATAATAGGGCTTATCATCGGCTCTGAACCTGATCTTAGCGTCACAATAGAAGAAAACACAGTATACTCAGCAAAAACAGCTGGAGAGATCTCGATAAAGATAGTGAATAAGGGGGTTACAGACATCAAGTTCATGAATGTGCTCCTCAAGAAATCAGATGATTATGATGTGGTATCATCAAATGAGGTCTATCTTGGAGATATTGACTCAGATGATTATGAGACTGCAGAGTTTAAGATTTATGTCAAGGACCTGGAAAAGAGGAACATGCTCAAGATCCCATTAAGGCTGCAGTACAAAGACTCTAACAACAAGGAATTCCAGAAGGATGTTGTGCTTGAGATGAAGGCATACAGCCAGAAGGAAAGGGGCATGGCAGGAGGAAGTTCTCTCACAACAATAATAATCGTGCTAATCCTTCTTGCAGCAGGATGGTTTGGTTACAAAAGATGGGAGAAAAAAAAGAAAGAGAAGAAGAAATAATCTTTTGCCTTTTTTTGGGAGGCCATCATGCTTGTTGACTTCATAAAGTTGGCATTTGAAAGCCTTAGAAGAAGAAAACTCAGGTCATGGCTAACCATGATCGGGATATTCATAGGCATTGCTGCAGTTGTTTCTCTGATTGGGCTGGGAGAAGGGCTGAGGATAGCCATCATGTCCCAGTTCGGTTTTCTTGGGCCAGATATCCTCGGCGTTCAGGCATCCGGAGTCCAGCTGGGTCCGCCGGGGCAGGGTGTTGTCAAAAGCCTGAGCGATGATGTTGTGGAGGAAATAAGAAAAGTCAATGGCGTTGAGGTTGCATTCAACAGATATATCGCCACAATAAACATGGAATTCAATGATAAACAGATAGTTACAATGGCCATTTCTTCTGCTGAAGGAGAGAACAGGAAGGTCATGCTTAAGATGCTCAACCTGGAGACTGAGAAGGGAAGGATGCTGAGGGATGGTGACGGCAAAAAGCTTCTCCTCGGCCATCATTTTATTGAAGAAGACAACACATTTGGCAGATCAATAAAGGTTGGTGACAAAGTGCTTCTTAATGGGGTGGAATTTGAGGTTGTCGGAATACTTGAGAAGAAAGGCAGTTTTATCTTTGACACTGCAGTTGTTGTGAATGAAGATATCGTGCTCCAATACCTGAGGGAGGATGATGGCACAACAGATATCATAGCAATAAAAGTAAAGCAGGTAAGTGAAATTGACAGGGTGAGGCAGGACATTGAGAAGCTTATGAGAAAGGAGAGAAATGTGGATGAAGGAGAGGAGGATTTCACTGTCGAAAGCCCGCAGAAAACTCTTGAGACCCTGACCTCTACATTGTTTGCAGTGCAGCTTTTTGTTTATATCATTGCCACGATATCTCTCCTTGTTGGAGGGATAGGGATAATGAACACTATGTACACAGCAGTCATAGAGAGAACAAAGGAGATAGGAGTGATGAAATCNATTGGCGCAAAGAATTCAACAATATTCTTCATATTCCTTATAGAATCNGGNTTCCTTGGGATGGTTGGAGGGATCATTGGAGTGATCTTNGGGGTGGCTTTTGCGTATGGGNTGGCCTATGCAGGCAGTCTTGCGCTCGGCTCAGAGCTTATACAGGCCCATGTCGGGCTCTGGCTTATGGCCAGCTCGCTGCTTTTCGCATTTGTGATAGGCACATTTTTTGGAGTGATGCCGGCATACCAGGCATCCAGGCTGCAGCCTGTTGAATCACTCAGGAGCGCAGAATGAACAGAGATGAGGCAATATTAGCAATAGAGAATCTTAAGGACAGGAGGCTGAGAAGCTCTTTAAGCATACTTTCAATACTTATAGGCATAGCAGCCATATTCTCTCTTGCAAGTTTTGGATGGGGCCTGTCAAATTATGTGAATTCTCTTGCAGAAGAGGCAGGCATTGAGACCTTCTATATACAGGCAAAAGGTACAGGCGCACCTGGGACAGATGACACCTTTTTCCTCACAAAAGATGATGTGGAATTTGTCGGCAAAATCAAAGGGGTTGAGGAGATAGTCGGGATTTACACCAAGCCTGTAGAGGTAGCATTCAAGGAGCAAAAAAAGTACGCCCTCATCATGGGCATGGACCCATCAAAACAGGAATTCCTTGACAAGACATTCACAGTTGAAGTCACAGAAGGCAGGCCTTTGAAGGATGGGGACCTTAGGAAGGTTGTCCTTGGTTATAATTACTGGTTTGATAATAAGATATTCAGGAAAGGAGTAAAACTAGGGGACAAGGTTGAGATAAATGGGATTCCCTTCGAGGTTGTGGGGTTCTATGAGGAGGTGGGCAATCCTGAGGATGACTCCCATGCATATGTCATACCAGAGATAATGGAATTTCTGTACCCCAAAACAAAAGACAAGTATGCTTTTGTGATAGGCAAAGCATACAAGAACACGAACATGGACGCACTTACAAACAAGATAGAGGAAAGGCTGAGAAAGTTCAAAGGCCAGGAAGAGGGCAAGGAAGATTTCTTTGTGATGACATTTGAGGATGCTCTGCAGACCTTCGGCAGCATCCTAAATATAATCAATGGAAGCCTTTTTCTGATAGCCCTTATATCCATCTTTGTGGCAACCGTCAATATAATGAACACTATGTATACTGCGGTGCTTGAAAGGACAAAAGAGATAGGGGTGATGAAGGCTGTCGGCGCGCAGAACAGGGACATCCTCTTTGTGTTTGTCTTTGAGTCTGGCATGCTTGGAACAATTGGGGGGATTCTTGGAGTATTTGTCGGTTACCTGATCTCTTTGGCAGGAGGCAAGATTGCAGCAAATGCAGGATATGCTCTTCTGTCTCCGATATTCCCCTGGTATCTTGTTTCTGGCTGCATCCTGTTCGGACTGTCTGTCGGGGTTGTGGCTGGTATTTTCCCTGCAAGGCAGGCAGCAAAGCTCAAGCCTGTGGATGCTTTGCGTTATGAATAAAAGAATAACGCAAAGCTACGAACGTTAGTGAGTATGCATTAAGATATGAGTGAAACGAGTATCTTAATTGCAAGGAACGAGCGCAGCGAGTGACATGCACTCAGGTATGAATAAATCCAGAATTATCTTTTCATCTTCTTCAGTAATTCCGCAAGCTTTGACTTTACTTTCTCCTTGATCTCTTCATCCAATTTAGCAACTTCTTTATCTGCATCAATCATGGGCAACCTTGTCATTGTGCCTTCAAAATCTCTTCCTGCTTTCTTTGCTTCTTCTTCAATCTGCCTTGCGAACTTTGAGCCAAAAAGCTGTATTACAGGGAACTTTGTTATGGCATCTGCTCCTGCCTCAAGCAGAAGGTGTATCTCAGAAAGCCTGTTCACCCAGGACCCCGCTATTATCTGTAATTTAGGGATGGCTTTTCTTGTCTCTTTGATCCACTTAGAATAATATTTTGTCTCAGGGCCTTTTTTGAAGGGAGTTCCTTTGTGCGGGTTCAAGGCATAAAATGTTATCCTGTCTATTTTGTGCTCTTTTATGAAGTCAATAAGCAATGGGATATCCTTCTCTGTCTCTCCAATACCTATAATGATTGTTATTGATTTTTTCAGACCAAGCTCTTCTGCATCTTTCAGCATCCTGGTTATCGGCTCAATTGGCTTTGAAGGACAAACATTTTTCCTAATTTCTGGATTGATGCATTCGACTGCTCCGCAAACGCCTTCAATATAAGGCATGAACTGTTTTATCTCATCCTTTGTGAGTGTTCCGATATTGAGCCACTGCTTCTGGTTAGTGATATTAAATATCTGCTTTGTCAATCCTGCAATCTCAGGTATAGGGTATGATTCGTATCCTCCGCTGATAAATTCTATTCTCCAGCCACAGGCCTTGGATATTATTGCCTCTGCAAGTATTGACTCTTTTCTTCTTACGGCTTTTCTCGGATCTTTTATCAGAGGCTNCTGGGTTGACATGTAGCAGAAAGTGCAGTCGCCTCTTGCACAGTACCATGAAAGGAATATTGCCCTCTCAAACCATGTTTTCTGTACCATATTATAATCTCATTTCAAATAAAAGTATGGGGCTGCCAGATATTCCCACGAGCTTTTTAATAAAACCTGGGAAAAACACAGGCGACTCCTAGTTGCTGCGCAACCGGAGCCCCTATGGGGCTGCGAGGATTTGAACCCCGGCCAGGCGGCCCCGAACCGCCGATCATACCAAGCTAGACCACAGCCCCGTAATAAGCCCCTGAGGAGATTTGGAACGAGCGTCCAAAGCTACCCTCGGAAGCAACATGCGACTCCTAGTTGCTGACGCAACCGGAGTCCCATAAGCCCCTGAGGAGATTTGAACTCCCGACCTGCTGCTTTCCTCCCATAATCTATGGCTACGAGGCAGCTGCTCCACCGCTGAGCTACAGGGGCATGAGATGGCAAAAGAATCAGATGTTTTTTAATATTTCCTCTTTTGTCCTGAATTTCTTCTGGCATGCAGGGCAGATGAGATGCTTCTTTCCTTTATTGTCCTTTAGATAGGTTCCGATAGCCTTGTTCAGGAAGTTGTTCTCAATCTTTGAACTGCATATATCACATTTTAAAGCCATAAAACCACATACAAAGGGTGCATATTTAAATATTTCCTCTCTTCTTTGATGTTTGTTTATATATGACAAGAATAGCTGTTATTGAGAAAGAGAAATGCAATCCAGCAGGCTGCGGGGATTTCCTCTGCATAAGGGTCTGCCCTGTGAACAGGGCAGGCAAAGAGTGCATTGTCAAAGGAGAGGACAGGAAAGCCAAGATAAACACAGAGCTCTGCACTGGATGCGGAATCTGCCCTAAAAGGTGCCCTTTTGGAGCGATTCATGTAGTCAATCTGCCTGAGGCCCTTGACAAGGAGCCTATCCATAGGTATGGTGAAAACGGATTCCATCTATACAACCTGCCAACACCTATGTTCGGCAAAGTCATAGGGGTGCTCGGAATAAACGGGATTGGGAAGTCAACTGCAATAAGGATACTTGCAGGCACGCTTGAACCTAACCTCGGCAGAGACACTAAAGCCAGTTTTGAGGATATAATAAGCTATTTCAAAGGCACAGAGTCCCAGAAATTCTTTGAGAATGTAAAGGGAAAGAAGATAATAGTGTCATACAAGCCCCAGCAGGTAGAGCTTATCCCAAAGCAGTTCAAGGGAAAAGTGATAGACCTTCTGAGAAAGGTTGATGAAAAGAAGAAGCTCAGCGAGATAGCAGACACGCTTGATCTAAATGACTTCCTCCAGACAGACATATCAAACATCTCAGGAGGAGAGCTGCAGAGGGTCGCTATAGCAGCCACTGTCCTGAAGAATGCTAATCTGTACATATTTGATGAGCCAACATCATACCTTGACATAAAGCAGAGGATAAAGATAAGCAAGTTCATAAAGAATCTTGCTGACGAGAATACTGCGGTTGTTGTTGTGGAGCACGATCTCATAATTCTTGATTATATGGCTGACCTTGTGAATATAATGTATGGAGAGAAAGGCGCATATGGCATTGTCAGCCTGCCAAAGGCTACAAAGACCGGGATGAACACATTTCTTGAAGGCTACCTGAAGGATGATAATGTTAGGTTCAGGGATTCAAGGATAACCTTTGTGCCAAGGCAGCATGCAAAAGAGAAGGAGAAGCCTGTCATGGTGGAATGGGATTTCCTGCAGAAAAGCCTTGGTGAGTTCATGCTGAGCACAGAAGAGGGCAAGATAAGGGCAAGGAATGTATGCGGAGTTCTTGGAGAGAATGGGATTGGAAAGACAACTTTTGTGAAGATACTTGCTGGCGTTCTGGAGCAGGACAGAGGAGAGATAAAGGGAAAGGTGAGGGTAAGCTACAAGCCGCAGTATCTGCAGTCAGACAGCGATGAGCTTGTCGCCTCATTCCTCCATGAAGCAATACAGAAATTTGATGTTCAGCTTGTAAAGCCTCTTTCCCTAAAGGACCTCTTCACCAAGAAGCTCAGCGAGCTTTCAGGGGGAGAGCTGCAGAAGGTTGCCATTGCAAAATGCCTCTCTCAGGAAGCTGACCTGTACCTGCTTGATGAGCCTTCTGCATACCTTGATGTAGAGCAGAGGCTTCTTGTATCCAAGATAATGAGGGACATCATAGAGCTGGGCCATAAGTCTTGCCTTGTCGTTGATCATGACATCCTATTTGTGGATTATCTGTCTGATGAGCTTGTTGTATTTGAGGGAAAGCCTGCAAAACACGGCATTGTGAAAGGACCCTTCCCAATGCAGGAAGGCATGAACCTTTTCCTGGAAAGCCTCAAGATAACAATGAGGCGCGACTTGGAAAGCCATAGGCCAAGGATAAACAAGCCAGAAAGCCAGATGGACAGGAAGCAGAAATCTGAGGGAAGGCTTTATTATTCTTGAAGCGCCTTAGAACATACTAAAAATTTGCAAATAAATCCTGAACAACGGGAAGTTACTTCTTTTTTTGCTTCCTGCTCTTAGATTTTGATTTTGCGACTTTTTTTGATCTCTTCATCCTCTCTCTCAGCCTAAGGAGCTTTTCTTTGTTCACAAGCTTCTGTTTTGCTACAGCATTCCTTATGAGGCCGTATGCAGCGAACATTGAGACTATTGCGGCTGCAGTTGATCCTATGTAGATGACATTGCTTCTTATCTTGTCTTTCAATGTTTCCTTCTTCTTTCTCACATTCTTGAGCTGTCTGTCTATATCATCAAGGTTTTCCTTTGCTATATTGAGGCTTGCTGCTGCTTTTGCATAGTTTTCCTCAACAAGATAGGACTGCGCATTTGAGAGGTATTCCCTGCTGTCTTTCAGCTGGTCATATATAATATCTACAGTGTAGCCTTCAGCGCTCTTGTTTTGATAAGCCTCTTCTAAAACAATTTGCTGCTCTTTAAGTTTGTCAAGTTCTGATAAGAGTTCAGTGACATTCACTTTCTCTTCTGCTCCCTGGATTTCAAGGTTCCATATCGTAGCCTTGTAAACCCTGTTTCCGACATTCAACTGAATGATTGTTGTCTTGTTTCCTGCTGTTGTTGAGTTTATCTTGATGAATGTGTAGTCCTTGTCTCCTGCTACAAGCTGTTTTATAGGGATCATCTCAGCAGTATAAACTCCGTCTCCGCTTATTGTGGCATACAGGTCATTAAAGTCAACGTTTCCTGAATTCCTAATAAGGAGGTTTATCTGAGAAACCCCGATACCTACAGACTGCGGGAAAATATTATCGATGTTAAGGGACTCTATGCATTCAAATGAAGGTTCATGACATTTTTTATCGCTGCAGATAGTGCATTCTTTATCGCACTGCACTGCTCCGCATATAACGCCTTCTAATTCAATATCAGATTGGTTGGATAAAATATCATTTCCAGCACCATCTTCTGGCGAGAGCACATTTACCATCACAAGATCTTCACTGCTCTGGGTCAAGTCGCTGCCTGTAGAGTAGAAATAAGCAGCATAATATGGTGAGGGCTCGTAATCAAGCCCATAATTAATAAAGGTATAACCAGGAGCAATCTCAAAGACTGGCAATGAATAGTTGCAGTATAAGCTGCAATCCTGAGTGAAAGCGTATAGGTTGGTCACCGTATTGTTGCTGGAGTCCAGAAGATTGACTTTTATGGTATAATTGATATCTATGGCTGCTGCAGAGGTTGAAATAACAAGGAATATCAGGAAGCATACAAAGATTAGACTGGTTTTTAGGTTCATTTTCATCAGTTGCGGTTCTTTAAAGGCACATATTTAAAAATCTTCCGATATCGCTTCAATAGGCAAAGTAAACAGCCTATTTTAGCCTTAAATAATGTCTAAGGTTAAGCATTGCCCTTGCTCTCCCCCATTGCAATGCCCTGGCCGATAAGGTGCGCCACCCTTATTGGTTCAGGAATATAGGAATGCGTGCATGTTATCTTGAGCAGTTTCCTGACATTCTCCTCTGCAATCCCCTTATACTGCACATATATCCTACCGATCTTTACAGGCTCTCCTGCTTTTTCGATGAGCTTTATCTTTCTATGCATCTTGATTTTCTTGAGCGCGGAGTATATCTTACTGAAATCTGGGTATTTCCTTATCACGACCACAACAGGTATGCCTGTCTTCTTATGCAGCTTCTCTATGTCAATTACATTGAAGCCCCCCACTGCAATGCCATTCAGCAATATTGCTTGGAGCTGGGGCCTGAATCTGCTCCTGGTTATCATCTCAGATATCTTTTTTGTGGAATTTGCGCCGTCAACATCTGCTGTTGTCGAAAGAACGCCGTCTATGAAGTTTCCTCCCCTGAAGAATGTCCCAATGATAGTAACTTTCTTGTCCCTGAACTTATTGAAAGAGGAATCATCAATCCCGACAACTCTTATCTCTTTTTTCATTTTATCAGTCAAACTTCCTTAAAAAGGTCAAAAACCCTGTATGCCCCAGGCCCTTAAAGTCAGGCCTTGCCTTGTTGATGTCCAGCACCCACTCCCTTTCAATGAGCTCTACTGTCTTGAGCACAATAAACCCATTTTTTGCGGCTTCTTCCACCAGCCTCTGGGATTGTATGATGTGCGGGGAATAGCTTGCAAAGAAGCCTCCTTCTTTGAGTGATTTTCTGGCATTTTCCAGCGCCCTCCATGGCTCAGGAAGGTCAGCTGTTATCACATCAACATTGCCCTCATCTATTGCCTCATAGCAGTCTTTTTTCTTGATAGCCATGTTCTTTATGTTCAATAGCCTGATGTTCTCTTTCACTGCGTCAATGCTCCTGTCATCGACATCATAAGTGACCACTTTCTTTGCTAGGCTGGCAATAAAGCATGCAAGCGCGCCTGAACCAGATCCAAGGTCCACAACAAATGATTTCTTGTTTATGCCGGTGTTTGTGATAATCAGTCCGACATCTTTGGGGGTAATTATTTGCGCATGCCTTCTGATCTTTCTATAAAGATCTATAAATGATGGGTTCAGAACAGCAAGCTCCTTGCCCTTATTGGTTTTAACAGTCTTTCCTGTGGCAGCCATGCTCTTTTTTGCCACAAATCCGAACTCGCTGTGGAAATCCTTTTTATTGTCTGCCAGGAAGATCCTTCCCTCCCTTGTCAATAAAGTTTTCATCATTTCAGCAGCCTCTCCACATCAGACTCCTTCCATCCCTTTTCAATCAGGCTCTTTTTTATCTCCTCTCTGCTGAGACCTTCCTTTACAGCCTCTGTAATTTTTCTCTCAAGATCCTTCCTGGTCATTATCTGGGATTCCATCTTCAGTATTGAATCTACAACCTGGTCCTCCCATCCTGCCTCTGTCATCTTCCTCTTTATCGTGGCTTTGGGGACTCCTCTTACAAGAGCATCTCTTACATAATTCTCTGCCTTGCTTACATTGCCGATGAAATTGGAGTAAGACAATGCTCCTAAAACAAGGGAGATCATTATTGCCATAGCCACAGCTGCCAGGCCAATATATTTCAACGCCTTCTTTCCAATATCAAATATTATTGATGGCTTTTCCTCTACTGGAGGCCTCTCCTCTTCTGACGGCTTTTCTTCCCCTGGTTTGATAACCTCTTCGGGAGTTATTGATACCTCTTCAGCTACCCCTATAGTTATCTCCTGCAGATGGAATACTGCCGCACCGCCTATTGATGAAAGGATTATGGTGAGATCATCAATCCCATCACCATCCAGATCAAGCATCCTTGAATCATTGACAAACATTATGAAATTCTCGTTTGCCGAGAGTATGCTCAGGTTTGCCTTGTCAAAGTAGAGCTTGTCAAGCCTTAGGCTTCTCTTCTCTCCTTTGATAGTGAAAGATACAACATCTCCCTTGTACATGATGACCACAGGGTTCTGGGATATGTTCTGCTCCTTCTCGGCCTTCTCTATGGAGAATCCGATCATAGGGGCTCCTCCGCTTGTTCCTGTTCCTGCGCTGGGGAATCTCTCAGCCACACACGCGCCCTCATCAACAGTGCCATCGCAATCATTGTCAAAATCATCGCAGTTCTCTGCAGCAAAGGGATACGCAAAAATATTATCATCGCTGCAGTCGTGAGTTATTGAGTAATAACTGTCTCCATCAAGATCGCCGTAAGGAACTGAAAGATAACCGCAGCTTCCTTTTAGGGCACTTATAGTGTTAACTGAGCTGCTGTAGTAGTTTCCTACTGCTTCAGTGGTTGATGTGGTTGAAAATATGCTATTCTGGAGGTTTGTTTCAATATTGAAACAGAAAAGTGTTCCTGTTCCATTGTCAACAACACCATTGGTATAAAAATTGTTGAGCCAGACAGATGTTGTGGATGCCCCAGTTGCGATTGCAAGATCATAAAATCCAGAAGGGGAGTCACTGAAGGTATTTGCTGCGATATTGGCATTGTCCCCATACATCGATACAAGGCTCGCTGATGTTGAATCAGAGAAGGTTGAGTTGGATATTGATATCCTTTCAGACAAAGAACTGATGAACAATGCTTCCTTTGTGTTCGTGACTGAGTTTATTCTGTTCATTGTATTGTTTGATGAGTTTGTCAGATTTATTCCTGCGCTTGATGAGTATGAGGCGTTTATTACATCAAGAAGGTTTCTGTTCGAATTGATCATGAGGAGGTTCTCTGCTGTGTTGTTTGAGAGATTAACATTCTTGATTGAGCCATCATTGAAACTTTCAATGAACAGGCCATACAGCAGGTTGTTGAAAGAGGAAATCCCTGATATGTTGCTGCCTGAAGAGTTGGTCATGTTTATTCCGCTCTGGTATCTTCCAAACCTGCAGTCTTTCAAAGTTAGGTTATTCAAACCATTAGAAGATAACCCATATCCCCTGTAACCTCCCGATATGGTTGATCCCTGGCAGTCGATTGTTATGTTTGATGCATTTAATTTGATTGCGCCAGTCCCTGTTGGAGGATATATGGCGTAGAAAAGACCGCTGCCACCACTGTGGCTGGAGTTTGCATCCAATACCTGTATTGAGTTGTTTGAGTTATCCTCTCCAGCCAATGCATCGCCAAGATACTGGTATTCGCACAAAGTGCTGTTTGCGCATAACAGTTCATTGTCCAGTATTGAGATGTTGCCGTTATGATTATTGGAATTGTTCAATGATCCATTGGCGTTTATAGAATAGTTCACAAATCCGCTCTCAGGGAAACTCTCATTGACAGCCATGCTAAGTGTCCATGTTCCATTGAATACAGTTCCCTGGACAAGGCTGAATGTTCCTTCCCACACGATAACAGAGCCAACAGTAGTGTTCCATATATCAATCCACACAGAATCTATACTGTACTTGCCAGACACATTGACAGCAACAACCACTGTCTCGCTTGATCTTGTCGGGTTGGTTTCGTTTATGGGTATGTTGCTCGTGTTTGTCTGGTTCAGGAATAATATCTGGGGAGGGGAGTTATGTACTCCAAATATACCGCTTGTTGCGTTTGTAGCGTTAAACCTTCCGTCAGATGGCTTGATCCTTATTTTATATTCGTCTCCGTCTGGAAGACCTGAAATGCCCCATGAATAATATCCTAGGGCGGTGGAAGTGATGGCATACCAGTTTGTTCCTGAGTCATTGGAATAATCAAGGTAATAAGTGGTTGTGCCTGTGTTGCTTGTCTGGCCTGTCCAGTTTATCTGCAGTGTGCCTGTATAGTTCATGGATCCAGTAGGATGAATCAGCTCTGAAATGCCGCAGTCATCAAGATTGAACTCTATGTTGCTCCTGTTGGATGACTCGACATAGAAATTGCCTGTTCCCCTACCCCTGAGGAAGTGCAGAAGTATCTCAGTCTGGCTCAGGCTTCTATTATAAATGACAACTGAGTCTATTGTGCCATTAAAGAAGCTTGTTGCAACTCCATTCAAGTCTAAAGCTCCTATAAGTATATCATTCAAAGATATATTGCCGTAGGGGTAGCTGTCATTATCCTGGGAAGAGCCGTCAACATAGAGCCTGACAAATGTTGATTTTAATAGGGTAATATAATGGAAATTGTTGTCATTGACAGTAGAGGTTCCTAGAGAGGTTACTGTCCCATTTCCTCCTCCGACTGCAGCATTTACAAAGCCAGAGACAGTATTTATCCTGAGAACATCTGCTGATGCTGAGTTGTTGTATCCTATTATGGTCTGTGATGAGCTTGAATTTGTCTTGAACCAGAGCTCTACTGTGAAATTAGTGGATGTGGTGAAATTTAGCGTGGCAGAGGAGTTTATATAATCATCAGTTCCGTCAAACTCAAGGCTCTTGGAGTATTTGCCGATCTTTCTTAGTGGCCCAGAAGCCTCGCTGGGATAAAATGTCCCATCATAATCATTGCCGCTCTTGTCCTCTGTTGTTGTCCCATTCTGCTCCT
>C687J35174_10004992_pt1 | contig 17614 bp, 22 predicted proteins | sample RifCSPhighO2_01_FD_35174 | JGI IMG/M metagenome (IMG submission 35174) | reverse complement strand
CAAGAAGACCAGCGGTGGCTCTATCTGGACGAGTCCCAGTCAAAGCTTCCACCGAGAATGGCGTTATCCAGATTGGTGATCCAATCACTCTTTCTTCCGAATCTGGCGTAGGCAAGAAAGCTACTCAATCCGGCCGAATTGTTGGTTATGCCTTAGAGACCTATTCTGGAGCGACATCGGAAAATGAAGGAAAAGTACTTGTATTTGTGAATTTGAGTTATTGGTTATTGCCAGAAAGTCTAACCCAGAGCGAGAATACTGCTTCCTCCCAAACAGAAGATCCGAACTTATTGGCTTCTTTGATTGAGGGGGTGAAGAATTGGCTGAAAGATGGTTTAGTAGCAATCAAGAATCTTTTTGTAGAACAAATTCAGGTTGGCACGACAGAAAAACCCGCTGGCGTAACCCTCTTTGATGAAATTACTAAAGAGCCGTATTGCATAAAAATAAATAACGGCCAACTTGCTACGACGCCTGGGGTATGCGAAACCAATACACCTCAAGAAAATCCAACCACCACTCAAGATACGGAAACACCAGTCATTACCCTACTTGGACCAAATTCTATTGAAATTGAAATAGGCACTGCCTGGGCAGATCCCGGAGCAACAGTAACTGATTCCGGTAGTCCAAATATCGGAATTCATTACCAAGTGGACGGCGTGGAAGTCCAGCAAGTTTCCATTGATACGTCTATTGTTGGAACTCACACAATTACTTATACCGCCACTGATCAAGCCGGAAATACTGTCTCTATTGAACGCACAGTGATTGTTAGTGATCCGCAAACTACCGCAACAACTTCTCCGGAGCAACTTTAACTGTGTTTGATTTCTAAGACATCGCCGTCTTGAACGAAATATTCTTTTCCTTCGGAACGAAGCATTCCTTTTTGCTTAGCTGTCGTCCAACTTTTCACATCCAATAATTTTTGCCAGTTAATGGTTTCCGCGCGGATAAATTTCTTTTCAAAATCACCATGGATTGTTCCCGCGGCTTGCGGCGCTTTCCAGCCATTCTCAATCGTCCACGCCCGGCTTTCATCTTCGCCAGTAGTGAAAAAACTGATTAAATTAAGCACGGCATACGCTTTGCGAATTACTTCGTGGATTGCCTCTCCGGGATTACTAAGATCAGCAATGACATATTGTGCTCCTAATTCTTGAATGCGTTTTTTGATATTTTCATTCACGTCTTCCAGTTTGCCATTTAATAAATACATTTGGGTTTTTGCACATAAAAGCTGGAGATTTTTAATTATCGGCTCGTCTTTTAAATCAGTAATTAATTGGTTGCGGGAAAGCTTGTCTTTCGCTTGTTGTAAAATCTCTAGTTCTTTTATCGCCTCTTTTTTTCCACTCTTGGCCTCGCCTTCAATTCTTCGGGAGGATTTGTCAATCGTTTCCAAATCTTTTAACGCCAGTTCGGTATTGATAATTTCCAGATCCCGAATCGGATCCACGGAATTTTCCACGTGAATGATTTCTCCGGCCGGAAAACAACGTAGTACTTGTACAATCGCTTGGGTTTCCCGAATATGACTCAAAAACTGGTTGCCCAATCCTTCTCCTTTATTAGCGCCTTTCACCAAACCAGCCACATCATAAAATTCCACGATCGCCGGCACTTTCTTTTTGGACCGACTCATTTCCGCGAGTTTATCTAAACGCTCATCCGGCACCGCCACGACGCCGATATTCGGATCAATCGTGCAAAACGGATAATTGGCGATATTTACTTCGTTTTTGGTAATCGCTTTAAACAGAGTGGATTTTCCGACATTCGGTAGGCCGACAATGGCAATGGAAAGTTTCATATGAAAGATATTCTATTCTAATTCCTGCAAAATGTCATCTGGAATAGGAATCGTTCGTTTCGGACTAATACCCGGATACCGCCAAGTGGAAATAATTTTTTTCTTTAAACCTAGTATTTGATACATCGCCCACATTTCTTGTTTTCTTTGCGCGCTGTCATTTCGTTTCATCACGGCAATGGTTTTGGGGGCAATTCCGGTTTCTTTTCTGTCTGGCCGACTGATAATCAGCTTAATCTTGGATTCCGAAATCCGATAATAGAGCATTTTGGACTTGGAATGGCTAGTCCAAAGGTATTCCCGATCATTTTTCGGAAATTTGAATAGCATATATAATATAGTATATGAAAATACAAAATATATCTCGATTACGGTCGCCTTGGACTTTTCTTATTGTTCTATTGGCATTCAGCGCCTTCTTCCTTTTTCGGGGGGCAAAAAATGACTCGGCAATTTTTGATGAAACCGCCCATATCGGCGCTGGCTATAGTTACGTTAAATACCTGGATTACCGCCTCAATCCGGAGCATCCGCCACTTATCAAAATATTAGCGGGAGTCCCCCTGCTTTTCCAATCGCTTAATTTCCCCAATACCATACCAGCCTGGACTACCGAGATAAACGGTCAATGGGAAATTGGAGGAAAATTTCTCTATGAACAAGGTAATGATGCAAATCAGATTATTTTTCTCGCCAGAATTTTTCCGGTCCTGATTACGCTCCTTACTATTTTCTTTATTTATTTTTGGAGCAAAGAACTGGTTGGCCGTTGGTGGGCATTATTACCGACTTTTTTATTCGGTTTTTCTCCGATTGTGCTTACGCACGGACACTTTGTCACTACTGACATGGGCGCAACTTTTGGCGCCTTAATTTCTCTTTACACGTTTGGACGAGCTCTCCAGTCGCCAACTAAAAAAACTATTGTTTGGGCGGGAATTGCTTTTGGCATCGCTCAGTTGATTAAGTTTTCCGCTATTTTGCTTATCCCCGTATTTTTGATAATCATAACCGTAAATTACGGTAAAAAAATTGTCCAATACTGGACGCCGATTGCATACGATCAGAAATGGAAAAAATACCGAACCTGGTGTTGGGAACACTGCACGGTTTTTTTCGGCGCTGGCATCATAAGCTTAATAGTGGTTTACACCGGTTATTTGCTTTTCACTTGGAATTATCCGGTGGTAAAACAAGTCGCCGATACCCAAGCAACCATCGGCTCTTTCCGCGTCCAACCACTCGCTCAACTAACTATTTGGATGGCCGGCAATCCAGTACTCCGTCCACTGGCCCATTACTTTTTTGGAGTATTGATGGTGGCGCAACGTTCTGCTTGGGGGAATAGTTCTTATTTTCTTGGCGAGCTTTCCGGAACCGGCACTTGGCAATACTTCCCCACCGTATATGCGATGAAAGAAACTCTGCCGACGCTGATGTTTCTTACTTTGGCCTTGTTTTTAAGTATTGGAAAAATCGGTTGGAATCTCCGATCCGGAATAAAAACCGGCGCACGTTCTTTTTTGAATTATCTGGAAACCCATTCCACGGAATTTTCTTTTTGGGTTTTTATTGCCGTATATTGGCTTGCCAGCATTCGCAGTCCGTTGAATATCGGCGTTCGTCATATTCTACCAACTTTGCCGTTTATTTACATGCTTGCCACCGGCGCTCTGCGACGTTGGTGTTCAGTTGCACCAATTATATTTACCTTGAATATGTCGGAAAAACTGCTGAATACTTTAAGGATTATTGTGACCACCTCGGTGAAATACGGCGTAATTGGCATTCTGCTTATCTGGTTCTCCGCAGAAACCATTTCCAGTGCTCCTTATTTTCTTTCATACTTTAATAACGCGTTTGGCGGAACTCGCTACGGATATCAATATGTGACCGATTCCAATTTTGACTGGGGACAAGATCTTTTGCGGCTGCAGCAATGGGTTCATAAGAATATACCGAACGAAAAAATTGCCGTGGATTATTTCGGCGGCGGCAGTCCTAGTTATTATTTAGGCAAGCAAGTTGAACCTTGGTGGTCTGCTCGAGGTAATCCAAAAGAAAAAAATATCCATTGGATTGCAATCTCCGTCAATACTTTGCAGGGCGCGCTAGCCAAAACCAAACCGAATTTCATCCGAAAACCCGAAGATGAATACAGCTGGTTGTTGAGTCCTTATCAGCCTTTTGATCGGGCGGGAACTTCCATATTTATTTATAAGCTTTAGGGTTTGTAAAAAATCCGATTTTCCACCCGAAGATCTATATATTCTAGATTAGAAAAATTCAACGTAGAACGAAGATTTTGCAATCCATTTAAAGTTTGCGTTGGGTCAAAGCGGACGCTCAATAATATTTCTGGGCCATTATAGAGAGAAACCGTTAATTCTTGTAATTCCCGATTAAACTTAATTTCTTCAATCGCTAAATTTATCTTAGGCAATGTCGATACTAACTTTAATACCACATCCAAAAAACGGTTTTCTATAATTTTTTCTCCCAACAGCATTGGTTCTAAACGATCTTCTTTAATACGCGTCACTAGACTACCCTCGGTATTAGGAGCAGATTCGAAGAGTACTCCTTCTTGATCAAACCAAAAGCAAACTTCTCCAAAACACCAAATCCCCGCCTGCTTTCTTTCCTGAATGGAAACTGTAACAGAACGAGTAAATAAATTTCTATCAATAGAAGCTAATAAAATTCCCGACGTTGGCACGCGAATCTGACGTTCTTGCCAAGCAAGCATATTCTGTTCTCCAAGCCATTGTAAAAAAGAATTATGGAAAACCAGCGGCTTAACCACGTTTAAAACCGATTCTGCGGTTAATTGGGAAATCCCCTCCACCCGGATATTTTGCAACCGAAAGACTGGCGAATATACGCCAACATATATCAATCCAGCCAAAAAAACGCTAATCGCTACGGACCAAAGAAAAATCCGCAATCGAACCCGGCTTCTTTTTCTAACTAACTCCGAGGGCTTATAATAAATCTCCACACTTTGATTATACGGCAGAGATTTCCGAAATACCAAGATATTCCTGCAATACTTGCGGGATACGGATGGTTCCTTGCTCGGTCTGGTAGTTCTCAAAAATGGCAATTAAAATTCTGCCGATGGCAAAAGCGGTGCCGTTCAAAAGATGAGCATAAACCAGTTCGCCATTTTTATTTTTATATTTAATATTCAACCGCCGCGTTTGGAAATCGGTGGTGTTAGAAGTGGAATGCGTTTCCCGATATTCTCCCTTGCCGTTATTTTGCCCCGGCATCCAGGCCTCAATATCATATTTTGCCGCTGCCGGATCACCTAAATCACCGCTGCAAATATCCAATACCCGATAGGGCAATTCCAACGCTTGCATCAGCTTCTCTTCCAAAGAAAGTAGCCAAGCGTGCTCCGCTTCGGATTGATCCGGCGCGGTAATGCTGATCATTTCCACTTTATCAAATTGATGCACCCGCAAAATTCCTTTCGTGTCTTTGCCGTAGGATCCGGCTTCCCGGCGAAAACAGGAGGAAAAAGCCGCGTAACGTTTTGGCAATGCCTGTTCGTCAAAAGTTTCGTCTTGGTGCATTGGGCCGACCGATTGTTCGGCAGTGCCGACTAAATACAAATTATCTTCCGGAATATAATACACTTCTTCCCTGCCCCGTTCTAAATAGCCCATAGACCACATGGCTTTTTCATTAACCAACACCGGCGGGATAATCGGGACAAAACCTTCCTTAGTAAGCGTTTTCATCGCAAAGTTTACTAAAGCCAATTCCAAAAGCGCCGCCGGTCCCCTAAGATAACCAAAACGGCTGCCGGATGTTTTGGATGCTTTTTCAATATCAATCAAGCCCAACTGTTCGGAAAGGGTTAAATAATCTTTTGGCGATTTAATTTTTGGCTTTGTACCCACTTCCCGCAATACTTGATTCTCACTTTCATCCTTGCCAACCCGCACGGACGCTAAAGGCAAATTCGGCATTTGGTGCAAAGTTTCCTGCCGCAATTTATCAATTACGGAAAGTTCTTGTTCAATTTTTTTGACGTCTTCTTTGAGCGCTTTGGCTTGTTCCACCTTTCGCGCCTCGCCCAGCTTTCGCTGTTCCGCGCGCAAATCGTCAAACTGTTTCGTCAGCGAACGCCATTTTTCGTCTAATTCTAAAAAAGTATCCACGAGCTTGGGATCCGCATTTTTTGCTTTAATGCCTGCTTTAACTTGTTTTGGCTTTTCCCGAATAAGGGTAATGTCCAGCATATTTTGAATAAAAACAGTATATCAGGAAAAAAAACAAAAAAAAAGCGGGCAATGCCTAATAAAAAGCTACAATGGCAGTTCCACGGTAAAACGCGCTCCCTTGCCCGCCCCTTCCGATTCGGCGCTGATTCTGCCGCGATGAGCGTCAATAATTCCTTTCGCTAAAGTTAAACCAATCCCCCGGCCGGTCGTATAAACTTTTTCCGCAATTTGGCCACGTTGAAAATAAAGATGGAAGATTTGAGGCAATTCTTCCGGCGGGATGCCAATGCCGGTATCTTGAATAATGATGCGGATGGCTTTCAGATGTTCAATTGGATGGGTAATCACGTCCGCCTGAATCGTAATTTTTCCTGTTTCCGTATATTTAATCGCATTATCAATTAAATTATACAATGCGATTTTAATTTTTCCATAATCCGCTGGAAAAGACACCGCCACCGCCGCTTCGGAAAAATCCGCCTCAAAAACTAGATTCTTTTTTTCTAGCTCCGGCAACAAATCTTCGTGGATTTCCGTAATTACTTTTTGGAGATTAATCGGCTGCAGATTTAAAGCGGTCTGGCCGATTTCCAATTGGGTAATATCCAAAAAATCATTAATCAAATGATTCATCCGTTCGGCTGCGCCAGAAGCTTTTTGCAGATCTTGGCGATGCTCTTCTTGAATCGGATTCTTCTGGTTCTCCAAAACTTTATTCAGGAAACCCCGAAAAATCGTTAACGGGGTTCTAAGATGATGCTGGGTAGTTAATATAAATTGATCTTTTGCTTTAGCTAGAGCTTCAATTTCTAAACGAGCTCTCTTTTCCACTTCATAAGCTTTTCGGATTTCTCCAGTCTGTTCTTCAACTTTTTGTTGAAGATGCTGGGTTAAATCTTCCAATTGCTCGCGTTGTTTCACCTCTCCGAATACGCTCCGCACCAGCAATACGCCAAAAACAATCACAATCGGAAATAAAACTAAATCAATAATGCGCCCCGTATCCGACACTCCGGACGAAAATAAAATTCGGCTCAAAAAGAGTATCCAAATGCCAAAGGTCAACAATTCCGCGACAATGACTTTCAAATTAAAGAGATGGTGCTTCAAAACCGCGTACGCCCACAATACCACAGCAATGCCCACCAATGGATTGCCAATGGGAGGAAACGGTATGCCATACCAAATCAAATAATTAGTGGAACCGCCCAACAAACCCACCACAATGCCAATCAAAAAATAAAGGATTTGCTTTCGCAAGATTCCCGTTGCGGATTGGTAATGTTGCCAGAGAAGATAAAATGTATAGACCGAGCAAGCTCCCCAAGAGAATAAGAAAAAGTGAAATGCTGGTCCGGCAATCGGTGAAAAAAAGGAGAAATAATTTTTCGTCGCTCCCGCAATAAATAACGGGGTAAGATTGGACAATAAGAAAATAGAAAAAAGGGTATAGAAGAAGTAAATCAGCTTTTTTTTCTGCTGATCAATACCCAAGAGAATTGTAGTAGTCTGTAAAAAACTGACCGGGATAAAAATCGCGCCAATCATCAAAATCCGAAGCCACAGCAAAGCAGTATTCGCATCGGCAGCTAACTGCCAAAAAATATAAGGTACGACCCATGCACACACTAAGAACGCAAAAAAAGTAAAACTTCTATTCAGCGGGTTGCGTCGATTACCGAGATATACCAGAAGGCCAAAAGCCGCAAACGCAACAAGATTAATGGTTTGAGAAAATATGTAGTAATTCATCACAATGACGAATTTTATTTCTGGCGCAATGTCGGGAATAAAATAATTTCTTTTACCGAATGGGTGTTAGTTAACAAGGCTGCTAATCGATCAATCCCAATGCCCAAACCCGCCGCCGGCGGCATGCCGTATTCCAGCGCTTCCAAAAAATCTTCATCCAATCGAGATGCTTCCAGATCACCGGCCCGATGCATTTTTTCCTGCTCTTCCATCCGTTCCCGCTGATCCGCCGGATCATTCAGTTCCGAAAAACCGTTGATTAATTCCGTACCCGCCGCGATCAATTGGAAGCGTTCAGTCAGCGCCGGATTATCTTGGCAAGATTTGGCCAACGGGGAAATTGCCTTCGGATAGCGGGTAATAAAAGTCGGCTGGATTAATTTCGGCCGGACCGTTTTTTTAAAAACTTCGTCCATTTCTTCTATTTTTAAATCTGCCAGACGCTTACCGCTGTATTTTTTAATAGCTTCCTCATAAGTCAGAATCGGCCAAACACCCCGAAAATCAATTTTCTGGCCGTCGTGATTGATATCTTTAAGATTTAATTTATCAATTAATTGCGTCAGCCATTGCTGGGCCGCGCGCATTAAACCTTCATAATTTTGATATGCCCAATATAATTCCAGCATCGTAAACTCGGGATTATGATCCCGATCCATGCCTTCATTGCGAAAATTACGGCCGATTTCAAATACTTTTTCCAGCCCGCCAACCAATAAACGTTTCAAATAAAGTTCCGGAGCAATCCGAAGGTAAAAATCCACATCCAAGGCGTTATGATGCGTTTTGAACGGCCGCGCCAGCGCTCCGCCCGGAATCGCCTGCAACATCGGCGTTTCTACTTCGGTAAAACCATTTTCTCCCAGCATTGTCCGCAAGGTTTCCACGATTTTGGAACGCAATAGCAATTTTTCTTTTACTTCTTTATTCAACAGCAAATCCACATAGCGTTTCCGAAAACGTTCTTCCACGTCTTTGAGACCATACCATTCCGACGGCAACGGCCGAAGGCTTTTGACCAGTAATTGCAATTGTTCTATCTGAATGCTTCGTTCGCCTTTTTTAGTTATAAAAACCGGCCCGCGTACATAGACAAAATCACCCAGGTCCAAATTATCTCGAAACAGATTAAAATCTTTTAATTGTTTTTTAGAAGCCACCGCTTGGATTACGCCGCTCGCGTCTCGCAGGTCAATAAAAAATACGCTGCCCTGGTTACGCATACCCATGATTCGGCCTACGATCGCGATTCGTTTTCGGAACAAACGCAGCGTTCCAAAATGATCCTGGATTTTTTGAATTATCTCGTGCGCTGGAACTTGGCTCGGATACGTCTGGTAACCGGCTTTTTGCAAATTATCCCGTTTCTTGATTCGCTCTTGAATAATAGCGTCCAGCATCGGAGCGAGAAATGTTTATTCTATGGAAATGACCTTGTATTCCACCTTTCCTTTCGGCGTGGTGACCGTTACGACATCTCCCGGTTTCTTGTTCAAAAACGCGCTTCCTAGAGGCGATTCGTTGGAAATCATACCTGATTCCGGCTTGGCTTCATTGGAGCCCACAATGACATATTTCGTCTGTTTCCCCTCCCGTTCCACCACCACCGTTGCGCCAATACTGACATTGCCGTTCCCGTGCCGCCTTTCAAAAACTTCGGCATTGCGCAACATCTCTTCCAATTCAAAAATACTGCCTTCCACATGGCCCTGTTCTTCCCGCGCTTCAAAATATTCCGAATTTTCCGAAAGATCGCCTAGTTCTTTCGCGCGCTTTAACCGTTCGGCAACTTCCAGTCGTTTTTTGGTTTTTAATTCGTGCAACTCTTCTTTCAATTGCTCCAGTCGTTCTTTAGTCAAATACTGTTTATTTTCCATAATATATATTGGTTGCTATTAATTGTGCACTATTTTATAGGCTCCTGTCCACAACCACCAGCGCACTTTAACAACTTCAAGCAAAACTTGCAAATAGGCGGAAAGCGCTACGTGCGTCCTCGGATCATTCACCCAAAAAATCGGGATTTCTTTGATTTTATAGCCGTAGTTTTTCGCTAAAGCGAGCGCTTCCGCGTCAAATCCCCAGCGTTCAATTTTGACCGCGTTGAATACTTTTACCGCTGCTTCCTCGGAAAAACATTTGAATCCGCATTGGGTATCCCAAATCCCCGGCAACAACAACGCTTGAATAATCAAATTGCCAATATCGCCCAGCCAACGCTTATAAAACGGCTGCGCCGGAATAGTCCGCGAACCCCTTAAGTCCCGAGAAGCGATCACCACTTCGTAGCCATCTTTAAAATACGGGAGCATTTTATTAAACTCCACGATGGAAGTGGAATTATCCGCGTCCATAAATAAACGCCAATTACCTTTGGCGCTCAACATTCCCTGCCGGACCACGTGGCCCTTGCCGTGATTTTCCGCGTTATCAATCAAATGCATATTCTGAATTAGCGGAATAAACCGGCGGACGATTTCCGCGGTTTGGTCTTTGGAGCCGTCATTGACCACGATAATTTCGTAGGAATATTCCTGATCCCGCAGATGCTTGTCAATATCAATCAGCGTAATCGGTAAACGCTTGGCTTCGTTATATGCGGGAATAATCACCGATAGAAATGGCTTGGCCATGTAATTTATTATATCACTATTTTGTAAGAATCTCCGGTCCTTTCTTGGTAATCAAAACTGTATGTTCAAAATGAGCGGACAAGCTTTTATCCCGAGTCGCATAACTGTCGTCCGGCAGTTGCAGAATATACGGATCGCCGGCGCTGACCATCGGTTCCAGCGCTAGCACCATCCCCGCTTTTAATTCCAAACCAGTATTTTTTTGTCCCTCGTTGAATACCGGCGGATCTTCGTGCAGTTCAATTCCCACGCCATGGCCAGTCAATCCCTTCACTACTTTAAAACCATGCTTCGTTACGTAATGGTTAATCGCCCAACCGATATCGCCCAGCGTTTTCCCCGGATTGCATTCTTTAATGCCGATAGTTAACGCATTTTTCGTTGCTTCCATCAGCCGCTTGGCTTCTTCGGAAATCGTACCTAGGCCAACCGTAAATGCGCCGTCAGCAATATGTCCTTGATATGTCACGCCAAAATCTAGCTTTAATAAATCGCCGGATTTGAGCTTATATCCGTTTGGCACGCCATGAACCACCACCTCGTTCAAAGACGCGCAAATGGACGCTGGAAATGCCTTAGCCGCCCCATAGGGCCGATATCCCAGAAAGGTCGGTTCGGCGCCCGCGTCCCGGATAAGCTTTTGCGCCAATGTATCCAGTTCTTTAAGAGTAATCCCTACTCGCACCGCTTTTCGGATTTCCGCGGCAATACTGGCTAAAATTTTTCCGGCAATCCGGATTTTTTTGATTTGAGCCTCAGTTTTGATCATAACGTTAGACATCCTATATCTAACTTACTAACCACTAATCACTTTTTTAATCTCCTCAAATACTTGAAATGGCGCCGGTTCGCCGTCAATTTCATGAATGGAATAACCGCGTTCGCGCATATTCTGAATAATCGGTTCAGTCCGTTCCGCATATTCTTTCAACCGCACTCGAATTACTTCCGGCACGTCTAAACTGCGGCGCCGGAGCGACGCATCACACAATGGGCAGGTTTGGCCGCTGTAGCTATTCGTCAAAAGCACCGTGCCACATACAGAACAAATCAATCGCCGGCTATTTCTTAAAATGGAGGTTTCTGATTTGACTTGCAATAGAAAAACAAAAATATTTTCTTTCCCAAATTCTTTTTCAAAAACGCTTAATAGGCTTTCGTTTTTTTCATCGCCAAAAGCTTCAAACATCGTACGCGGCGAACCACTGAAAGCAAGGCTAAATCCGGCATTGGAAAGGTGATTTACTTTTTTCCGAACAATTTCTAAAACCCATTCCGGCGTACATAACACCCCCGCATTAAAATTGGCTTTTTCTCGTTGGATAATCGGATCGTTCTGGAGAGCTGGATCATTCACAAGTTGCTCCAGATATTTACCAGTATCAAAATGAATAAATCCGAGCGCGGATGCCAATAAATTGGCCTGCGTTCCCTTTCCCGCTCCTGGCGGACCATAAATAATAGCCACTTTCTTCATTGGAAAAGTATAGCACAAAAAATCCCGCTTTCCAGCGGGATTTTTTATAATCCTTCGTATTCTCGCAGTACCAGCTGGGAATCCACTTGTTTCATTATTTCAATCGCCACCGATACGACGATTAACAACGCCGTACCGCCGATTGTGAGCAATTGAATGCCAGTGGCGATTTGAGTGAGATTCGGCAGAATCGCAATCAATCCCAAAAACAAAGCACCGAATAAAGTGATGCGGTAGATGACTTTTTTCAAGAATTCTCCCGAAGGTTGTCCCGGCCGAATACCCGGTATAAAACCGCCACTCCGTTGCAGATTTTTAGAAATCTCTTCCGGATCAAAAGTAATAATCGTATAAAAATACGTAAATAAAACTACCAAACTAAAATACATCGTTGCGTACAAAGCTTGATTGCCGAGAAAACGGCTGACGATACTATTCAACTTTAAAGACAAATCCGGCGAAAACGCTCCAGTAATTTGCGCAATCAGCTGTGGGAAAAGCAAGATAGAAATCGCAAAAATAATCGGGATTACGCCGGCTTGGTTTACTTTCAGCGGCAAATAACTAGTGGAACCACCGTACATTTTATTGCCACGAATCCGCTTGGAATAGGCGATGGGAACTTTTCTTTCTCCCTCGCTGACAAAAACTACGCCGGCAATAACCACGATACTCAATAACGCAAAAGTGATGTAAGTCGGCAATAAACTCGGATCATAATTTATAAATAAATTCCGGACTGTTATCGGAATCCGACTGACAATACCCGCAAAAATTAATAAAGAAACACCGTTGCCGATTTTTTGTTCGCTCATCAATTCCCCCAGCCATACTAAAAATATGGATCCGGCGGTAATCAGCAACACATTCCGAACCACATCAAACGCGCTCAACGCCGGCAATACTTGCTGGGATTTTAATAAATTTAAAAAACTATATCCCTGAAGAGCAGCCAATGGCACTGTCAGATAACGAGAATATCGATTAAATTTTGCCCGCCCCGCTTCTCCGTTTTCATAATACATTTCTTTAAATGACGGAAAAATCATTGTTAAAAGCTGCATAATAATCGTGGCCGTAATATACGGGCCGACGCCCAACATTACGATAGATAATTTTTCCAAACCGCCGCCAGAAAAAAGATTCAAAAATCCGATTAACTGGTTGGATTGGAGAAACGATTGCAAACGCAGCGCGTCAATTCCCGGAATCGGAATCGCGGAAAACAACCGAAATACCACCAATAAGCCAGCGACAATCAAAACTTTTTTGCGGAGATCCGAAGTTTGGAAAATTTGAATAATTTTATTCATTTTTCTTTTTTTCTAGAGCGGGCAGAACTTTACCACCGGCGGCCTCAATTTTCGCCTGAGCGCCTTTGGATACCGACAGGCCCTCAATCGTAAATGCTTTTTTCACTTCGCCGCCGCCCAGAATTTTGACATCCCCGAGAGTGGTTGAATTTACTACTGCGCCTTTTACTTTTTTCTCCAGTTCTCCAACATTCACTACGCCAATTTTTGTAATAATGGACTTATTTCTATAACCGCGCAATTTCGGCAAACGAATCAATAAATCTCGTTCCGCCGGACGAATTCGGTGTCCGGAACGGGCTTTTTGACCCTTTACGCCACGGCCAGAATAACTGCCACGCTTCCCGCCTCGGCCAATTCTTTTCTTGCGAACAATTTTAACTTTTAATTTGAGAGTATGAACTTGCATATTAGTTTTGTAATTGTTTTAAGGCTTCCATAGTAGCCAGCGCATTGGTCAATTTATTTGGTGTTCGGCCCAGGCATTTTGCCGTCGCGTCTTTAACGCCGGCTAGAGATAATACTACGCGCACTGCGCCACCTGCTTTTAATCCGTGGCCCTTGACCGCCGGCTTGATACGGACATGCGCCGCGCTGAACTTCGCTTCAATTTCATGGGCAATAGATCGATCTTTTAAATTGAATTTAAATACATGCTTTTTAGCGTCCACTTTCGCTTTTCCAATGGCAGTCTGCACATCTAATCCCTTGCCCAGGCCAACCCCGACGCGTCCTTTTTCATCGCCAATAACCAGCGTAACCCGAAAACGAAAACGCTTACCGCCCGCTACTACGCGCGTCACCCGACGAAGGTCCAAGACCTTCTCTTTAAATTCATCTTTGGGCCGCATGGACCCGCCCTGATTTCTTGGTCCTCTAGAAAATGACATAAATTTATAGTTTTAATCCTTTGGATCGGGCGCCTTCCGCAACGGCTTTGACACGGCCATGATATAAATACGCGCCTTTGTTGAATATCGCTTGCGTAATACCGGCTTTCTTGGCTTTTTCCGCAATCAATTCGCCCAATAATTTTGCCTGATCAATCTTCTTGACCTTACCAGCTTTTAACTCCTGTGTCGAAGCCGAAGCTAACGTTGTTCCTGTAAAATCATTAATTAATTGGACATAAGTAGATTTATTGCTGCGGAATACCGAAAGCCGCGGTTTTTCCGCCGTACCTAAAATCTTCCCCCGATTGCGGCGGCGGCGAAATTCCTGATTTAAATTTTTCTTTTTAGTTCTGTTCATAAGATTTTAGGCAGTGCCAGTTGTACCCGCAACTTTTTTGCCGACTTTCTTCCGAACCACCTCACTGCGATATCGGATACCGGTTCCTTTATAGGGTTCCGGTTTTTTGATGGAACGAATCTTGGCTGCCGTTTGACCGACTAGATATTTATCCAAGCCGGATATGGTAATCGCGTTTTTTTCTACGGTAATTTTTACTCCGGCCGGGGTTTTAAATCGAATCGGATGGGAAAAACCGATGTTCAACACCAATTCGTCTCCTTCCATATTCGCCCGAAAACCAACGCCGAGAATTTCTAAAATCTTTTTAAATCCTTCGCTGACCCCTAAAACCGCATTTTGCGTCAACGCCCGCATCGTACCCCAATTGGCTTTGGTTTGTAAATCATCTCCGGTAATACCAAAAGTAATTTGATTACCCTCAATCTTAGAGGTTACCCCCTTCAGAATCGGCAACGCAAGCGTGCCGCCTTTGCCCTTGCATTCCAAAACACCATTTGTTTCTTGAATAGTTACGCCTTCTGGAATGAAAATTATTTTTTTTCCGATTTTACTCATAATAGATTACCAAATATCAAATAAAAGCTGGCCGCCGACTTTTTCCCTTCGGGCGGTTCGATCATCCAAAATTCCTTTCGGGGTGGAAAGCACGGAAATGCCGAAACCTTGGCGAATTGGACGCAATTCTTTATAACCGACATATAAACGGCGGGCAAAAGTGCTTTGCACTCTCATGCCGGTAATTGCGCCTTTGCCTTTGGTATACCGCAATTGCACTTCTAAAATTCGTTTTGGCATCCGTCCTTTTTTGGCAACGCTTTCAATGAATTTTCTTTTTTCCAGCACTTCCAAAATCGCCGCGTCAAAATTGGAGAACGGCACTTTTACGCTTTCCTGGCGGACCGCCTGGGCATTTCTAATTTTTGTTAAAACATTTAAATACATAGTGTGTAATTTACCAAGAAGATTTTTTCACGCCCGGAATTTGACCCTTACTGGCAAGTTCCCGGAAACAAATCCGGCACGTACCGAACGGACGCATATAAGCACGCTTTCGGCCACAGCGAAAACATCGGTTGACGATCCGGGTGGAAAACTTTGGTTTCTTTTTGGCTCGCGCCATTACGGAAATTTTTGCCATAATTATTTATTGCTGCCTTCTTTTTTAAAAGGGATGCCGATCGCCCGATACGTCGCAATCACTTGTTCCCGACTTTTTACCACTTTCGGTACGACGGTTATTTCCATCCCGAAATTCACCCGGGAAGTTTCCGGAACAATTTCCGGAAATACTACCTGCTCTTTTATACCAATGGTGAGATTACCGTTTTTATCCACCGATTTCAAGTCAATGCCGCGAAAATCCCGCACCCGAGGCAGAGTAATCCGGACCAGCCGATTCAAAAAACTGACCATCCGCTCACCCCGAAGAGTTACTTTTAAACCGACTACCGTGCCAGCGCGCAGTTTAAAACCGGCGATGGATTTGGCAGCTAAGCGGGGCGACGGTTTTTGGCCGGTAATCGTACTCAATTCCTTCTGAATTTCCGGCAATACTTTGTCTTCAAAATTCGGCTGGCTGGAAAGCCGGCCCACTCCGATATTCACCACTGCCTTTTCAAATTGTGTGTAATGAGATTTCATAATTAGTAAGTAATGGCCGCTTGGCATTTTTTGCAATAGCGGATTTTTGTTTCGCCTTCAAAACGATAGCCGATCCGGGCCGGTTTCTTGCAGGAATTGCACACCACCATCAAATTTTCCACTGTTACCGGGCGGGAAATGGAAATGATTTCTCCTTTTTCTCCCTGCTTAGTCGCTCGTTTGTGCTTTTTAAACATATTCAAACCCTGCACCAACACCCGTTGATTTTTTGGATCAATTTTCAAGACCTTCCCCTGCTTCCCCTTATCCTTACCAACCATTATTTGCACGTTGTCGTTTTTGTGAATCCTCATATAAATATCATATTTACACCACTTCCTCCGCCATGGAAAAAATAGTTTCATAACCTCGCTCTTTAATTTCTCTCGGCAACGGTCCGAAAATACGGGTGCCGCGCGGTTCCTTTTTTTCATCAATCAAAACCACTGCGTTCTCATCAAAACGGAGATATGATCCGTCTTTGCGGTGGAAAGTTTTCCGCTGGCGCACCACTACTACTTTCACAATATCTTTCTTTTTAACGGCTTTTCTGGGTTCGGCGATTTGCACGGAAGCAATTACTACATCGCCGATACCCGCATAGCGCCGGCGACCGCCGCCGAGCACGCGAAAACAACGGACGATTTTAGCGCCGCTGTTATCTGCTACTTTAAGTATGGTGCGTTCTTGAATCATATAATTAAACTTTTTTTATCACTCGCCAACATTTATCTTTGGAAATCGGTCGGGTTTCTTCAATGATAACTTTATCCCCGGGGTGGTATTCATTATTCTCATCATGCGCCTTGAAACGGGTGGTGGCCTTGTAATACGTTCGGTATTTATTATTGAATTTCAACCGCTCTACCGATACGACAACGGTTTTTTTCATTTTATCGGAAACTACTACGCCTTCAATCCGACGAATTTTTTTCTCCGATGCGGAAACAGCCGGCGTCGTTTTAACGGTTCCGGTTTTTTTCTCGGTCTGATCGGCTGGCGATTGATTTTTACCAAAAATATTAAACATAAGTTTATTTTATATTCTGCTTCTCCCGCAAAACAGTTTGAATGATAGCAATCGTCTGTTTAATGGATCGGATCTCCCGAACATTCTTCACTTTTCCGGACTGTAAGTCAACCTGCATATCCCAAAGGGTATCTTTTTTCTTTTTCATTTCTTCCCGCAATTCCGCTTCCGGCTTATTTCTTAATTGTTCCAAGGCTTTCTTTTTCATACAATGTATTTGTTATATTTTAGAAATAAATCGGGTTCGCACCGGCATTTTGTGTCCGGCGAGACGCAAGGCTGCTTGCGCAATTTCTTTGGATACGCCGTCCATTTCAAACAAAATTCTTCCCGGCCGCACAATCGCGACATAATGATCTACATCTCCCTTGCCACCGCCCATAGTCACTTCCGGTGGTTTTTTGGTAATCGGCTTGTCCGGGAAAATCCGAATCCATAATTTTCCTTCCCGTTTCATGAAATT
>C687J35174_10004979_pt1 | contig 17650 bp, 17 predicted proteins | sample RifCSPhighO2_01_FD_35174 | JGI IMG/M metagenome (IMG submission 35174) | reverse complement strand
GGCGGTGTACTCGGGTATGGTACCCGTGACATAAGGCAGTGTAAGGGTTTTTGAGCAACTTTTCCATTGAGACTTTAGGGTTTGTGGGTCGGGGTCTCTTTTTTGAGAATGAGACGAATTGGACATAAAACATCTGTCTACCTATCGCTGGTCTGGACTTCCTGCCACTTTCGTTCTCTGTTGTGGAAACCAAATGCCAACAAATGCCAATTTTTGAGATATAATATAAAGCATGACAGTCGGCGAATTGGTATATCAAACAGCAATCAAGGATGGGTACAACCCTGAGGAGATTCCGCCTGAGTTGAAAAAGATTGCTGAGGTATATCAAAGAGTCTTCGATACTATGCGAGAGCCAATGAAGAGAGTGTCCGAGATGGCTGAATCTATGCAGGCACCGATCAAGCGTATCTACTCAGTAGCCGAATCTGTACGGCCGCAGATGGAAGCTCTCAGCAAAATACAACTTCCCTCGAGATCGTTTATACCATCATATATGTACGACGAGGATGGTGAATTCACTTTGCCTGAGTTCACTCGACCGGTTCAGGAAGTACGGATCGTGAACCCAGAAGTTCTTGCTATCGCACCAGCAAAACAGGAACAGGAGCGTGAATATATAACCGCCTCATATATTCTTCCTGGCAACGCAAAATGGGAGTCGCTCGAAATACAGTTCATTGATGGGCATTTCGTCCGCGTCTCGTACCCGGACATGGAGTCAAAGAAGTTTGATTTCAAGGACATGGGCTTTATGGATACTAGAAATGTTCAGCCGGACAGGAAATGGCAATTACTTAAGTCAATTGCGGATCACCGAGGATATCTAACCAAAGAACACTGGGATGGTCGCATGCACCGCAACATCAAATACGAACTCAATGGGAGACTCAAGCGGTTCTTCGGCATGACGACCAGCCCTATTCCTCGATACACTCGTCGCGATGGGTACATGACACTCTTTGTCATTCGAGGAGATCGATAGTCATTCTGTCTGGGATGACGATGTAAAGACCTTTTGCCACTTTGGCAAAAGGTCTTTTGTTTGATGGAAATTTTTGTCATTTATCTTCCTGTGTCGGCACGAAATTGTCATTTGATCCCTAAATGACGATTAGGGTTAGGAGAGCATTAATAAGACCCTCTTCTGAAATTAACCCATGGCAAAAGAAAAGATCACATGGTCGCCCACCACTCGCAAGCTCGGCGACTTGATCAAGAACGGATACAATCCGCGCAAGCTAAGCGAGAACGAACGCAGGGACTTGGAGAAATCTGTGACGGAATTTGGGACGGTCGTTCCTATTGTCCTCAACATTGGCTCCAGAGCCAACATCATTATCGGCGGCGAACAGCGTATCAAGGTATACGCAGATTTAAGCATCGAGGATGTCGAATGCATGGTACCTTCGCGTGAGCTTTCACTCGAAGAAGAGCGAGAACTCAATCTTCGCCTCAACAAGAACACCGGCTCTTGGAACGAGGAGCTTCTCAAGGAGTTCGATATGAGCGTGCTTCTTGATGTCGGCTTCGGTGACGAGGAACTTCAGAGCCTATTCGATGATGTCGATGTAGTTGATGACGACTTCAATGTCGAGAAGGCACTCAAGGAGACAATCACTCCGAAAGTAAAGTCGGGAGAGATCTGGGAACTCGGTAAGCACCGTCTCCTTGTTGGCGACTCGACCGATACCGAGCTGGTACAGAAGCTCATGGCTGGCGACCTTGCGGACATCGTGTACTGCGACCCTCCATACAACATCGGACTCGACTATTCCAAAGGTGTTGGCAACAAGGAAAAGTACCAAGGCTCATATTCTGGCAAGGACGACTCCAAGAAGGACAGCGACTACATGGACTTCTTGGACAAGAGCATGGAGGTGGCGAAAGGTGCCGCTAAAAAAGACGCTCACCTCTTCTACTGGTGTGATTCCTCATACATCGGAATGGTGCAGGCATTGTACGCAAAGCACAAAGTGAACGCGAAGCGTGTCTGTCTGTGGCTTAAGAACAACCAGAACCCCACGCACAAGATCGCCTTCAACAAGGTGTACGAGCCGTGCGTGTACGGAACGATCGGAAAGCCGTACCTCAATACGGGGATGAACAACATCAACGAAATCCTTAATCAGGAGGTGACCACCGGCAATCAAGTGCATGACGAGATACTCGACATGATAGATATTTGGATCGAGAAAAGGGACAACGCGCAGTCATACCAGCATCCCACTCAAAAGCCTGTGACCTTAAACGAGAAACCGTTCAAGAGATGCAGTGCACCTCTCCACATTGTGTTCAGTGGATTCGCAGGAAGCGGGAGCGACCTGATTGCGTGCGAGGAACTTAATCGTGCATGGCGAGGTGTCGAGAGGGACCTCATCTTCGCGACCATCGTTATCGACCGATGGGAGAAATTTACCAACCTTAAGGCGAAGAGAATATATGAAAGTAAATAAAGGAGATATTTTTAAGGTTGGCGACCATATCATCGCCTGCGGCGACTCGCTCGACAGGGCGTATGTCGGGAAGGTTATCGGCAAGCACAAGATTCGCGCGGTCGTCACTGACCCGCCCTATGGAGTTGCGTATGTCGAAAACAAGAAAGGCTTCCTGAAACTGAGTGCAGACGAAGATAAGGCAATCACCAATGACCACCTCCAGAGCGAGGAGAAATACGAGGACTTCACCCGTGGCTACCTCGGGGCGGTCATTCCGTATCTCGCCGAATACAATGCGGTCTACATCTTCAATGCCGACCCGATGTTCCCGAGTCTTCGCGCGGGCATGAAGTCCGCAGGCTTCTACTACAGCCAAATGATCATATGGTTCAAGAATCAGCCTGTTATGAGTAGGAAGGATTATCTCTCGCTTTATGAGCTGATCGCCTACGGCTGGTTCGGCAAGCACAAGATGGAACGGTCGAAGGCGCGGAACGTCATCTGCCATCCGCGTCCTACGAAGTCGAAATTGCACCCGACACAGAAGCCAGTCGGTCTTCTGCGAAAGATTATTCCGAACTCAACGAAGGTCGGTGACGTTGTGTATGATCCCTTCCTCGGAAGCGGTTCGACGGCTGTCGCCTGTGAACACTTGGGTCGAAAGTGTATCGGTATTGAACTTGATGAGACGTATGTGGAAATCTCAATCAAGCGACTTGAAAAACTCACTGGCACAACAGCGGTGAAAATATAAGCATATGCAGGGAGAAGATTTTTCCAAGGATCCATACAAAAAGCAGGTCTACGGAACCTATGCTCTTTGGAAGTCTCTTCCTTCGTTCCTCAAGGGACAGCCGAGAGTTGCGCTTGAAAAATTCGGCATCGAGGAGGAAACGATGTTTGAGTTGCTCTCCATAAAGACGCAATTAGATTTCTCAAATAAGTACGATGTCGATACCGGCACGCTTACCGATTGGAACAAACGACTTGAGAAAGACGGACTAACCAATGATCTGAACGCATGGGCGCGGAAGCTCACACCGAACGTCATCTTCGCCCTCTACAAGAACATCATCAAGAGCGGTCGAGCGCATGAGGTCAGAGCATGGTTTGAGATCGTAGAGCATAACTAATATGGAACCCATCAATCTAGAAGAAATAAACAACATTCTCTCGGACACCCTCCGCAAGGTGGTGAACAGAGAGATATCGCACAAGCAGGCATCTATGATCGCCAAGCTTGCTTCGACGTTGTCGCGGAATATCGCCAACACGGAGCTTAAGGAACGGGTCGAGTTCCTTGAGAGCATGCTGAGCAAAACACGATGATATGAAAAATCTGAACAAGATCATTAAGAGGTCGAACCTCACCCCACTTGAACGGATGACCGCACTCGTACACAACACCGAGCATAAACAGAAAACTGGCAAGAGCATGCTCTCGGATGCGGAACTCCATACTCTCACTCAAGGCTGGGCGGCACGGATGGGAGAAGCAAACGAATACAACCGCTATCTTGAGATTGCTCGTCTGGAGGGTTCGATGCGGATGGATGCAACAATGTTCTCGTACCGCGTGGAGCTGTCAGCCGTCCGCAACCAGCGAGTGCTCGCATATTGTCTTGCGGATATGAAGCGCATGAAAGGGATACATAACGATGAAATGATGCAGGGTATTACCGAGGAAGAAGGTATCCGCTTCGCCACCGCCCATACCTATCTCGAATACCACTACGTCCTCCATACCTTCACCCTTGAGAACCTGCCACTCGAGGTGCGAGAAGATCTTGCTCTCCTTGATGACTCCGTTGGACACAGCAAGCGATACCTTGAAGAGCAAGTACTCCTCTACGAAATGCTTAGGAGCGGAACGTTCAGTACGAAGAACAAGGATACGCTCGTAGACACCATCATCTCACGCCTTTACTTTGAAGGCATTAAGAAGATTCGCGGCGGCACCGAACGAGACGGCTTCATGGTCGGCGATTTCTATGCAGAACTCCCACTTGCGGAGGTGATGCACAGGGTTGCTCACGATGCGGGCATTGTGTGGAAGGACAAGGATGAGGAAAAACTACTCGATGATATCGAAGCGTACGCAAAAGAAAAGGACGTAACGATGGTGTCGCTTGCACGCAATTCGCTGCGCTCATGGCTTGACGACGGACTGTTCACAAGAGACTTTGCTCCCATCTTTGACAGCGATCGGCACGACACCTGGAACAGCGATACCAAGAAAAGCCATAAGGAATTATTCGCCATTTGGTATGCGGAACTAGAAAAGTCCCGAAAGTATTTTGCAGGACTCTTCAGTGCGCGTAAGTTGAAGCGGCAGGATATGGAGATGACTGTCCTCGGTGAGACAAAGGTCATAGAGATACTCACCGGCGAGAGTTTGTATATGTGCACGGAGAATCTTGAATTTGTGCGGCAATACAAAAAGCAGGTAGAGATGATCCTGCCGTTCTCGAATTTTGCGCTCTTCATAGAAAAGTACGCTAAACCTGTAGAAAACTACACTACCCTCTGCCAGTTCAGAGCACTCGGCAAAAAAGCATCGGATGTGTTTGATGCCAACTTCACCGAAGAGTACGACAAGCTCGTCGAGTCATACGAGGACGAAATAAATATCCTCAATCACGAACTCGGCAAGCTCACCGACATGGCTACCGAGCATGTGTACACGAATAGCGACGAAGATTTCAGGTACGGCATCCATATCACCGATGGGAGATTCCGTTATATTCTTGAAGAGAACGGTGAAAAAGCCGACATTATCGAAAAGTACACAGAGGAGTTTAAAAAGGTGATGCGATAGGGCTAAGTTGCTTTGTTAAGTATGGAAGAGATCATTGCGAGAGGAACCTCATAGTCTCGTAAATCAAGGATATATGGCGCTTCCTTGCCGTCCTTGAATATGTGGAGGCCGTCAGAACGCAGTTCGAGCGACCCAATCTTCTTGAATGGAAACGAGAATTGCTTGCGGTAGCCGATATAGCCGATGCGCTGGTTGGTGATGTAGAATGCGCCGGAGTCTTCGGTATCCATGATTTCCTTGGATACACTGCTTACACCAATCGAACCTACACGGTAGCGCACCCCTTTCATGATCTTTACCGATCCAGTCAGACCTCCGTAGTTCACACGAGTTGTTACTTTCTTTCGCTTCATAAGGCTTGCGGCAACTGCCCAGTGTAGTGCCTCGCCCTCCTTGAATACGATATTGACCTCGGACTGCCCGTTCTCGATTGTCGGTAATACGCCCTTGTCCACGAGCGCGAGCGTGTAGAACTTATTAAAGTTGTCCTGATTGAACGCAATGTCGCTCTTTGAGAGATTGAAGTGATTGAGTAATTTCTCAAGTGAATTTTTCTCATCATCGGTAATCCGCTTATCGGATCCGATATTCGTGAACACGGAAGCGACCGAGGTCTTATGAATACCATTCACATCCTCTGCCGACAGACCGAACTCCTTTTGCATCTCGGAAAGTTTTGCATTCTCCTCAACCGACAATTCACCATCAGCAAGGAATGAGCTGATTGATTCCTGATATTTCTTGAGGCCATCTCTTCTCTTGAAATATCTCTGTACAAATTCTGGTAATTTGAGCTCCATGGCTAGTTAGTTTGCTCAACCTTAACCTCCCAGTTCACGCCACTGATAACTTGGACATAGTAGAGGCCGGGAGCCATGCCGCGATACGTGGTCTGACCTTCGCCCTGTTCGGATCCGCTGGTCGAGATGTGAAGTCCAGGTCCGGTGTATCCACCATTCTCTTTCTCAAGACTTACGCCTGAGAAGCTACCGCTTGAGCTTGATCCACAACAAGTGGTAGCAGTGACACGCACTTTCTTGCTGGTCACATTGAATGATTCGGAATCTTGATTGCCCTTGCCTTTAAGGGTATAGATTTCTGTCCAGACTTCTTCTTGTGGTGCGGATTCGCTTCCACCTGATTGGCTGTCTATCGCTTGGCGAGCTTCATCTATCGAACTCGACATAACGGTTCCTCCGATGATGAGGATGACGGCGATGACGAATCGTGCCATGCCCGAGAAGTTGATCTTGAGATGCTTCTTAGTGAGCGTGTTGACTATTGGTAATAAAATTACACCGGCGATGATGACGGCGACATAGCCTCCAGCAAGACCAATGATGATGGTCAGGATGCCGAGAAGCCAAAGAACTATTGAACCTGCTGAAACCGATTTAACGGCTTCGGTGTTTTCGTTATTCATATTTTTGGACGGTTTTTACTAATCTAATAATTCTGGCGGGTAGCAAAAAGCTCCTAACCAGGCCGATATACCCCGTGAGGTATACCCATACCCCTTTCGAGATATGACCGTCCAAAGTAGCTCTGATTAGGAGTTCTTTACTTTGGACGGATTTGCGACCATATCCGAAGAACTTTAAGGCTTTTCGGGGTTAGGTCCCTTATTCAGTTGTACCAAGAACATAATACCAAAATTGATGGTATTAGTCAGTAGCTTAGCCTAGAAAAAGGCTGTTGCGAAGGGGTCAATTACCAACAGGAATATAAAAGTTATTATTTTTTCTTGCGTAGGATTTCATGTAGTGCGGCTACACGCTGCTGAATGGAGCGAAAGGTATGCTCATACTCTTCCGGAGTCTGCGGGTCATCTACCAGCCATTCCTCAAATTTGTCTCTCGGAAACATGTCCGGAATGAGACAACCAAACGAGACAATATAATCAGCCTCACTCAGCATCTCGTCCGTGAGTTTTTTTGGTACTTGTTTCGTGTACTCGACAGCATGACGGCTTAAGATATCTGCCACTTGTGGATCAACTTCTGTTGCAGGAATGGTGCCCGCACTGACTGCACGAGCAGGGACGCCCTCTTTGTTCGCAAAGTGATTAAAGATAGCTTCAGCCATTTTGCTACGCTTCTTATTTTCTGTACAAGCAAAAAGGATTTTCTTCATATTACTTCAAAAAAATAAGGGCTTACACACTACTCCTTCTTATTCTTAGTAATTTACTAAGTTCAATCCACCACGTTGTGACAAATGCCACAGCAATGATGCCCAGCCATATATGTACAGGAATAAACGTGGAACTCATATATTGCTGAATTGATGAAACATTCGTAATGGCAACAGCCAAAACAACCATTCCTACCAACCAGAAAGTAGCGAAGCGATTCGAGAACAACCCCTGACGCAACAATGATAACTTTTCCTGTTTGAGATTAAGCGCAAGCAGAATGTGACCTAATAGCCAAGTAACAAATGCGGTTGTCTGAGCAAGCACAACATTTCCTGTTTGATAGTAAACCAAGAGATATAGTGTGGTGATACCAAGGGCAAGCCATACGCCATTCTTAGCAATACTGAATACAAGTTCTTTCCCAAGAAAATCCTTGAGCTTGCGCACTCCTTTTTGCAGAACATTTGGCTCTGCTGCTTCCGTCACAAATATTGTTGATGACGCAAGATCCATAAGGAGTTCGGTGAGAATAATATGGATTGCTGCAAACGGAAATGGAACGCCCAGTGCAAGTGGTATAAGAAATATGGAAAGAAGAATTGCTTTTGCGGTAAGATAGTAGGTAAGTCCTTTACGGAAATTATCGTGTGCGGTGCGTGCGATACTGATTGCTTCGGCGATGTGCGTGTAATTATCGTCAGTGAGAACGAGGTCTGCTGTTTCCTTGGCAAGATCGGTGCCGATTTCTCCCATAGCGATGCCGACATTAGCGGCACGTAATGCCGGTGCGTCATTTATACCATCGCCTATTACCGCCACCACCTCTCCCATACGCTTCAGCGCTTCGACTATACGAAGTTTCTGTGATGGTTCAATGCGCGCAAAGACCGTAGTGCTTCTCAGTGTCGCCTCAAGCAAGGCATCGTCCATTGTGGAGAGTTTGCTTCCGACAATCACTTCCGAAGCTAGTCCAAGTTCGGTCGCTAGCGCTCTTGCCGTATCGGGATGATCTCCCGTCACAATATACGTCTTTACTGATGCATCCTTGAGAGAAGTCAGTGTTTCTTTTACACCATTTCGGATCGGGTCAGTGAGCACAGCCAGAGCTAGGAGCGAAAGATCATTCTCCTTTCCACACGCATACGCAACAACTCTCCTCCCTTGTGCAGTAGCAGCAGTAATCGCTTCTTCAATCTTTCCATTGTGGGCATGTCCCGTATGAGCAAGTATTTCTTCGGTCTTACCCGCCCTGTATACTGCACGCTCACCACTTCTGTCGTATATGATTTCACGCCACGGTTGTGATTCAGAGAACCCTTTGAAGTGTAAAGGTGTCTCTTCTGTACCAGCACTCGATACAGCAGCGCGAACTGCTGTATCAGTCGGATCGTTACTGTACCGAGGCAATGCGTAGAAGATTGAGCGTTGTGTTTCCGCAGACATCTCCTCTGGAGACACATGTGTGCCATCAGAGAGGACGAAGTAATCCACGCTCATTCTATTCTCAGTTATCGTTCCGGTCTTGTCTGTCACGATTGCGGTAACCTGCGAGAGTGATTCAACTCCATGAAGGCGTTTTACCACCAGATTAATTTTCGCAAGCTTGAATGAAGCAAGCGCAAGCGCCATCGTGATAATAACGGGAGGTTGACCGGGAATCATGAGAAACGTGAGTGCAAGCCATGTCACAACCATTTCCTCAAAGCTAAGGCCTTGCAGAAAACCGACTGCAGGAATGAGTGCACTCACTCCAATCGCAAAAAAGAGCAAGATTTTTGCCAGTTTTTTCATTGCCGTCTGGAGCACTGTCTTCTCCTTAGTAACTCTGCCAACATCGCCAGCAATCTTGCCAAACTCACTTTCTTTACCAACCGCCGTCACAATAGCCGTACCTTCACCATTTTGGATAATCGTTCCAGCGAATATCATGTTGCGACGCTCAGCAAGCGAAGTGTCGAGAGATAGTGTTGTGCGAGCATCTTTTTCAACAGCAAACGACTCCCCGGTAAACGAGGCCTCGTCTACAGTGAGACCAGAGGATTCAAGCAGCCGTGCATCGGCAGACACACGGGTACCTTCAGTAAGAATAAGTATGTCACCACAGACCACTTGGTTTGTCGCAATGTCCTGGTGCTGACCGTCACGAATTACTTTTGCTGTTGCGGCAGTGAGCCGTCGTAGCTGCGTCATGGTTTGGTCAGTCCGGTACTTATTCACAAATTCAACGCCAATGTATGCGGCGACCACAAACACCATGACCACCGCCTCAGCCACCTTGCCGAACAATAACGACAATCCTCCTATTGCAAGGAGTACGATCATCATCGGTTCACGGACTCCATCGATAATAAGCTCTAGTGCTGTTGCTGGCTTGATTTCCTCAATAGTATTTGCACCAAATTTATGACGATTACGATCAACCTCCTCCGAAGACAACCCCTTTTTAGTATCTGTTTCAAATATCTTTAAAATCTCATTCAGCGGATGCGTATAAAAATCTTTCATGTTGCATAATTATAACATTTTCAACAAGTGTATCGCTACAGAAAAACACCCGATAGACGCTAGTATGAAGTATCTACGATTAAAATTGAGGAATTCAAGCTGGCCAATTTATCAACTTCGTAGGCTCGTGGGACGCTCTAGACTCCTAGGGAGGGTTGCGTCATCAATGTTGTTGTATGAATAACACAATACAAGCGCCGCACGGGATGGCGGCCAAACAAGAAGCAATCCCCGTAAAGGTGAAATACTGCCTTTATGCTAGAAAAAGTAGTGAGTCTGAGGAACGGCAAGTCTTGAGTATCGACAGCCAGATCAAGGAGATGCTCCAGCTCGCCGAACGCGAAGGACTGGAGATCGTGACGATGAAGCGCGAATCGCATTCGGCAAAAGAAACTGGGCAACGGCCGGTGTTCAACGAGATAGTCGAAGAAGTCAGGGACGGCAAATACAACGGCATCCTCACATGGGCACCGGATCGCATCTCAAGAAATGCCGGAGACCTCGGACGAATCGTGGATCTGATGGATGCGGGAAAGTTGCACATGATCCGAACTTTCGGACAGACCTTCGGCAACAACCCGAATGAGAAATTTCTACTGATGATTCTCGGCTCGCAAGCAAAACTTGAGAACGACAACCGAGGTATCAACGTGAAGCGAGGACTGCGGACGAGAGTAGAGATGGGTCTCTGGCCGGGCATGGCACCGCTGGGGTACCTCAATCAAAAGCTCATGGACAAGAAATGCAGAATCGTCGTCGACCCGCAACGCGCACCAATTGTAAAGCAGATGTTCGAGAAGGTCGCGTACGAGCAATGGTCTGGTCGCAAGGTATACAACTGGCTTCGCTTCGACCTTAATTTTCATACGCGCGGCAACAGACCGCTGACCTTGAGTGGTGTGTATCGAATGCTTCAGATGCCGATATATTACGGACCATTCGAGTACCCTCGAAGTTCAGGACAGTGGTATCAAGGCACGCATGAGCCACTTATCACCGAAGAATTATTCAGAAAAGTGCAGGAACAGCTGAAGCGAGACAAGATCGTGCGCGAGAACCGAGAGTTCGCCTTCACCAAACTATTCACCTGCGGTATGTGCGGATCAGGGATTACGGCACAGGAGAAATACAAACTGCTCAAGGACGGCACGAACGCCAAGTACGTCTACTACTCCTGCTCGAAAGCGAGGGATCGAAACTGCAAGAACAAATACATCCGCGAGGAGGAACTGGTCGAGGAATTGTTCAAGATCATTGATAAGCTGAACATGAACGAGCTTGGCATGCGGATGAAGCTCGAGGAAGAGATCAAGCGATTCAACCGACTGCAAAGGTTGGCGGTCAAAGGCAAGCCGAAGATGCAGATTGACGAGGATGACATCGCCACGCGCGAATACGCCAAGTATGTGCTACGCGAAGGAACGCCGCTTGAGAAGCGCGAATTGATGGGTCACTTGCGGTCGAGACTGGTGCTGAACGACAAGAAGATTACTCTGGTAGAGGAATAGGAATTGTAAAAATAAGAGGAAAAATCCCTAAGGATAAAAAGCTTAAAAAATGTTAAAATAGGCTTGATTTCAATATGAAAGTCAAGCTGCCCTCATTGGATTTTAAATACCTAGAACGAAATGAAAGTGTTGTAAAACAACGCGTCTTTCCCGTTCATGAAATTGATGCAGAGATTGATGACATTACAGAAGTAAGGGGCGGACTTGTCATTCTCGAGCAGGACGATGAAATTGAGGCTGAAAATGCCTCAATTTTAGTAATAGGCCCTCGTGGCATCGCCCCTGATACTCACCAGCGAATAATACGTTTCGACGAAACTCCGACAAGAGAAAATATTGCCGATCTCTCTACGGGAGAGTGGGTGGCTCATCCGCGTATTGAGGAAGTCAGAGCAAACCCAAGCAGTCCAAGTGTTGTCCTCGAATCATGGGACAGCTCCTTTTCATACAAAGAGGAAGATCCTTCAAACAACATAAAAGGGTTGCGATCTCCGCAAATTGGTGCGCTCCATGCGATACACGCTCACTGGATCGTTGATGACTCAACTGCCACTGTCGTCATGCCGACGGGTACAGGAAAGACGGAGACAATGCTATCCACGCTTCTTTCTAAAAAGTGTTCAAAGATTCTGGTCGTCGTCCCAACAGATGCTTTGAGAAATCAAATCGCTGAAAAATTTTTGTCACTCGGAGTTCTTAAGACTTTCGGAATAGTGCCTGAATCATATCAACACCCAATCGTCGGTATTCTGCGCGAAATGCCGGTGAACATGACAGAACTCGATAGTGTCTTTGAGGCATCAAACGTGGTTGTTACCACTATCAATATCGCTGGCCAGCTTTCAAAAGAAATGCAGGCAAAGATGGCTACTCACTGCGAGTATCTTTTTATTGACGAAGCTCACCATATCGGGGCAAAGACATGGAAGGAGCTGAAGCTCGCGTTTAAGAAAAACAAGATTCTTCAGTTCACGGCCACTCCTTTCAGAAATGACAATAAGGCGGTAGATGGAAAGATTATTTTCAAGTATCCACTCAAGAAGGCCCTTGAGAATGGCTACTTCAAGAAAATAAAGTTTGACCCTGTAAGTGAGTTCGATCCTGAGAAGTCAGACAAAGCAATTGCAGAGAAGGCTGTTACTCAGCTACGGGCAGATCCAGCGAATCACATTCTTATGGCTCGTGTTGAGACAGTCGCAAGGGCTAGAGAAGTCTTCGAGCTATATAAAGGCTATACAGAATTCAATCCGGTACAAATACACACCGGCATCAAGTCCGTGAAGGAGCGTAAGAAAATTCAGGCAGATCTGATCGCAGGAAGGTCTCGCATAGTGGTCTGTGTAGATATGCTTGGAGAAGGCTTTGACCTTCCAGAACTTAAGATTGCCGCTTTCCATGATATTAAGAAAAGTCTTGCAATTACTCTCCAGCTCGCAGGTCGTTTTACCCGAGCAAGAGATGATCTTGGAGATCCGACTTTTATTGCCAATATTGCCGACGTAAAAGTTCGAGAGGAATTGAAGAGATTGTACGAGCATGAGGCTGATTGGAATGCATTGCTTGAGCAGATCGGTGAAGAAGCAATTGGTGAGCAAGTATCGCTTCAGCAGTTTGCCGCAGGGTTCACTGGTCTTCCAACTGATATACCTCTTCAGAACCTGCATCCCGCATCCAGTACTGTCATATACAAGACGAAGTGTACCGATTGGGACCCAGAGAATTTTGAGAGGGGTATGAAAGGTCTCGGCACTGTCGACAAACTTTTTAGCGGCATTAATAAGGAGAAGAAAGTGCTGTTGGTAGTTACAGGAAAAAAAGTTGCCGTGGACTGGCTTAAGCTGCCCGATGTATTCAACTGGGCATGGGAGTTGTATATCGCTTACTGGAACGAAGACACAAAAGCCCTTTATATCCATAGCTCAAGCAATGCAGGGTACTTTAAAAGTCTTGCTGTAGCTCTTGCAGGTGAGGATGTTGAACTTGTGCAGGACGATGCGGTATTTCGGTCTCTGGCCGGAGTGAAGAGACTGAAACTCTATAACGTCGGTCTTAGAAAGCAGATAGGTAGGCTGATTCGCTACACCATGCAGGCTGGGTCTGATGTTGAGGCAGGACTTGATGAACTGCTTAAGCGGACTTCGATTAAGTCGAACATGTTTGGTGCGGGTTATGAAAGAGGCGCAAGAACGTCTATAGGTTGCTCGAGGAAAGGAAGAGTCTGGTCTCGAAGAGTGATTAATATTGACGCGCTCGTGCGTTGGTTTGATTACATCGGCTCCAAAGTTCTCGATGAGACCATTGATCCGGATGAAGTACTTAAGGGTACGCTTAGGCCTAAAATTGTCGGTGTCCGGCCTGCTAAAGTCCCTGTGCGTATTGATTGGCCAGAAATGTTTTATCTTCAACCAGAGACTGATTTCGTACTCATGCTCGGTGGTACCAGAGTACCGCTTCATTTGGCTGATATTGAATTGAAGAATACTAATGACACAGGCAATTTGGAGTTCTCAATAAAATCTGGAGAGATTACATCTGATTTCACCCTAACTCTTCAGGAAAATGGTGATAACAAAACTTATGAGTTCTCCAAGAACACAAGAGATGAAGCAAAAATACTTTATCGTGGTGAGACTGCGTTAACAGAGTTTTTCAACGAGAATCCGCCTATCTTCTGGTTTGCAGACGGATCTTCCCTTGAAGGGAATACTTACATCGAACTGAATGAAACTCCTCCTGCAATTGCAGACAATAAAGTGGAGGTTTGGGATTGGCAGGGCACCGACATTCAAGCTGAATCACAAGGGGTGAATAAGCGCCAAGATTCTATCCAATATAAAGTTATACAGAAACTCGTTGCTGAGGATTACGAAGTCGTCTTTAACGACGACGGTTCAGGAGAAGCAGCGGACATTGTTGCTATAAGGACTGTCGAAGGAACTCATAAATATATCGAGGTTGATTTGTATCACTGTAAATTCTCGAGTGCAGCAACTGCCGGAGCGCGTATCGGAGATCTGTATGTGGTGTGCGGGCAGGTTCAGAGAAGCGCGTACTGGAAAGAAAGTGCCGAAAGACTTTTTACTCACTTGCTCAGAAGGAACCCTCTTAAACACAACGGTCAGGAAGTTGATCGTTTTGAAAAAGGTGATCAAAAGATCCTTGAGAAGATAAGCCGTATGAGCGAGGTCATGGAATTCCGAATGAATATACATCTTGTTCAGCCGGGTGTTTCTAAGGCGCGGATGAGCGATGAGCAGAAGAAGCTCCTAGGCATCACGGACCATTATTTGTTGGAAACCTACGAACTCCCGTTCAAGGTAATTACCTCTGCTTAAATCATTTGAGAAGAAATGACTTGGTATCAAAAGACATTAAAGAAATGCGGAAAGGAAATCCTGACAGGAGCGATTTTCTCGATCATCTGTACGCTCGCATTTTTCCTGTGGATTTATGGAATGGGTAAGACCTTCACATGGACGGATATCAGTCCTATAGATCCGCCATCCATTTTCGTACGCATCTTCTACAGCGCCCTTACGTTCGTGACGCTGGGCGCTTTCCTGTACAAGATTAAGTTCTATCAGGGCCTGTATCGGATACTTGGGAACTGGCAATCCTTCAAGGAGGCGAAGGCAATCATTTGGGTACTGCTCATGGGAACAATGTTCTTTATCATCGTTCCGTTGGTCGTAGATATTCTTAATGGAATCCTCTCAATTACATACAACCTATTTGCTCTTGCCCTGTATGCTTTCCCTCCAGTAGGAATTTCGGTGATCCTTTTTGTATTTTACTTCTACTTCAAAAAGCAATTGGTATTAAAACCCTAGGGGCGGTTATGTTTTATCAGCCATTATAGCTTTGTGGGTCGCCCTACAACCTTGGGTACTTGGGTCACAAAACTACCAGGTTCTTAGTGCGGAGAAGGTGGGATTCGAACCCACGAGGGCTTTCGCCCTGGCGGTTTTCAAAACCGCTGCCTTAGACCTCTCGGCCACTTCTCCCTAATTATACCGAAGGTGATGATACCGGACCTTCGGGCGTATTGAAAAGGGACTGCGTATGCCCTTCCTTCTTATCCTTACGGAACCAGGCTACGTAGATAATCTCAAGGATACCAAACGTGTTGATTATAAGGAGGGCAATGAACCAGTATCGCTGGTAGTTACGGGCTGCATGCCAGAGTGCATAACCCTTTGCCGCAACGACCCAAAGGGCCGTGAGAGCGACAAGTGCCCAGAAAACGGCGGGATGTACTCCAAGGCTTGAAATGAGAGCTCCAAAATCAGGAAATACTGGATTCATGTCGAGAGGATAGCACACCCTGCTACTATGTTCCCATGAGATATCTCAGCATTGACTATGGCTCCCGCAAGATCGGACTCGCGCTTTCTGATGAGGACGGAACAATGGGGTTCCCGTATGGTGTTCTTCCTAATTCCTCGGAACTCATCGACCAATTAGCAAAACTCATTTCCGAGAAGGATGTCGGCGCAGTGGTGATGGGAGAATCAAGGAACTTCTCCGGACAGGAGAATCCAATTGCAGAAGGTGCCCGAAAGCTTGCTGATGCGCTTAAGGAGAACATCGGTATCCGTACACTTTCAGCCCGAGACCTATACTACGCAGGAAGCTCGCAGGTATCCGGACGGCACACGCATGGAGGGAAGCCCTGATGTGGACTCGTCCGCTGCTGCACTCATCCTTACCGCCTTTCTTGAGAAGCATAATCAATAAATATGATAAATATTGACGATTTCAGTAAAGTGGAAGTAAAGATTGGAACGGTGGTGTCTGCAGAGCGCGTACCTGAGACAGATAAGCTCCTCCGCCTCATGGTCGATCTCGGGGAAGAGGAGCCGAGGCAGATCGTCTCTGGTATTGCTGCATACGTGCCCGAGCCAGAGGCGCTGGTCGGCAGACAGCTTTCATTCGTAACTAATCTTGAGCCGCGCAAGCTCAAGGGGCTGGAGAGTAACGGGATGCTCTTTGCCGTGGGGGAGGGGGACACGTTTGCGTTCGTAACACCTGATCGCCCCGTTCCACCAGGAACAGCTGCACATTAGGGGCATTCATTAAATAGTAAATATTTGCGCGGTATACTAACCCCACATGTCCTCCACATTCTTGGACTTCGCGCGCGTCGAGCTTGCACCCCCGAGATATCTATCCATGCCGGCAGCCGGCATGGATATCTCAGCAAGCGGCGTGAAGATAGCGACGTTCAAAGAGACGCTTCACGGTCTTGAACTCTCTGCCTTTGCTGAAGAGCCTTTACCAGCAGGAACCATTCAAGGAGGTGAGATAGCGGGCCGGGCAAAGCTCGTCTCAGTACTCAAAGGCCTTTCAAAGCGGTACGGCATTTCAAGTGCCAACATCACGCTTCCAGAAGCGCGCGGATATCTCTTCGAAGCAGATGTAGAAGGAAATAATGCAAATGCCTGGAGGGTCGGCATAGAGCGGCATCTTGACGAGTACGTACCGCTTCCCGTGAACGAGGTTATGTACGATGCTGTTCCGCTTGCGCACTCTGGAGGAACGACGCGCATGGTGGGAGTCGGATATGCCAGACGCGTTGTGGAGGCGTCCCTAGCGTCCTTCGATGAGGCCGGCATTTCAGTGAAATCAATCGAGGGAGAAGTGTTTGCGCTTCCGAGGGCGCTTCGTCCGCATGGCGACCAAGAGACCATTCTCATTATCGATATCGGCAAGACCACGACAAAACTCCTTATTGTCTCCTCACGCCTTCCGCGCTTTGCAACAACGCTCGACATAGGCGGACATGCGCTTACGCTTGCTGTCGAGAAACACTTCGGCGTCACCGAGGAAGAGGCAAAGCGCGTGAAGGCAGAACAGGGACTCCATGCGGGAGAAGAGAACCATGAATACCTCACCGCCATGCTTTCCACCGTCTCCGTTATTCGAGAGGAAGTAGCGCGCCGTCTCGACTATTGGCAAACCCGAGGTACGGGAACACCGTTCCATGAACCAGTCACACGGGCGCTTCTGGTGGGAGGAAATGCAACCGTGCGCGGGCTTCCCGAATACCTCGAAGCTTCGCTTAAGATCCCGATTGAACACGGAGACGTCTTCACGAACCTTGCATCTCGCGACAAATGGCTTCCGGCCCTGGATTACACTGATCTCTCGCCTACGGCACTGCCATAGGTCTTGCGCTACGAGCATATGTCGACTGAACTCACTAACCTGCTTCCTGAAAGGCGCAAGAAGAGACTGCGCAGGC
>C687J35174_10004971_pt1 | contig 17667 bp, 18 predicted proteins | sample RifCSPhighO2_01_FD_35174 | JGI IMG/M metagenome (IMG submission 35174) | reverse complement strand
TTTAATTTATACAAATCAGATTTTCCTACCCTTCTTGTTTTAACGACTATTTTATTTTTTTCAAGTTTATTCCAAAAGGTTTGCAGAGTTGAATAACTAACCCCCGAATTTTTAGCTATCTCCGTGAGAGGGTAATCAAATAGCTGAAAGGTTATCAAAAAATCCAATACTTTGATTATTGGGTTATTCCCAAATACTTCCACAAACACTGTTTTTGATTCCATGTTCTTTATGATGATAATAATAATATTTAAATCTTTCTATTTATGTTTTTATATATCAATATTAGAAACATTTAAATATAATTAAATTAAAAATACAGCATGAAGTTTGATGATGAAAATAAAATTAAGGCAACAATGCTTTATCATCTAAGAAGGAAAAAAGTTATTGGAGGGGTTCATTCACCTTATGATACTCTAAGAAGAGGATTTCCTTCCCATTTAGGAAAAGATATAGATAAAATTGCTAAGGAATTAATAAAAGAAAAATTTATTGCAACAAAACCAACATCGTATGGTTTACAGGTTTCTTTAAATAAAGAGAAACTAAAAGAGATAGAAGATTTTATTTCAAAGATTTTAGGATTGGAATTTTAACTTAGCAATAATATAAATCTCTTTGCTTCTTTTTTTGCTTACTTTTGGTTTGAAAACATAGACATATCCAAATTTTTTTCCAACATCACCTACAAATTTTTTCATCTTATCATTGTTAAACATTTTTACAAGGAAATTTCCTTTTGGTTTCAAAACTCTGGAAGCAATTTCCAAGGCACGATAACATAAATCAAGGCTTCTCTCCTGATCAAGATGTCTTATTCCAGTTGTGTTTGGGGCTAAATCAGAAACCACAACATCAAAATCATCGTCTAATTTTTCAAATATTTTTTCATCGTAGACATCTTTTTTGATGAACTTGAATTTCAGGCCTTTGACGTCTTTTATATCAATGCCAGCCACATTGCACTCTCTTTTAAGGAGGTATTGAATCCAGGAGCCAGGATAACATCCCAAATCAAGAACCTTATTTCCCTTCTTTATAACTCCAAACTTTTTATCAATTTCCTGTATCTTGTAAACTGCCCTTCCTTTATATCCTTCTCTCAATGCCCTTAATGTATGCTTATCTCTCATAATTCTTCAAATAATTCTTTTTTTAATTTAACTGCGGAAGGTGCATCACCCCCGTGCCAACTAAACTTGGGGCGATTCTTGAAAGGATAAATTCTCTCGGAATTATCGTCTAAAATAATCCCCGAACCTTTGATGCTCGGAAGATCATTCATGTAACTGAGAATATCTGAGGTTAAGTAAGTCTGCATNATTGAATTCAATGCTTCTATATCTGCTTTTGCAGTTAGTTTGTAACTTATTACAATATCGGACTGCGTTAATGCATCTTTGTGTATCTCTCCNGGCTGTTGGGTTGCCAACACCAAACTTATTCCAGGTTGTCTCCCCTCTCTTAGNAAATGGATCATTGCATCTGTAGCGGGAGTTTTTGAATTCTTTGGAATAAAATTGTGTGCTTCATCAATTAATATCCATACCATGGGATAATCTTGTTTTTCTCTCTCAAGAATGCTTGAACTTGCAGTTATTCTGGTTGTTTCTTCTTTTTTTCTCTCATCAATCCTTTCATTCAATAATTTCTTTCCCAATAATCCGGTAACCAATGCTTTGATGTTAAAGTCTTCGTAAACGCTTACATCTAAGATGGAAACCTGCCCGCCTTTTACAATATCTCTTATGTCTGTTGAATCTTTTGAAAATATTCCCCAGTTTTTTGCAGCTTCGAAACGATTTATGGTTGCATTCTTAATATTAGAATCAGTTTTTTTATCTTTTTCAATTGCTTTTATTATATCATCAATGTCGTAATCGTCTAGTTGATTAATTGTTTTTTCAATTAAGACTCCTATCGGTTCAGTTATTTTAACCTCAAACACATGGCACCAGTCTCCAGCATTTAACTCTGCAGGATTTATTGAAAAACTAAAATCAGTAGGAATGTTTTTTTCTTTGTATAATTCATACTTGCCTTTTGGAGTGTAAACCTTTACATCAAGTCCTTTTGGTTTCATCCCCCATTCTTCCAATTGATCTTCCTGCTCATTATTCGGAAATTTCATTGTCCAAAATATTCCCATGGTGTCTATCATCAAGACAGCAAGATTATTCTTTACTTCATCAGGAAGGTGGGACATTTCTTCTGCTATGACTCCCAATCCATAGGATTTTCCAGATCCACGTTTGCCACTTACAAGGATAACATGGCTCTTTGCAACATCAAGAAAAATACTGTTGCTTAAAGAAGTAAACTGACCCATTTTTACATAGGTTTTACCAAGAAAAATTAATCCCTTATTTCCAAGTTCCTGAAGGTCTTTTTCATCCCTTCCAATTATTATGTCATAAGCCATTATTAAATCTAAATCATCCCCCTATAAAAACATTTTTAAACAGGCAATAAATAGTATCTTTATGAATCCACTGACAATCGTGCTGATAATTATTGGAGTAATAGTTCTGTATGTAATAGTGGCTTACAATTCGCTGATAGTCCTAAGGACAAGAATAAACAATGCATGGTCTCAGATTGATGTTCAGCTAAAGAGAAGGTATGATTTGATCCCCAATCTGATAAACACAGTCAAAGGATATGTAAAGCATGAAAAGGAAGTTCTTACAGACTTGACAAAGGCAAGAACACAGTTAATGACCGGAGATATGAAATCAAAGGCGAAGGCTTCGGATCAGGTAACAAACGCATTGAAGTCAATATTTGCAGTTGCAGAAAATTATCCCCAATTAAGAGCAAATGAAAACTTCAAGATGCTGCAGGAAGAATTGTCAGGAACAGAATCAAAGATTGCATATGCAAGGCAGTTCTACAATGATTCAGTTATGAATTTCAACATTAAAACCCAGGCATTCCCTACAAATATAATTGCAAGGATATTTAATTTTACAAAGAGGGAATTCTTCAAGACCGAAGGAAAGGAAAAGGAAAATATAAAAGTCCAATTTTAAAATATGTATTCTCAAATAGCCTCTAATAGGAGAAGCACAGTTTTTCTATTTGTATCCTTTATAATTTTGATACTTTTAATTGGTTATGTACTTAATCTGGTCTTTGCAGGTGGCCTGATGTTTATAATAATCGCTGCAATAATAGCAGTTTCAATGTCNCTTATTTCATACTATTCTGGAGACAANATAGTTCTTTCAATGACGAGAGCGATAGAGGCAGATAGTAAAAAATACCTTCATCTGCACAATGTTGTTGAAGGGTTGTCAATAGCAGCAGGAATACCTAAGCCAAAAGTTTATATCATTCCAGGGCTTGCAATCAATGCTTTTGCTACTGGAAGAAATCCAAAAACGGCATCAGTTGCAGTTACCGAAGGTTGTTTGCAGAAATTAAATCGAACCGAACTGGAGGGAGTAATTGCTCACGAATTATCTCATATCAAAAATTATGATATTAGAGTTATGATGCTTGCTTCTGTTCTTGTTGGAATAATTGTTTTTGTGAGTGAGATAATGCTGAGAAGTTTTCTCTTTGGAGGTTTGAGGGGGAATGATAGGCAATCTAATGGAGGAGGAATGCAGATAATTTTTATTGTAATTGGAGTGGTTCTCTTAGTTCTTGCACCAATATTGGCACAGATAATTAAGCTTGCAATATCAAGAAAGAGGGAATATTTGGCGGATGCATCAGGGGCAATGTTGACAAGATATCCAAGAGGTTTGGCGGATGCACTAAGAAAAATAAAGGGAGACCACGAGCAATTAAAGACCGCTTCAAATGCTACAGCACATCTATTCATTGCAAATCCTTTCAAGAAAAAACAATGGCTGGCAGGATTATTTCAAACGCATCCAGATGTTGATGATAGAATAGAAAAATTAGAAGCTATGTAAAAATCTCATATAATTAATTTCATTCATCAGCCTCTTTGAGGAAATATGCAAATCTTTTGACAGTTTATCGGCAAGTTCTTTCTTGCTTGCATTCTTGTTTTTATAAATCCACATCTTTAATATTCTTGTATTCCGGGTATATCTTACATACTTGCTGTTAATTTTATCCTTTGAAAATGCAATTCCAAGGCCCATGAACAATCTTTGATAAACCATAAACCTCCAGTGTTGCCATCTGAATATCCTTCCCTTATACACATCAGATTTGCTAAGAAAATCATAAGCCTTTTTCAAATCATTTCCGGAATACTCATTTGGGATGTTTTCTTCAAGCCACAAACTCATATCATCAAAGTTTTCGTTTATTGAATCAAAGCTTTTCAGAATCTTGTCCTTATCTTTACTCTTGAAAATAAACTTGAGTAGATTTGATAATTGCTCATCTTTGTCCCTAAGATCAATTTCATCACTGCTTATAATTAATAGTTCCAGGTCATTTATTGCAGATCTAACATCTCCCTTAGAATTGATGACTATCTTTTGCAACAAACTACCATCAACATTTGCACCCTCTCTCACAATAATTTCCCTTAACAACTTCAACAAACTCAAATTATCTAGTTTAATGAACTCAATAATCTCGCAGACTTTTCTTAAATCTTTGAATTTAGAATCCCAGATTTCATTGCCGACTATGACTATTGGATAAGAGCTTTTTTTAATTACGCTGATGATTTCGGAAACAGCGCCCCTATCCTTGATGTTTAATCCGTCTATTTCATCAATGAAAATTAATTTTTTTCTGGCAAACAAACTTCCCTGCCTTGAATAATTGCCAATAATATTTTCAATGTTGTCTTTATTCCTGTAATCTGATGCATTGACTTCAAGGACATCGTAATCATACTCATGTGCGAATGCATAAACAGAGGCGCTTTTACCTATTCCNGGCAATCCATAAATCAACGCCGGTTTTTTCTCAAAAATTGCTTTTCTAAGTCGAATCAAAGCAGCATCCTGACCATGAATTTCGTTTAACTTGTTTGGTTTGTATTTATTTAACAGCATTTTGCAGAAATATACTTATATTTTTATCAAACTTTTCATAATATTTGTTAACTCTTTTCCATTCATACCCAAGGCCATCAATCTTGTCCTCATACTTTAACATCCTTTCAAAGAATTTTCTGCCATACAAATTTTCAATGACTTTTCTCTGTATTAGTAAAACTGGAAAGTGAACCTTAAAATCGTTATTTTCATAGTCAAATTTCTTCTTTACATAATCAAGAACTTTTTGATTATCCCTTAACAGAATATGAATCAACTCGTGAATAAGGTTTGATTTGATAATTTCCATGTTCTTATTGAATTTTATTGTAAGGGGGTATGAGATTGCGTTGAAAGCCATATTCTTAACAACAAAGCATCTGACTTTTTTTCTGAACCTTAAACCAGAAACTCTTTCAGTCTCTTTTCGGATGAAATTGCCTTCTTTTTTCCAAAAATTCTCAAGTTCTGCAGCAAATCTTTCCATTTCAACATATTGTTTATTAGAATATTTCTTTTTCTTCATTACAGTAAGCAGTTCATCATACACTGCAGAGTATCTTATGTCTAGCATTTAATCTCCCAGATAAAATCCAGCCAATAAAGCCTGTAGTTGAACAAATTCATCCGAGCCTTCAACCATTCTGAATTCTATCTCTCCACATTTCTCAATCAACTTTAATTTTTTCAGTTCATCCAAATCCAAATCCAAAACTTCAGATTGAATTTGTCTTATCACATCCAATCCGCTTAATCCATATTTTAGCATAATGTCCAATAACATGTTTTTAGATTTTAAAAAATCGCCTTTCACCGCGCTCTCTATTACTTTTCTTATCTCTTTTGGTCTTGCTTCACTAACTATGTCATAGATCAGATCATCGGTTATTTCGGTAGATATTGAAGCACAGCTTTGCATTATATTCAATAATCTTCTAACATCGCCATTGCTTACTTCAAAAAGAATTTCTTTTGCCTTATTTTTAACTTTTAGATCTTCTTTATCACAAACTTTGTCAATTAATTCAAAAATATCTTCCTTTTCCAAAGGTTTGAATCTGAAAATTGTGCACCTCGATTGTATTGGATCAATTATTTTTGATGAGTAATTCCCACTTAAACAGAATCTCGTAACAGAGGCATAGTTTTCCATCGTTCTTCTCAATGCCTGTTGAGCCTCTTTTGTTAATGAATCACATTCATCAAGGTAGATTATCTTGAAAGAAACATTGCCAATTGGTTTAGTTCTTGCAAAGTCCTTTATAGTATTTCTTACAACATCTATTCCTCTTTCATCCGAAGCATTTAACTCAAGAAAATTATCCCTCCAGGAATTTCCATACAGTTGTTTGACTGCAACAAGTATAAGAGATGTCTTTCCAGTCCCAGCAGGACCAACAAATAAAAGATGAGGCAGTGATTTCTTCTCAACAAAAGCCTTAATTCTTCTGACTATAGGTTTTTGGCCAACCATATCCTCAAATTTTTTAGGCCTGTACTTCTCAATCCATATTTCCATGAAAGTTCCAGTTAATCAAATATTATAAATGTTATCTTAGAATATTACTATAAAATATATATTAAAGTGAAAAAATAAGCCTCTTAAGCTTTTTGTGTTAAATACCATTATGAGAAGATCATTAGCATTATTAGCATTATTGTTGGGGATTGGTTCAGCAGAAGCCAGAGAGGGTTTTCCGTACAATCAACATTTAAATCTGGAGTATTCTGTTGAAGGATCATTTCCTATATCAAATTCTTCCAGTGCGGTAATACAATCTGATTCAAATCATGCTTATGGAAGAGCTGATATTAATATATTATTTGGAATGGTGAAAAAATCAATGGAATTTGAGGTAAATTTCAACGACACTTGCAATACCGAGGATGGAAATAAGATAAATGTTCCAGAAGGATACATGGGTTTGGTTGAAGGTTTGTTTGACTATATGAGTCACCTCAAAATATCTGAAAATATGGAGTTTATGAAATATAACCTATTTGTTACAGGGCACAAAATGGAAGTAGCAGTGTATTCAGGATTAATATCAAAAGATTTGGTAACTGTAAGGGTAATTCCTTTAAATGAAGAATACATTGTCAATAGATGGGATTTCAAAATAAGGGATTTAATTGTTACATTTAAAGATGGTTTACCAATTTCAGCATATTCCAAGACTTTGTATATCCCCGTTCTTGGAGAACATAAGAAAGTAAGCGCAAAACTAAAAGAATAATTTTTTTAAACTCATCTAACTATGTTTTAATAGGAAAATGTATGATTTCAAACAAATAGAAGGGGAAGTGTTAGAATTCTGGAAGAAGAATAAGATTTATAATAAGATAAAGAAAAGAAATTCCAAGGGAAAGAAATTCTATTTTCTTCAGGGACCTCCATACACTTCTGGAAAAATTCACATTGGTACTGCATGGAACAACTGTCTGAAAGATCAGGTAATGAGATACAAAAGAATGCAGGGATTTGATGTGTGGGATAGAAATGGCTACGACATGCACGGTTTACCCATTGAAAATAAAGTTCAGCAGATTCTGAAAATAAAAGATAAGAAGCAGATTGAAGATTATGGGATTGACAAGTTTGTAAAAGAGTGTAGAAAATTTTCAGTTGAAATGGCAGATAAGATGACCGAAGATATGAAGAATCTTGGGATATGGTTTGAATTTGATGATCCATACATGCCAATAAAGAATGAGTTTATTGAAGGGGAATGGATGCTAATAAAGAAGGCGCATGAGAGAAAAAGACTTTACTTGGGAGAAAAGGTAATGACATGGTGCGCTTCATGTGAAACTTCATTGGCAAAGCACGAATTGGAATATAAGAATGTGATTGACACTTCAATTTTTGTTAAGTTTAAAGTTAAGGGAAAGAAAAATGAATACTTAATAATTTGGACAACGACTCCGTGGACAATCCCATTTAATCTTGGAGTAATGGTAAATCCCAGATTAGATTATATAAAATCAAAAGTCAATGATGAGGTATGGATCTTATCTAAAGGACTGGGGCCGACAGTGATACAGAATTTTACAAATTCAAAACCTGAAATTCTTGAGGAATTCAAGGGAACCAAACTTAAAGGACTGCATTATGAGCATCCATTTTATGATACATTAAAGAANAAGTATGATGAGCTAATAAAAAATCACCCAAATGTTTTTTCNGTTGTCTTGTCTGAAAGATATGTTGACNTATCTGCAGGAACTGGATTAGTTCACCTGGCTCCGGGTTCAGGTCCAGAAGATTATGAAGTTGGAAAAGAAAATAATATCCCTCCATTCAACAATCTTGACGAGAAAGGAAATTATCCTAATGATATGGGTGAATTTTCCGGTTTTAATGCAAAAAAAGATAATCAACTGTTTATTGAGGCATTGAACAATAGAAACGCCTTGATAGCCTCAACAGAAGTAGATCACGATTATCCTCATTGTTGGAGATGCAAGAGCCCTGTTATTTTCAAAACGACAGAACAATGGTTTTTCAAGATTGAAGACTTGATACCAAAGTTTTTAACTCAGGTAAAAAAAGTCAGTTGGATTCCAAAGAATTCTGAAGAATCCTATTCGAGATGGATTGAAAATTTAAAGGATAATGGAATTACAAGGCAGAGATACTGGGGCTGTCCGATGCCTCTGTGGCAATGTGACAAATGCGATGAGAAGATAATTATTGGTTCAATAAAGGAGCTAAAAGGATATGCCAAAGATATCCCTGATGATTTGCATAAACCAGGGATAGATAAAGTTGTATTCAAATGTAAAAAATGTAAAGGGATTATGAGAAGAACTCCTGATGTTCTTGATGTATGGCTTGATTCAGGAACTGTTTCATGGAATTGTTTGTACAATGACGAAAAATTAATAAAAAAATATTTCCCCGCAGATTTGATTTTGGAAGCAACAGAACAAACAAGATTGTGGTTCTATATGTTGCAATTATCTTCAAATATGGTTTTTGAAAAAAATTCTTTTGAGAATGTATACTCGCATGGAATGGTAAGGGGAATAGATGGAGTTAAAATGTCAAAATCTTTAGGAAATATAATCTCCCCCGATGAAGTCAGAGATAAGTATGGAACTGATGCCTTCAGGTTTTATTTTAATTCATTAAATGCGGGAAAGGATATAAGCTTCTCTTGGGATGAAATAAAAATAAAACTAAGAAATATTGAAATTTTGTTGAATACCTCAAGATATCTTTTAGGTTATGCGGAAGGTAATAAAAAATCCTCATTGAAGGCAGAGGACAAATGGATGCTTTCTAGATTAAACTCAACAGTAAAAAATGTTACTGAATTAATGGATAGTTACAGAATAGATGAAACAGCAAACAAAATTGAAGGCCTGTTCCTTGATCTAAGCAGGAGTTACATAAAGTTAGTCAGGGATAGAATAGAGGAAAAAGTTGTAGTGGATACCATCAACAAAGTTTTGACAAATTCCTTGATGATGCTTTCAATAATATCGCCGTTTATAACTGAGAAAATATATTTAGACCTAAAATCAAAACTAAAATTAAAAGAAGAATCAGTTCATCTTGAAAAATGGCCAAAGTATAACCCTAAACTAATTGATAAGAAATTGGAAGATGAAATGAGCCATGCTCAGGATATAATTCAAAGTATTCTTGCAGAAAGGGAAAAAATATCTTTGGGAGTAAGGTGGCCGTTGAATGAAGTAAAAGTTCACACAAAACGCAACATAATTTTAACGAAAGAGATAATTCAAAAACAAACCAATATAAAAAAGATTACAATAAAGAAATCACAGGAAGAAAAAATTGAGTTGGACACTAAATTAACGCCAGAATTAAAGAAGGAGGGATTTACAAGGGAGATGATAAGAAGAATACAGGAATTAAGAAAGAAAGCAAATCTAGTGCCATCAGATAAAATACAGATTGAAATCAGGACAAAAATAGATTTGGACTTGAAATTAATTAAAAAAACAGTCAATTCAGAAATGAAAGAGATAAAGAATCCAAAGATTACAGAAAAGTTTAATATTAAAGATCAAGAGTTTGAATTAAGGTTTAACCACTGAGTAATAAATGCCCCTTTATAAATAACCTTTATATAGTTTTCTCTTCGTTTTTAAATAAAACTTTAAAAAAGGGGGTTAATTATAATGGCTAAGAAATTGGATAAACCGGAGATTAAAATACAAAATATTGTTGTTTCAACATCATTGGAGCAGGATATTCCACTGATAAAGCTTGCTGAGACATTGCCTAATACAGAATACAATCCTGAGCAATTTCCTGGATTGGTAATGCGTATAAAGGATCCAAAAACATCAGCATTGATATTCAGCTCTGGTAAGGTGGTTTGTACAGGAGCAAAATCCCTGAAGAAAGTAAGAGAATCTCTCGACAAAATAATAAAGAATCTTACTAAGATTAAGATAAGAATTAAGATAAGACCAAAGATAAACATTCAGAACATGGTTGCTTCTGGAGACATTAAAATGGACTTAAATTTAAACTCACTGGCGTTAAAGCTTCCCAACACAGAATATGAACCAGAACAATTTCCGGGGTTGGTTTTCAAGTTGCCAGGGACAAGAGCAACATTTCTTTTGTTCAGCAATGGAAAAATAGTTTGTACTGGAACAAGATCAGAGGTTACACTGAGGGAGTCTGTTGATAAACTGGTTAAGACATTGAAGAAATTAAAATAAAATGCAGAATGCAACGGAGCAGATAGAGAACTTCAAGCTATTCTTGGAACAGTCTTATGAGAAGAAGCTCTATGAAAATGCTTCCAAGGGGATTCTTAATGTCTACATTGATTTCTTTGAAATTGTAGGGTTTTCGCATGAACTTGGAGACTTGTTGCTTGAACATCCAGAAGATGGGATAAAAGCAATAGAGATTGCAATAGAGCAGTTTGACATAGGAAAAAGTTTTAGGGCAAGAATATTTAACCTTCCAAAATCCCAATTTGTTAAGATAAGAAACATAAGATCTAATGACTTGGGAAATTTTGTTTATACTGAAGGCATAGTGAGGCAATCCTCGGATGTAAGGCCGAAAGTAATGTCAGCAAAATTTGAATGCCCTTCCTGCGGAAACACAATGTCAATTCTGCAGCTTGATACAAAGTTCAAGGAGCCAATAAGATGCTCCTGTGGAAGAAGAGGAAATTTCAAATTATTAAGCAAAGATCTCGTTGATGCCCAAAGATTGATAGTTGAAGAGTCCCCAGATGATTTGGAAGGTGGAGAGCAGCCAAAAAGGCTTTCAGTTTTTCTTCAGGAAGATTTGGTTGAACCAAAGATGGAGAGGAAAACAACACCTGGTTCTAAAATAAGAATAACGGGGATAATAAAAGAGGTTCCGATAACTTTGAGAACTGGAGCGCAATCAACAACGTATGATCTTGCAATGGAGGCAAATTCAGTAATTCCCATAATAGAGACATTTGACGAAATCGAAATCAATAAAGATGAAGAGGAAAAGATAAAGGAGCTTGCAAAAGACCCAAAGTTATTTGACAGGTTGATAAACTCAATTGCACCTTCAGTTCATGGTTATGAAAAAATAAAAGAAGCATTGATTTTACAGATGGCATCTGGAGTAAGAAAAGTAAAATCAGACAACACAGTAATAAGAGGGGATATCCATGTTCTTTTGGTCGGTGATCCCGGTGCTGCAAAATCCACCTTGCTTCAGTTCATTTCAAAATCCGCGCCAAAGTCAAGATTTGTTTCTGGAAAGGGTGCGTCGGGCGCTGGATTATGTGTCGGTCCAAAAAGTATTGTGCTCACAAATCCGGGAGGGATGGAAAGAATAGACAACTTTGTAGACTCAAGGCTAAAAGATCCGGAGGAATATAGAAGTGGCATTTGGAAGCAAGAAAACATAAAAGATGTAAAAATTCAGAGTTTGTCACACAATTTAAAATTACACTCAAAATTTCCATCAAAAATCTGGAAGTTGAAGTCCCCTAGGAGAATGTTTGAAATAATCCTTTCAAGTGGGAAAAAAATAGAGTTAACGGGAAACACACAATTATTTTCCATTAATAATGGATTTACAAATTGGAAAAAAAGTATGGAATTAAAAATAGGAGATTATATTGCAACCCCAAGAAAGCTAATTGGAGGAGAAATAACCCAACAGCAAACAATTGATTTAATTGGTTCAAATCCAGTAATTCATGGAATAAAACCTTTTGTTAGAGATGTAGTAAATAAACTTTCTAAAAAATACAAAACAACGAGAAATCTGGCGAAGAAATTGAAAATAAATGAAAATCAACTTTATTTTCATTGGGTAAATGAAAAAGCAAGGGGGAATATTAAGTTAAATGATCTCAAGAAGTTGTGTGGTGAATCTAATGTAAGGTATGAAGATAAGATTCATAATATAAGTTTGTACAACGGGAAAGTTCATAAAATCCCAGAATTCTTGTCAAATGATTTTTTTTATACAGCAGGATTAATTGCAGGTGATGGAGATATAATACACACAAAAAGCAATTCATATTCTGTGAGATTCTCTAATTCGAATGACCATCTACATAAAATTCTTATCAGGACTTTGGTTAAGGAGTTTGGATTAAGTTATGATGTCCAAAAAGGGAATAAAAAACGACCAACCTCAACGAGGTTTACCTCCAGAATTCTTGGGGAAATTATTATTAAGTTAGGAATACCCACATCTCCAAAATCAAACAAAATAGAGCTGTCAAATATTTTACTACACCTTTCAGACGATATGTTATCTCACTTTATAGCAGGGTTATTCGATTCTGATGGTTCCGTGTGTGTAAGAGACTCGGGGAGTGATTGCATTGAACTTACAACATGTTCTGAAAAACTCGCAAGACAACTGCAAATGGTTCTCTTAAGGTATGAAATACATTCTCATTTGAGAAAAAGACATCCTTCCAGAGGTAAGATAAATGGAAATTATGATAAATTTATTATTGAGATTAGGGCCTTGCCAGAGATAAAGAAATTTGCTGAGAATATAAAATTAAGGCATCCAGACAAACTATCTAAATTAAATGAAATGCGTAAAAAAATTAATGAAAACACAAATATTGATATCATCCCTGAAATAAGGAAAAGAATAATCCCTATGTTGAAAGAATATAAAGTCAATTTAAGAAAAACGGGGATTCACTCTAATGGGTTATCCAGAAAAAGGATCCAAAGGATAGTAAAAAATACTCCTCTGCATCAAAATAAAGATGTAACTGACTTAGCATTTAGCGATATTTTCTGGGAGAAAATAATTGATATCAAAGTTAAAGATTCAGAGTATGAATATGTTTACGATTTAACTGTAGAGGATTCCCATAATTTTATTGTTAATGGTGTTCTAGTTCATAATACAGCAACGGTTGTCAAGGATGAATTCATAAGGGGATGGGCTCTTGAGGGAGGAGCTTTGGTTCTTTCAAATGGGGGAATAGTTTGTATTGATGAGTTGGACAAGATGACCCCCGAGGATAGATCAGCAATGCATGAGGCATTAGAACAGCAGCAGGTTTCAATAAGTAAGGCTAATATTCAGGCGACTCTTCGTGCGCAGACAACTGTACTGGCAGCGGCAAATCCAAAGATGGGAAGATTCGATCCATATACTCCCATAGCATCGCAGATTGATCTACCATCTCCATTGATTAACAGATTTGATTTGATTTTTCCTGTAAGGGATATTCCAAACAGGGACAAGGACGAAAGAATTGCTTCNCATGTTTTAAGATCCCAAAGAGATTTAGAACTGACAAGGCCGGAAATATCTTCAGACTTTTTGAAGAANTATATGGCATACATAAAACAGAACATAAAACCTGAATTATCTGATTCAGCAATAAATGAAATAAAAAAATTCTATGTTGATTTGAGAAACAAAGGCTCTCACGGCGAGGAGGATATCAAGCCAATTCCAATAAGTGCAAGGCAACTGGAGGCATTGGTGAGATTATCAGAAGCTTCGGCAAAATTAAGATTATCCAAGAAAGTCACAAAACAGGATGCTCAAAGAGCCATAGACATACTTACTTATTGTTTAATGCAGGTGGGAATAGATCCGGAAACTGGTAAGATAGATATTGATAGAATGACAACAGGGATATCAGCCTCTCAAAGATCAAGAATAGTGGCGATAAGAGAACTGATAAAAGAATTAGAAATTAAGTTTGGCAAATCAATTCCATTAGAAGCAGTTGCAGAGGAAGCAAGCAAAAAAAATATTTCGGAGGATCAGGTTGATGAGGCCATAGAGAGGTTAAAACGAGAGGCAGAAGTCTTTGAACCTAAGAAAGGCTTTATTTCCAAATTATGATATCGAGAAATATTGCATACAAATTATGGATATCCAACATTAATAGCTCTGAGTATGTGAAGTCCCCAGGTGAATTTGAATCAAATTATATAAAATTCAATGATAAGAATGTTTCAAGGGTGAATTTAGTCGCAACCATAATAAACAAGTATGAAATTGAAACTTATTCTTCAATACTTATTGATGATGGTTCCTCGCAAATTCTGGTGAAGTCATGGAATGAAAACAAAAAAGTGTTGGACAAGGCAGGCATAGGAGACACAGTTTTGATAATAGCGAAGATAAGGCAGGATTCTGGAACAAATAAACTATTTCTTCAGCCGGAGATAGTTAGAAAAGTAGGTCATAACTGGAAGATTATTAGGGCAAATGAACTTGAGGCGCAGTATGGAAAGCCGGAAATAATAAGAGAGAAAATAAAGAATGAAGCGATGGAGGTCCGCGAGACAAAAGTTTCAAATGTTAGCCTAAGAAACAAGATACTGGATGCTATAGAAAATTCTAAGGAAGGAATAACGAATGAAGAGCTTTCAGCTTCAATGAAAAATAGTAACTTAAATTCAGAAATAGAAGAACTTATAAAAGAAGGACAGATATTTGAAGTAAAGGGAAAATATAGGCTATTAAAATGAAATATGAAGATTTATTAAAAAAAGCGTACAAGGAAATTCCAAAGACAGAAGGAAATTTGGATAGGTTTGAAATTCCTAAAGTCCAAGGGCTGGTGCAGGGAAACAAGACAATAATCAATAATTTCACTAAGATGGTTCAGACTTTTAGGAGAGAGCCAAATCATTTACTTAAGTATCTTTTAAGGGAGCTGGCGTCATCAGGTAATATCGATGGGCAGAGATTAATACTGAATAGGAAAATAAATTCAAGTTTGATAAATCAGAAGATAGAGCAGTATGCAAAGGACTTTGTAATCTGCAAGGAATGTGGAAAACCTGACACTGTATTAAAAAAGGAAGACAGGTTTCTTCAGATGAAATGTCAGGCATGCGGGGCAAAGTACACAATTAAATCTAAAATATGATATTTGCAAAGGAGCACATTCATAACGCCCGGAAATTAGTTTCTTTATGCGATGGAAATCTGATAGGAAAAGAATTTGATGAGGGTGAATTTATTCTAAATGTATCGAAGGATTTCTATGCTGGAGAGCCAGTGTTTGAAAAGGATATTTTAAAATTGGCTAATGAGGGAGTTTTGCTAAACATAGTTGGGGAAGAATCAGTGAATTTTGCATTGAACAACAAATTAATCAAAAAAGATGGAATAAAAAGGATTAAAAATATCCCATTCGCACTAGTTATATGATATATTCAAATGATGAGTATTATGAGGCAAAAATTCAGATAAGGCCGTATGATCAGGAAGTGGTGGATTTCTTTATGAAGATGGTGGACAACAATCCAAACATTCTGATTTCAAAGGAAACAAAGATAAAGACTGGAATTGATTTTCTCGTAACATCGCAGAAAGATGCCCAGAAGATTGTAAGGCAATTGAAGAAAAGGTTTGGTGGAAAAATAATCCTTTCAAGAAAGTTATTCTCCGTTCACAGGCAGACCTCAAAAAGATTATGGAGATTGACAGTTTGTTTTAGAATTAACAAATGAAATTACCTTTTTTTCTTTTTATATTTCCTTCTTTCATATCTGCCTCTTAAAAAAGCTACATATTTAAGTTCCTTGTTAAATTTTATTATCCCAAGTGCCATAAAAGTTAAGAATAATAGCCAACCAATATTTTTATAGTATGTAGCACTTATAATTTCAGAAATATCTAAAATCCTGATTATTCCCCCCAAAATAAAGAATATATAACCCAAAAAAATTAGTCTCCATGAATAATATAATTTATGGTCAACTAATTTTATGGTGCCAAAAATAAAGAAAATACAGACAATGGCAATCAACAGATTTAAAAGCTCAATATAAATTTCCATTTGCACCAATCATATCACCTCTTTTTGATTAAATCCTTTCCACTTACCCTATAGGCATGTTTTAGTAATTTATTAAGATTTCTATTGTAGTAGTAAAATGCCACTACAAGAAACAAAAGTATGATTATGATGGAGTATACAAAGTATATTTTCATTCCTTTACTATTTTCTTCAACTATGAATCCTGCACTTGATCTATTATCCCCAATTATAACTTCCATTTTATATTCTCCAGATTCAATGTTTGTGGGAATATTAAAAGAAATTACAGTGTCTACTTCCTCTTCTATTGCAATAACCTCATCCTTTTCAATTAGTACATTCTCATACTTGTCAATTATTCTCGCCTTTATGCTATAATCATCCCTTTCAGTATCTCCAGAGATTTTTACAATCTTTATGTTAGCGCTTATAGAGTCTCCAGGGTTAACTGACAAATATTCTAAGGGAATCTTCACATCTATGAAGTAATTTGCATCAACAATATTCGTCAGAAGTAAAACTACAACAAACAAATACACCATCCAGATAAGCGGACCTATTTTCATACAATACTTATTATCCTTTTCTTTTTATGTTTTTCTTTTACGACCTTTATTAGAATGGTGATTTAACACCTTTAATAATCCAAAATGATACGCAACAAACATTATCAGCAAAATAACTAAAATTATTATTACAACTGTATACAAATTTAGTTTTATATTAAATGGAAATTGCACACCTCTTTTACCTACCTCAAAAAAGTGGGTTGCTGTTGCTACCCTTTCCTTTTCACCCTCGTAATAAGTTACCTTTATAGATAATACATATTTCCCGAGTTTGGTATCTCTAGGTATTATTAATTCCTTTATCTTCTGGAATTTGGTTTCAACGCCCTGTACCTCGCTGTCCTTTAAGATAACATTGCCATCGAAATCAAGGACCTCATAATCAATGTTTGCATTAATTGTTCCAGTAACACCAAGGTTCAGCAACAATATCTTTGCCATGACTCTTTCTCCGGGTTCAATGATGGAATATTCATCAGGAATTGCAACCTCTACGTCAAACAATGTTGGTCCCTTGCTTTCAACCTCTATTACTACAGGCAATATCTTTTTGAAATTGCCCCCCTCAATTATCAGCTTGCTAACATAAACCCCCTCCTTTACACCATCTTCGCCATGTGCACGGACCCTGATTTCAGCACTTCTGCTTTCAAGGGCNTCAATATCAAAACTATATTTGTTCAGTCCGCTTTCAATAAATACAAAATTTATTTCTGGGTTTAGAGTTAAGGTTAATTTTATTTTTTTGTCTTCTTTATTCTTGATTATGATGTAATCCGTCTTTGTTTCATCAAGCTTCATACTGATTTTAACAGAATCCCTGTCAATGTCTATGTCATCAACTTCAGACAAACTTCTCCTTCC
>C687J35174_10004967_pt1 | contig 17672 bp, 15 predicted proteins | sample RifCSPhighO2_01_FD_35174 | JGI IMG/M metagenome (IMG submission 35174) | reverse complement strand
TAAATTATTAATAAATTTTTCTAAAAATTCCTCCTCATTATAAAAAGGCGCAAGAAAGTAAATCATTTAGTTTTCAAGTGCCAACTTATTGTTTCTTTAAGTCCGTCTGTCAAAGACACTTTTGGTTCCCAATTCAACAATTCTTTAGCCTTTTTGATTGACGGGATTCTTCTTCTTACATCTTCATATTTCTTACCCGTAAAAGACTGATAGGGTACTTTTTTAATCTTGAGCGGTTTTTTGAGGAGTTTAGATATTAATCTTCCAAGCTCGATAATGGAAATTTCATGCGTTCCACCGATGTTAACTATTTGATTATTTGCTTTTTTGGACGATATAGACTTAATGAATGCTTCAACAACATCATTAATATAAATAAACGTTCTTGTCTGGTGACCATTACCATGTATTTCAATTTCTTCTCCCGTTATGATCTTGTTTATAAAAAGTGCCTGCGGTCCTCCCCACCAGCTTCTGTGTTGACGCGGACCATAAACTCCAAATAGACGTAGAATGACAAAAGGAACTTTATATTCTTCCCAATACCCAAAACAAAGATGCTCGTCAAATATTTTGGAAACTGCGTACGACCATCTGGCAATTTCGGAGGATCCCAAAACTAGATTGCTCTTTTCCGAAAATGGTAACTCTGGATTTTTTCCGTACACATCGGAGGTTGAAATAAAAATGAATTTAGCTTTATTTTTTTTTGCAACATTTAGCAAATTCTCTGTTCCTTTCGTATTTGTTATTAATGTCGAATACCTTCCCCCATATCGAGGAATTTTTGAAGCGGCAAGATGAATTATGACATTTACGTTTTTAAATACGAGTTGCACTCTTTTTGTATTTGTTATATCTAATTTGTGAAACAAAAAATTTTTATTAGATATTATGCTTTTTATATTTTCCTGACTTCCTTTTGATAGATCATCAACTGCTATCACTTTAAAATTTTCAATAAGAAGCCGTTCACAAAGATGGCTTCCAATAAAACCCGCAGCCCCGGTAACACCAATTGTCCAATTATTTTTAAGCATAGAATTAAAGCAATAATAGCATATAATAGTTTTTCTAATTAGATTTTATATAAAATATAGGATTTGTTTTTATAAATAATTTCCAGATTAACTATTTGATTTGTTTTTGTAATTAAGTAATTAAAAGAATACTTTTTCTTTAATAAGGAAAACTCTTGTTCATTTAAATCTTCGTAATTTGATAGATCTTTCATTAAATTTGACCAGTAGCTTGCATATTGCGGATTATAAATTACTACAGCTCCATCTTTCGAGTCGCCGACTATTGGCCTGTGGGAAAATATTCTAAATCCGGTTTCTTTTGGTGGTACTAAAAACGTGGCAGATTTCTGGGTATTTTGATTTGCCCATTTTTGAAGATTAATCCAGTCATTCTCTTTTTTAGGAAACTGTATCTTATTCTGTAGATTTAAATACGCACCATAATTAAGGATTATATATGTTGATAAGATAAGCGCTGTGATTAGATATACAAAGTGTTTTGACGGCACTAACGTACTTTTATTTTTTACGATAGAAAATGTAATTATGAAAAGTATTGCAGAAATAGAAAAATAATAAAAAAGGTTTAAACAAAGAAAAGTAAACGTAACAATTCCCAAAGTTTTCAGTATTTTATCTTTATAAGTTAAAAACAGTGGTGACAAAGATAGTGCCATATAAGCAACGGGTGCAATTGACCTGATAAGTTGAGGCTTGGCAAATCCGGGTAATTTTATCCATTCTAACAAGACAGTATTTATCAAAAATATAATAATTGCGGTTGAACTAATTATTATTACAGATTTTTTCACGCCTTTTTTTAGCAAATTTAAAAAAATCACGCATATTACAAAGTACATAAAGAAAGCACCCCATGCTGACAATTTCCAAGTAGATGTAAAAAGATAATCTGCTCTGAATTTCATTATTGAAATCCAACTTTCATCTCTTAACAGGAGAGATGAAATAATATTTCTTTGTCCGATTAAAACAATTATTAAAAATAAAACTAATAGTAATGCAATAAATTTTGACAGAGATAGTAATTTAACCTTTGCATTAAGAATAAATACAGCCGGAATGGAAAAAATACCCGGAATGGCTGAAAGCGGATGAAACAGCAAAGCAACTACGGCCAAGAAGCCCGACTTTAAATATTTTTTTTCTATTAAAAAAGATAAGTATAGTATAAGTAAAACTACTCCTATGGAACGGTAACCAAAAAATAAATCAAATGTTTGCGTTGCCGTACCGCCAATAAACTTTGGCAACATAAATGGTAAAAGTGAAAAATAAGCAAGATATTGATCGCTCAATAGAACTTTTGATAAACGATAGATGGCAACAAAGAATGAAAATTGAAATATTAAATAGCCTGTAAAGAAGATTGTTTCAATATCTAATAATTTCGTCATAAATCCGGCCAATGGGTAAAATAAAGATAAGTGTGCCGAGCTTTGATTAAATATTTGATCTTGTGGGAAAAGCGATTGGTCTGCCGATCTCAAAATATAGGGGATGAAAATCTCTTGATCGGAATAAGCAAATTGATATCCGTGAATAAAGATTGCAATAATCGAGAAAAAGAAGATAAGAAAATATTTTTTCACTGGTTAATTTTACGATATTTGACTCTCTTGCTTAAACTATCCTCATATTTGTAATCGCTACGTTCGCAAAGTTAAAATACCATTGTAATCTAATGAATGCCCACCATGGTATTAAAAAAAGTTCAGAGAAAAATATACGCATAATTCCAAGGCTGGATATAAAAGGCCCAAATGTAGTCAAGGGTATTAATCTTGAAGGACTACGGGTTGTTGGCAATCCCATTGATCTCGCATATAAATATTACAAAGCCGGTGCGGATGAAATACTTTATTTGGATATTGTTGCGAGTCTTTATCAGCGAAATTTTGATTTTGACTTATTGAAGACGGTTTCGAAAAAAATATTTGTCCCGAAAACGGTAGGTGGTGGAATCAGGTCAATAAACGACATTAATAATGCACTAAGAGCAGGAGCCGACAAAATCGCCATTAATACGTATGCCGTACACAATCCAGAATTTATAGCTGAAGCAGTGCACAAATTCGGTACCCAATGTATTGCTCTTTCTGTTGAAGCTAAAAAGATCAACGGCGGTCGCTGGGAAACTTATACGGATGGTGGACGGGAAAAAACCGATATTGATTCCATAGAATGGATAAAAAAAGCAATATCGCTGGGGGTTGGAGAAATTATAATAACTTCAATCGATAATGAAGGTGCTAGGCGAGGGTTTGATTTGGAATTGACAAGTAAGGTTATTGCCATTTCGCCCGTACCCGTGATTGTTTGCGGAGGAGCAGGAAGTTTGGATTCGGTAAAAAAGATGGTAGAAACATGCCATCCGGAAGCAATTTCCGCCGCTTCAGTTTTTCATTATCGGGACTATTCAATTGGTGACCTGAAGCGTTATTTAAAACAAAACGGCTATAATGTCAGATTATGAAAAAGAGCGGCACAAAAATTGTTATCGTAGATTACGGAGTTGGTAATTTATTCAGTTTATCAAATGCAGCGGGACTGTTTACCAAAGATTTAGTTATTTCCGAAGACGCTGACACTATTAAAAATGCCCATGCGATTATTTTACCCGGTGTAGGAGCATTTAAGGCTGGCATGGAAGGACTTAAAATTCGAAATTTGATTGGGACTATCAAGGCATTTGCAAAAACAGGTAAACCTATACTGGGGATTTGTCTTGGAGCGCAATTAATGTTAACAAAAGGTTATGAATTCGGAGAATTCGAGGGTTTGGACATTATTGCTGGAAAAGTTATTCCTTTTCCGAAATTTAAAAATGCTGATAAGATTCCGCATATCGGCTGGAACAAAATTTTTCCCTTTAATAAAGGACGCTGGAATGATACAATTATGCGCTCAACTAGCGTAAATACGTACGTTTACTTTGTGCATTCATACATCATTGAAACAAAGAATAACGATAATGTACTGGCATTGACTAAGTATGGTGATATGAACTTCACTTCAGTTATAAAAAAGGGCAATATTTATGGCTGTCAGTTCCATCCGGAAAAAAGCGGGCCAGACGGACTCACAATAATTGATGAATTCATTAAGTTCGTGAAAATAAATGGTTAAAACGGTTACTAAATATGGCCTGCCGACAAAAGTTGTCTATTGCAAAAAATGCGTCATTTCTAACCAAAGGCCTAATTCGACCGTAGAGTTCAAAAGTACGGGTAAAACAAAGAAGACTACAATTGGTTTTGGCAAAGATGGTGTTTGCGATGCCTGTAGGTTTGCCGAGTACAAAGTAACTAAAATCGATTGGAAAAAGCGTGAAAAAGAGCTGATTACACTTTGTAACAAATACCGCAGAAACGATGGCTATTACGATTGTATTGTACCTGGGAGTGGAGGGAAAGATAGCGGCTTTACTGCACACATCCTTAAAAATAAATATGGGATGAATCCGCTCACAGTAACATGGGCACCTCATTTGTACACTGAAATTGGTTGGAATAACCAGATATCTTGGATTCAGGTTGGTGGGTTTGATAATATTTTATTCACCCCGAATGGTATTGTCCATAAACTACTGACTAAACTTGCTTTTGAAAATCTTCTGCACCCATTTCAGCCTTTTATAATTGGTCAGCGTCTAATTGCACCAAAGCTGGCTCTCCTTTATAACATTTCTTTGATCTTTTATGGCGAAAACCAAGCAGAATATGGAAATAGAATTGAAGAAAATGACATACCTACTATGAACGAAGAATTTTTCGCACACCGAGTAACTTTAAATAACCTATATCTCGGTGGCGTTTCGGCTAAGACTCTTATACTCCAGAAAAAAATTTCGATTCGTGACCTAAATCCTTATTTACCTGTTCCTTTAGCAGAAATTAAAAAACGCCACATCAAGGTGCAATATTTGGGTTACTACTTAAAATGGGATCCCCAAGAGAATTATTACTATTCTGTTCAGAACACTGGTTTTGCGGCAAACGTGCAAAGAACAGAAGGCAGTTACTCTAAATATAGCAGCATAGATGACAAGATAGATCCATTTCATTATTACACTACGCTTATTAAATTTGGTATCGGAAGGGCTACTTACGATGCTTCGCAAGAAATCAGAAATGGCAAGATTACGAGAAAAGAGGGTGTTGCGCTGGTTAATCGATACGACCAGGAATTCCCCGCTAAGTATTTCAAGGAATTTTTAGAATACATTGATATTAATGAAAATACTTTTTGGAAACATATTGATTCTGGTAGATCCCCTCATCTTTGGAAAAAAAGGGCAGGAAAATGGAAATTAAGACATCAAGTTAGCTGATTATGCAAGATTTACTCTCAGACTACAAAATATTTAAACTAGACCCTTACGAACTTCGTAGTCGTGATTTTTTTAAGAATATGTTGGAGTATCGAAAAAGCACAATGAAAAAATTTGAAGAAGCAATTCTTTCTTCTTCTCATTTTAAATGTCTCTTATGCGGCAAAGATAAGAAGACTTTTTATCTTGAGCTCGGTAAATATAAATTATTTCAGTGTAATGCTTGTTCATTAGTATCTCCCAATATTAACTTTAACAAGCTTAGCAATCGGGAGGTTTATGACGATCCCGCATATGTTAAAGATACTACTCGTGAGATATTGGATACTTTCCAGTACCGAAAAAATACTTACGCTCCGGAACGTCTTTCTTATATTCTTAGCAGGGTTGATATAAAAAAAAGAAATATTAAATTACTTGACGTTGGCTGTGGACCAGGTTATTTCATAAGTTATTTAGCAGATCTGGGTATTTACTACAAGGGGTTGGAGTTTGCGGAATTTCTTGTGAAGATTTGTAAAGAAAAGGGATTAAATGTTGAGGGAAACGATGTCAGTGAAGAAAAAAATAACTCTTATAACATAATTACTCTTTTTGACGTCGTTGAACATATTGCTGATCCCCTCCCCTTTTTTAAAATATTGAACAAAAAGCTGATAAAGGAAGGTCGTTTGATTGCTTATACTCCAAATATTCATTCCCTTTCTTACTATTTAATGGGTTCATTGCAAAATACCCTTCTACCTTTTCAGCATTTATGTTTTTTTGATAAAAGGTCTTTGGAATATTTATCAAAAAGATCTGGATTTACGCTTGAGTCGATAGAATTTTTTGGCCTTGACGTGATGGATTATTTTTTTATGAAGGAGTATCAAGATAAAGTAAGATATCTATCTAATTTGAAAGATTTTATAAGTGTGATGCAATCTATTGTGGATAAACAAAATCTAAGCAACCACCTGCGAGTCGTTTTAAAAAAAATAAAATGAATCCATTTATAAAAATAGGCAAAAGAAAAATAGGAAGAGATTTTTATCCGTTTGTTATTGCAGAGATTGGTATTAATCATGAAGGTAGCATGAAAAAAGCTAAACAGATGGTATTGGATGCTTATAAGTCCGGTGCTGAGTGCGTGAAGTTTCAAACACACGTCATTGAAGATGAAATGATTCCCGCTGCTAAAAGGATTGTTCCGGCAAATGCAAAGGAATCTATTTGGAAAATAATGACCCGTTGCGCATTTAGGGAAGATGAAGATTGTAAGTTGAAAAAATATGTTGAATCGTTGGGAATGATTTATCTTTCAACGCCATTTTCCAGAGCTGCGGCTGAAAGACTTAATCGCTTGAATGTGACTGCTTTCAAAATTGGGTCTGGCGAGTGCAATAACTACCCTTTAGTTGAGCATATTGCCAAATTTGGCAAACCGGTTATTTTAAGCACAGGAATGAACGATTTAAAATCGATAGGGACGGCTGTTAAAATTTTTAGAAAGCATCATACGCCTTATGCACTTTTACATTGCACTTCAATTTACCCCACTCCTTATTCTAAGGTAAGACTTGGGGTGCTCGACCAACTGCGAGATACTTTCTCGGATGCGGTACTGGGACTTAGTGATCACTCTTTGGGAATTTATACTTGTTTTGGGGCAACTGCCAAAGGAGCTTCGATATTAGAAAAGCATTTCACTTCAAACAAGAAGTGGTCAGGACCAGATATTCCTATTTCTATTGACACCGTTCAATTAAAAGATCTTATTGTCGGATCAAGAGCAATTTTTAAAGCTCTCGAAGGTAAAAAGAGTATTCTTCCTGAAGAAAAACAAACAATTAAGTTTGCTTATGCGTGTGTCGTGACAACTAGAAGGATTAAAAAGGGGGAATTATTTGGTCGAGAAAATATTTGGGTAAAAAGACCAGGAACGGGACAAATACAAGCGTCGGAATACAAAAGGGTTCTTCACAGAAAATCGACAAAGGATTTGCCAGAGAATTATCAAATTAAATGGAAAGAAGTATCTTGACAGTAAAACAAAGCAAAAAGAAAAGGAAAATAGTATTCCTAACCGGAACTAGAGCAGATTTTGGCAAGATCAAGCCTCTCGTCTCGACACTTATAAAGTCAAAGCTTTTTTATGTTCACCTTTTTGTAACTGGTATGCATGTTGCTACGCAATATGGATATACAGTTGATGAAATAATTAAAAGCGGTTTTCCAAATATTTACCAATTCGACAATAACGCAGAATCGTCAAGGCAAGACTTGATACTTGCTAACACCCTAATCGGTTTTTCGAGTTATATAAAGCTCATTAAACCAGACATGATCTTGGTTCACGGGGACAGAATTGAGGCATTCGCTGGGGCAATCGTAGGAGCAGTTAATAACACTTTAGTTTCACATATTGAAGGCGGAGAGCTGTCAGGAAGCATTGACGATAACATTAGGCATTCTATAAGTAAAATGGCTCATATGCATTTTGTCGCAAATGTGGAAGCGAAAAGAAGACTTATTCAAATGGGAGAGGAGGAAAAAACTATTTTTGTAATAGGTTCACCTGATTTAGATATTATGAACTCTGAAGATTTACCTACTTTAGAAGAGACCAAAGCAAGATATGACATCGACTTTGACACATATTCTCTTTTGATGTTTCATCCTGTTACCACAGAACTATCATCTCTCAAACAAAAGACGAAAATATTAGTAGATTCTATCCATGAATCTCAATTAAACTATGTCGTTATCTATCCCAATAATGACCCTGGAACAGATTTAATTTCTGGGATTCTTAGAAGTACTTTGTCTAATAAAAAACTATATAAGTTTTTCCCATCCATACGTTTTGAGCACTTCCTCACATTAATAAAAAATGCTCAATTTGTTGTTGGTAATTCTAGTGCAGGCGTTAGAGAAGCACCCTTTTATGGCATTCCAACAATAGATATAGGTTCAAGACAAAATAATAGAGTGAACAATAAATATTTTAAGAGTATATTTCATTGCGATTTTGACAAAGAAGAAATATCTAAACATATCAAGCGCTTTAGTACAAAAAGATTTAGATTTAAGCAAAACAAACATTTTGGAACTGGTAAAAGTGCAGAAGAATTTTTAAAAGTCTTAAAAACGACAGGTTTTTGGTCTACTGAAACTCAAAAGCAATTTAAAGATCTTGTCTTTTAGATATGAGAGTTCTCTCAATAATTCCAGCAAGAGGCGGCTCTAAAGGGATACCTAAAAAAAATATGGCGCCTCTAGATGGAAAGCCCCTAATATTTTTTACAATTCAGGCCTCTCTTGCGTCTAAATATATTAACAGAACAATAGTGTCTTCTGATGACTTGAAGACGTTAACAGTTGCGAAAAAATACGGCGCTGAGATTGTAAGAAGACCGAACAAAATTTCCAGGGACGACTCGCTATATCAATTACTTATAATCCATTCTTTAGACTACATTAGAAAAAAGGACGGCTATAGGCCAGATATCATTGTATATTTGCAACCAACCTCACCACTTCGCACGGGAAGCGACATCGATAAGGCAATGAATTTGATGCTTGCTAAAAAAGCCCCTGCTTTGATTAGCGTGTGCGCTTTGGATAAGAAATTTTTAAAGATTTTTAGAGTTGACAACCTCGGTTATCTTAAGGGTGTTGTCAACGATGACTACCCTTTTGCCAACAGACAAAATTTGCCAGATGTATTTATGCCAAACGGTGCGATTTTTGCTATTAAAACAGATATATTTTTAAAAAGAAAACAATTGTTCGCTCCAAAAACCATTCCATATATTATGAGTGCCGAATGCAGTATCGATATTGACACTTTAGATGACTTGAAAAGAGCGGAAAAAATTCTAAAGAAAGATTAATCTTTGAAAGATTCCCCATGAAGGCATCAGAACGTATTTTGGTTATTGCTTCAAACCGTAAACATTCGCAACAAGCCATTAAGATTTCTCAAAGGTCTCAGGCAGTAATTATGGCTTTAAATTTAGATACTGAATATTATCTAAAGTCTCGAATTGATAATTATGTTAACCCCATTTATGATTTTCTAGATAAATCCTCTTCGCTTTCTCAATCTAGGAACATAAATGATAATTTTGATATCGCTTACAATTGGTATAGAGGTTTCTCATATCCAAAAAGTGAGCAAAAGAATAAAAACGTACTTAAAGAGAATGATTTCTATAGATATATTAGGGATAGATTTGGCTATTTTCTTGTTGAATTCGAACGAAGTCTAAACTTTGCGCAAAATGTAATTGCACAACTTAAACCCAAAAGAATATACATACCACAACCGCAGAATTACAAAGGTTCTTCAATTATGTCAGGTATTCTCAAGCCGGTCGCCCTATTTACTTTGGCAAAAACCCAAAAAATACCCGTTACAATTTTTGAAAATGATTTTAAAAACAACTCAATAAGGACGAATGTCGGACAATTATTAAGTAAGGTAAGATCGCTAAACAAACAAGTTGCCAGAGAAGAGTGTGAATTGCTAATTTTGGCAAACCCAAGACATTTAATTGCAATGAGCCGGTTAATTACTATTTTAAGCAATAATTTTAAAACTAAAATTTTAACTTATAACGTAACAATAGACACCAAAAGAAAACTTGATTCACTTTACTGGCATTACTTAGAAAAAGAAAGGCTTTTTAGATTCGATTTAAACCTTGAGTTAAGAAGACTTAAAAATAACGCCAAAAAATATAAAAAGTGGAATAAATTTCAGGCTAATAAATATATAAAGCAGCCCTTGGTTCTTGAGTTTATAAGGGGTAAACTCAAGAAGATAATTGACGAGGAAGCAGGTGAAATCATTCAAGATTATTTGCTTGCTAATAAAGTGATAAGCCAGTTAAAACCTAAAATTCTCATAACAACTACTGACCCAGATAGCAAAATTTTACCTTACGTTGACAAGGCTAACCAATTAGGGATTACTACTATTAACATCCAGCACGGAGCTTTTTTTAGTGTTGACCCACCTACAAATGTTCCTGAGAGTAAATACTTTATCACTTGGAGCAGACTTACAAGATTGGCTCTAACAGAGAATAAATATTTTAAAAAGGTAAAAATGTTCGAGTGGAAATCCCCTTTTCACTATTTACCATACAAAAGAAGTCGTTTCGTAAGGCATAGACACATTAGGGTGTTAATATTAACTGCAATATATATATTGGACGTAAATATTAGGGATTATCATTACAAACTACTTTTTGAAAAACTTAATAAATCTGGACTTAAACTGGAGATAGTTATTCGAACAAAATTTTTCCAAGATCCGCTAAGTCTTGCTACACTATCTTTTAATAAGCACTTGAATGTAAGACTCGATAGCAGTGCAGATTTGCATGAAAGTATAGGATGGTCCGATATTGTTATTTTTGAAAACACAACAGCGGGTCTGGATGCCATGTTACTCGGGAAGCCGGCTGTCTACTTTAACCCTTACTGGGGTAAAGATTACTTCGGTTTGTCAAGGTATAAAGCTGCAGTCACGATACTCGATAAAAATGACTTTAATAAGATTGTCGATCTTCTAAAAGATAGGAACAAGTGGGGAGAATACACAAAACGTGGGAATAAGTTTGCGAAGGAATATTTCGGTTTAAATGTAAATGATAAATCCAAAGAAATTGTAGATATTTTAAAAAAGATTATTAGAAATTAATTTCAAAATTATTTATCCACTTTAATCAATTTATATTTTCCTAATGACTGTTCTTTAATAATTAAATAGTTGAGTTTATATCGAGGGGTATTAAATTTTTCAGAGTCGCATTGTTTTATAAATCCAATTTTGTCTATTTTTTTATTCAGTCTTAAATTTTCCAATTCTGCCTCATAATTTAATAACTGGTTAATATCTTCTTGTTTATTTTTTATAGAATGTTTATGCAAATCGCATAAACGTTCAAGTTGCTCAGACGATGATGATAAAACCCTATCCATGGAGCCATAATAGATTCTTCTTGCAGTTAAACCGGTTAAATATTGGTTGATGTCAAGTGAAAAAGAATTTATTACATCGTCTTTACCTGTTTGCGTTTTGACTTCTTTAATCAAATATTGTAATGCATAGTCTGGTTTTAGATCCTCTTTGTGAAACTTTATCCATATCAACTGCTTAAACAGTCCGGTTAACAGTATTGTTGATGCAAGAGTCATCCAAAAGGATTTTACTATTATTTTATTTTTAAAATGAACAGCTTTTTCTAAGATTAAAAAGATGGTTAGGGTACTAATTGGAGCCATTACTCTTGAAATCCAATGGTCTGCATCCATGCTTCTTTGCAAAATCTGCTGATGACCATCAGAAATTAAGCTTGCCGAGACAACGTAAGCCAGGATAACTTTAGATAAATTGTCTCTTCTTGCGACAAACAAAATTATTGCAAAAAAAACATATCTAAGTTGATTAGGAAATAACAGTTTCATAGGGGAAGTTACACGAAATAGAAAATCGTTATTTTTGAAAATATATTGAAGCTGAAAAGTGTTGATGAGGTATGGCAGACTTAATAATAAAATTATAAAAGCGCTTAAAATTATTTTTCTGGAGTTAAGTTTTTTAAGAATTAATGGCGAGATAATTAGGGTTCCTAATACAATTGAAGATGCAACAAAAGGAGATGAATAAAGAGAAAATCCCAAAATTACTAACCATAGGCATAATATTTTTTTTGTTGGTTTTTTAAGAATTTCAACTGTTAAAAACAATGCAAGAAAAAGATATATTAATGACACCTGAGGATGAGGAGTTCTTGTGATAAATAATGGCTGATTTAAAGGGCCTGTTAGGAATGTTTCATTTTTATAAATAAAGGGCAAAAGCGATGACAGAAAAGGAGTGATAACTACAGCCAGTGATGCAGAAAGCGAAAATATATTTTTAAAACCATTTTTATTTAAAAAAATGAAAATTATTAAAAATAAAATTGACGGAAACATGAGATCAGATAAAAAAAAGGCTAGTGGCACAGAACCAGTGATTTTAGAAATTGCAGCTATTGGTAAAATAGATGCAATTTCGCCCAAGAATGGGTTTGGCATATTTTTATATTCCCAGAGGTATGAATCTCCCCCCCATTGTCCTCTTAACACTTGTTCAACTTCGGCTGCGTATGCGAACGTTTCGTCTCGAACGAATTGCAAATTTTCTTTTACTCCTAGTGGGGAGTAAAACTTACCATAGGTTAAAAACCCATAAATGTGTGGAAGCGCTGTTGTGAATGCAATAATAATAACAATTATATTGAGGCCGAATTGGTTTTTGAAAACTTTCATATTTATTTGCTTAAAATGGAAAATATCACGTCTTTCATTTTTTTAATTTAAAGTATTTGTTGGTATTTAGGCTTTTAAAGTTTTTCGGCTGTATNTTAATATGACTTTTCATAATATTTCTCTTAGTATTGATGCTAATTGTCTGGCGTAATTTTTAGAGTTGTATTTGCTTGCAGGTAAATAATTATTGACATGTCTTTTCAGGGATTTCTTAATTTTTTCAACAGAGTCTAATGAATCTCCTGCTCTAAACAGAAATACGTTTTTTAATTTAATTAGATCTGGATAACATTCGGTTATTCCTTTAACTTTTGAAATCACCACGTTGTTTCTTGTGGCTAAAGATTCAAGAAAATTCACTTGACCTATTGCCCTATTTAATTCGTTCAGGGGAATAAATACAAGTTTCGATGAATTGTATAAATTTTTTATTTTATCGTATGGCAAATTAAAATAAATTGAAACGTTCTTAGCAAACTTTATTCCTTTTATATTAGAGGGGTCTGTAACAATAATAAATTTTTCGCTAGGTAGCCTGATTGCAACATTCGCTATTAACTTATAATCTCTAGATCTGTCTTTCCCTATGGATACAATACTGTTGCCCGTCGCTCTTTTAGAATCAATAAAAAACGCGACATCGATACCAAAGGGAATAAAATATATTTTACTTTTTAAACCAGGCCTGAGTTTTGTAAATTGTTCCTTCTCCATAGGGGAGTGACAGATAATTATGCTAGCTTCCGCCAGTAAAAATTTGTAAAAACTAGTCATCAGTGATTTTTTTCTTTTTACCATCTCATTTATCAGGCCAGTACTAATATATATAATTGGTTTTTTAATAATCTTAAGTTTTTTTAATAGAAGAAACGGTAATCCTGCGCTATCTACGGTTGTGATTATTACGTCGGATTTAATGGCTTTGGGAGTTAGCACAATAGCTTGATCCAGCTTAAAGCCGATGCTTGTTATTTTGATGATTAATTGCTCGATTGGCCAAAAGAAATAACAAATAAGCGGCAAGTTATAAAACAGATCTGAATAATCGACATCGTAGCCAAGTTTCTTTAAGTAGGTAAGTCCGTACAGGAAGTGGTCGGGGCCTGTTTTTTCCAGAGCTTGTTTCAACATCTCATTTCGTTTAGTCCTGTATACAAACAGTATCTTTGTCATTTTGCCGCTTTTTTTAATAAATTGACTTCCTTAGACAATAACTTGTTAATGTCGTAATTATCTTCAATGTACTTTCTTGCGTTTTTTGAATATTGTTTCAAAACCATCGGCTTATTAAAAATGCTAATGATTGCCTTTCTTAGCGAATCAGAATCGGGCTTAACTAATAAACCATTATGTTTATTTTTAATGATATTATTTATCCCAATAACGTCTGTTCCGATTGGAACACAACCGCAAGACATTGCTTCAAGGAGACTTTTTGGGTTACCTTCTTGAATTGAGGGTAGAACAAAAACAGAAGCCTTGTTATATATGGCAGGCAATTTATTGTATTTAACAACACCGAAAAACTTGGGATTAATTTTTAATCTTTTTGATAATTTTTTAAGATTGTTGGACTCTTCCCCATCACCAACTATAAAAAGCTTAAAGTCATTTGAACCCTCAAGTGCCTTTAGAAGAATCATTAAATTCTTCTGCTTAACAAGCCTTCCTACAAATATTAAATTTTTGCCCTTCTTTTGCTTTGGTTTAAAAAGTCCTAGGTCTACACCATTTGGGATTAAAACCGACTTTTTGGCGTCAACGTATTTTCTCAAAAACTTTGAAGTAATTATTATTCTGTAAGCAAATTTTTGTATAAATTTGGATAATATTGGAAAAAAGATTTGCTGGGTGAATTTGCCCTCTATTTTTGCAAATTCTCGGTAATTGTACCCGAAGTTTACAATGAAGTTCTTTTTGTACAAGAGTTTAACGATTACTCCAGGAATACCCCCAGTGATTTGCAGTCCTCTAAAAACATGGCAATTTGCTATTTCTTTTTTGTGTATAAATGGAATTAAAAATGAATATATGTATCTGTGAAGTTTTTTTTCATTTTTCACTAAAATACAACCAATAGGTAAACTTATGTTTTCATCATTATAAGTAAAAATATAAACTCTTTTAAAAGACTTTAAATAATACTTGACATTGTGATCTATTAATCTATTAAGCTGCCCTTTTGACTGAAGATCAGATAAACTTTCACCAATTGCCAGAAATATTCCTAGATTCATATTTGTTTATATACATTTATGTAATTTTTCAGTGTTTGTTCTATAAAGATGTGTTTAATTTTAGGTTGGTCTTTTAGGATGTTACTTCTGAGTTTCTTGTTTTGCGATAGAGCATCGTTCACTGCTCTTTCAATTTCTTGTATCGCTGGTTTAACAATTAACCCCCATTTTCCCTTCTCGATGTAATCTGCTGCACCGACTTTGGTTGTTATAACGATGGGCGTACCTACAGCTAGAGATTCAGCTGCTAGCCTCCCGTATGGCTCTGGCCAAATGGAAGGTATAATTACTAGTTTTGAAGAGGCGATTTTATTTATTAACATTTTATGCTGGATTTTTTTATTTAAGATTACATTTTTCGTCAATTGATAATCTTTTATTTCCTTCCTAATTTTATCTTTTAAAAAACCGTTCCCGTACATGTAAAGTTTTAACGTTGAATCTTTTTTTAATAGATTTTTCAGGGCAGGTATTAAAAGCTCCACGCCCTTACCTGGAGTGAATCGGCCGGCGTAAATTAAGCTGTTTGAACGGGTCTTCCTTACTTTGTGTACTAATTCAATAGAATTTGGGATTATCCAAAGATTACTGATTTTCAATTTTTCGTAAACTTTTTTCTGGGTGCGACTTAATAGGACCACTTCATCAGAAAATTGCAGAAGAAAAAAGAGAAACTGAGAAATAATTTTTCCTCTTATTGCTGCTATCGCATATAAGGATTTTACAAAAATATTTGACTTTGATTTATAAATTTTTAGAAACATTGGTATATCTTCAAGTAAAAATTCTTTTAGGGTGCATTTATTTCCACTTTTTAGAATACACATCCCTAAAGGGCACAGAACTATGTAGTCGCGAAGAGTAGTAACCACTTTTTTCTTTGTAAGAAATTTCGTGATTATCGCTGCTGGTAAAAAGTACTTGCCCTGTATATGAATTACGTCTACGTTTGTTTTTATAGAAAAATAGAGTACGCAAATTGATGTCCAAATAAACCATAAAGAATTAGTCTGCCAAAAAGGAGATAACTGATTATTTTTTAATTTTTTATAAAATGGAAAAGTGATTACTTTGAATCTTGATTTCTCCTTATATTTTTTGTTTCCATAATTAGGCGTTAAAATGATGGTTTTATAGCCCATTTTTTCAAGACCTTTTGCTAAATAAAATACGCTCCACTCGCTTCCGCCAAAGTCATATGGAGGGAAATATTCCGATAACATTAAAATAGTCATACATTTTGGGCTACAATTTGAAAGCCACTTGTCTCTTGGGGATTTTTCTGCCCTGCTTCAATCCTCAAATAAGTTAGAAATTTGTATGCAGTCAGTGAAAAACTACCAATTATATCTATTAGTCCCCTTAAGGGTGTATCAAAAGAAGAGTAACCTAAGTGAATGATCTTAAAACCAAATTTTTCTAACAGAGACTCGATTTGTTTTTGTGTAAATTCTACTTTATGGTCAGGATCTGAAAAAGAGCAAACACCTGACGATCTTTGTAATTTTTTCCAAGAAGTTTGACTATTAGGAACACCCAAGAAGAGAAGACCATCAGGTTTTAAAACTCCTTTGATTCCAGAAAGTATCTCGTCTCTATTTTTCAAGTGTTCTAAGACATCAAGAAAAATTATACTGCTAAAACTATTATTTCTGTATTTAAGTCTTTCTTCTAAATTCACAATTTCGAATTTGATATTGTTGATTTTTTTTAGCTTTGCTTCTTCTTCGGCGATGTTTAGAAGTTCTTTGTCAAAATCGCAAGCAACTACCCTATTGGCAATCCTAGAAGCTTTAATTGCATTTTGACCGCTACCACAACCTAGATCTAATACAACGTCAGATTTTTTAAGATAAGTTATAAACCAGGGTTTTTGAGTCAAAAGATGTTTCGGGTGAATTGGAACTCTTGACTTTCCCGTGATTTTCGTTAATCGGACAGCCAGAGCACTGCCCAAGTCTAATTGTTTGATCATAATTATAAATATTTTTTTAAGAATTTTCATTGATTAATTTCTTAAAAACTTCTACGTGCTTTTCAACCGCAAGGTTCCATAGAAATTCCTTTTTGACTTTAACAAGAGAAGCTTTACCCATCTTCTTCCTCAAAAGCGGATTTTCAATCAACTGACTTAATTTATCGGCCCAGTCATTTAGGTTGTTAGACCTACTAAGAAAGCCATTGACACCATTTTTGACTGCTTCGCCTGATGAATAACCCTTCGTTATAACAATAGGCTTGGCACACGCCATGGCCTCTAGAGGAGCAAGGGCAAAGCCTTCATCAATTGCAGGGTGGACAAATATATCGGCAATGTTGTGAATCTTATTTTTTGCCGAACCAAAAATAGGTTTTTGCATTCTAATTTTATCGGCTAGTCCAAGTTTTTCAGCTTTTGATTCAATTTGGTCCTTAAGCGGCCCATTCCCCCAAAAGATTAAAACTATGTCAGATCTTTTTTGAGATAATTTGAAAAGGACATCCAAAAGAAAGAGAGGATTTTTCCTTGTTATAAAAAATCCCATAAACAAAAGGATAATTCTCCCTTCTAATTTCAATTTCTTGATTAGTGCTTTGTCTTTATCGGCCGGTTTTAAATAAGAGGGTACACCGTTATGGACTACGGTAATTTTTAATGATGAAAGTCCATAGAACTTAATTAATTTATTTTTAACATTTTGGCTATCACAAATTATATGATCCCAGAAATTATTAACGATTTTAGAAAAAGGTCCAAAACTTGATTCTCTG
>C687J35174_10004963_pt1 | contig 17682 bp, 16 predicted proteins | sample RifCSPhighO2_01_FD_35174 | JGI IMG/M metagenome (IMG submission 35174) | reverse complement strand
TTTTACATCTTTAACTTTTGTCTCCCCCAGTATTTTTTTATACAAACCATCTATCTCTTCCTTCTGTTTTTTAACATCCAAAAACTGGCAGCGGATCCGTTGCTTTTCTTGCCGTATAAATTTCCTTGTTGATTTAGTAAGACCGCGTTCCATAATAGTTGTAACAAAAAATGGTCTTAAAAACCATTTTTTGCATATTAACTCAAAACATTATAAAAATCAAATTAGTTTTGGCTGGCGGCCCTTTTTTCTTTAAAGTCAGCCATGGTTTGCCTTGTTGCGTCTTCCACTAATGCTTGAAATCCTTCCAGGTGAGCAGCAAGATAATCCAGGGTTTTTCCCCTACCAAACTTGGCGATTTCCTGGAGTTCGCTTTTATTGTCCTCCGACAACCTGTCCCACGCCGCCGTGGTTGCCATTGAAGCCACCGTGCCCATAAATTCGCCGATCACCTGATCTTGCTCAAATTTTACAAGGCCGGCCAAATTTAAATTATCTATAATGCTCTGCCGCGCCTCCTGGATCATAGCGTTTGCGTTGTTATTTTTTGGTTTCATTTGGTTGCCTCTTTTAATATATCAATTAATATTTTAGCTTCGTCAAGAGTTTTAGAATCAATAGTTTTTTTACCTTGATACGATTTTTCCATATCACTGATATATTTTTCAAGTTTTTTTACATCGGTCAGCTGTTCTGATAGAGGCCTCTTTCCTTCTACTTTGCCTCCATATTTTTTAATAAGCTCTACGGCAAGCTGATCGTTGAGCATTGTTTCAATTTCTTCTAGAGACGATTTCAAACGCACACCTTTGGCTTTGGCGTCTTTATAAATCCTCATCATCATTTCTCGCCTCAATATTGCAACTCTTGACTCCAACACAAACTGATCAATATTCTTGCTATCTATAGTCAAAGAAGCACTGCCGTGCACAAAAAGATGAGTTCCATCCTTATTTTTTTCCACTTTAGAGCCAGGAATATTAAATCCTAAATTCTCGGCATAGTCTTTGTTTGATTCAAAAAATTCTTTGGCGTACTTATCAATCGCCGCAAGATCATCTACCAGATTCTTTTTTATCGCTTTAATTCTTTCTTCTTTTACCTGTTCTTCCGGCTTCTTTTCGGTCTTCGCCAAACGCCTTATATACTCATCGGTAAGGTCTTCTATTGCTTTATCAGTATTTTTTTGCAATATATCCCTTATGGTTTTTATTGGAAAAACCCCTTCATTTTTATCAATGCCTTCTTTGACAACCTTGGGATATTTTTTTACCAAAATTTCAATGACCATCCTTGACTCTTTGTCCTTGATGCGACGCATCACGTCAGCATGCCCAAGCTGGGCACTCGTTGTTTTCAAAGAATCTTCGTTGGTTTGTAATTTAAAATTCTTTATCTCTTTTTCCATTGCCTCAACTTTCTCCATTCGCGACGCTTCCGATGCCTGCTCTTTTTCTAATTTATTTTTAATGGGCGTCAGCGCACCCGCAATCTCCCGCACTTTTGCATAATCTTCTCGCAACTTTTGCGCCTTTTCCCGGTCCTCTTTTTCTTTAGCCATCCTCTCTTTGTCCTTAACTATTTTTTCTGCTTCTTCTTTAACTTTCAGGTAATTCACTATAATTTCTTTCGGCTTTTTAGGGGTTGAACCTCCTGAAATTCTTTCAAGTTCATTGGATAAATCTATCATCCCCTTTTCCCTTTCTTCCCCTTCTATTTCTTTCCCCTCTATCGCCTCTTTTTGGGCTTTTTTATCATTGCCTGCCTTAACCCATTCTATAACCTTATCGTCAATTTGCTGTTTTAATACCATTATCTTTTCTTGAATTACATCCTCGGAGGTTTTTTTGGTGTCTTTTTTGGTTTCTATTAATGGTTTTGTTGACTGGGTTTCTGTTGGCCTTTCTATTTCTTTTTGACCGCCACAACCGGCAATTACCGCCGCTAAAATAGCCGCCGCAACCGGGGTTATTACGCCTCTTTTTTGGGGCGTTATGGTGTCACGTACATCAACCTTTATTCTTTCTTGGGTTTCCAATTCATTAGAGGTTAATTCGCGCTCTGGTCGATTAAGTTCTGGCGTATATCCTGGCATAGTTTTTTTAAAAAATTAATGGTATTAATTCCGGTATAAATATAACATATATTATATCTATTTGTCAAGTGTTTTAACTAATTCTTCTTTTACAGTATCTTTGTCGCTCCAGGGGATTTTTTTTCCGTTTTCCAGGCACATCCACACCTCCGACCCTTTACCGGTTATTATAACAGCTTCTCCCGGCTTTGCCAATGCCAGCGCGCGGACAATGGCCTCTTTTCTGTCCAATATTTTTTGAGCTTTGGAACCCGCGCTTTCTGCCACCTGATTGATAATATCTAAAGGGGGTTCGTCGTACGGATCTTCGTTGGTGATAATAATTTCTTTGCAGTATTGCTGGGCGATTTTTCCAAGCGCCGGCCGTTTCCACTTATCCCGCCCGCCGCCGCAAGACCCCAACACGCAAACTAACGGTTTTCCATGAAAAGATTTGTAGGCCAATTCCAGCTGCTCGGGCGTGTGAGCGTAATCTACCACCACCATGGGATTTTGGGAGACCATTTCCATTCTGCCAGGAACCCCGGCGGCTTTTTCCAATGCCCGCCTGCAATCCTCCAGAGAAACTCCGTAGGCCCGGGCAACAGCAATTGCCGCTAGCGCGTTGTAGACATTAAAGTCCCCCAATAATTGAGTATTGAATTTTGTATCTTGAATTTTAAATAACAAACCGTCTGCCGTTAGTTTAATATCATCTGCTTCCACTATTTTTGAATTTTGATTTGTCATTTTACATTTTGATGTTTGATTTTTGGACTTAAATCCTATTTTTTGACGCGCGCCAATTGACCAAAAATATTTAGCGTCATCATCTGCAATATTTACTATGTGTACATTTTTTGTCGCCTTAAATAATTTTAATTTTTCGTTACGGTAATTTTCAAAGCCGCCGTGGGCTTCAATGTGTTCCGGACTTAAATTAGTAAACACCGCCGTATCAAAATGTATAAATTTGTGGCGATGCTGTTTTATTCCCTCTGAGGCAATTTCCAAAACCGCCAAATCGCACTTTGACTGCACCGCCTGGCGTAAAAATTGCTGTAGTTTCATGCGTCCTGGCGTAGTCATTTTCAATTCATTTTTCCATTCTTTTTTTCCAATCTTAAAGCGCACCGAAGACACCGAAGCCACATGGTTCCCCGCCTCCTCTAAAATTCTGGTAATAAAATCGACGGTCGTAGATTTTCCGCTGGTGCCGGTCACCCCGATGACGGTGATCTTCCTTGAGGGAAATAAAAAAACAACCGAGCCGATAAAAGCCAATGCGTAGTGGTAAAAATCCAACAGGAATTCCGGCGTAAGTTTTTTAACTATCTTTTTAATTTTCATTGCTCTTAATGTAACACAGGGTTTTGATAAAAAAAGCCGGCTTGGGGTAAAACCAGCAGAAGTTTCCCGAGGGCTTCTCCGAGATTTGACCTTGGGGAAGCCTTGGGGAATTTTTACGTACGACCCAAATTTTTTAATGCGATTTTTATCTTTTCTTCCATGGTTTTTACTTCCGGGGGCACATTTTTTAGCGCCTCTTTGGCCTGTTGCCTTGAAAAACCAAGCTGGGTTAGGGCATCTTCAACCGGATCGGCAGAACCTTTTTGCTTGGCATTACTTAATATTTTTATTTTCCCGGTAAGCTCCAAAATAATGGTCATGGCCTTTTTGGCGCCAATGCCCGGAATGCCTTCAAACATTTTTACGTCGCCGGCCAAAATCCGGTGTTTGACTTTTTCAAGCGACCCCAATGAGGCAATATCCAGAGCCGACTTTGGCCCCACTCCGCGAATATCGGTGAGCACTTCAAAAAAATCCAACTCGTTATAAGTTAAAAAACCGTATAAATCCAGGGCATCCTCTTTGACATTTTGAAAGCAAAATAATTTTACATTCTCTCCAACTTCTGGTAGTTTTAAGGCAGTTTGATGGGACAAAAAAACCTTGTAGCCGATGCCGGCAACTTCCATAATGACGAATTTTTCTTTTTTAAATATAATTTTTCCGTTTAATGAAGAAATCATTTGTTAATTGTATATGAAATTTCAATTAATTTCAAAGTTTAAACCCACTGGCGATCAACCGCAAGCTATAAAAGAGCTCACAAAAAATGTAATATCCGGTAAACATGACCAGGTGCTTTTGGGGGTTACCGGCTCCGGAAAAACCTACACCATAGCCCAGGTCATTTCCCGCGCGCAAAAACCCGCCCTTATTATTTCCCCCAACAAAACCCTGGCTGCCCAACTCTACCAGGAATTTAAAGAATTTTTTCCCCATAACGGCGTGCACTATTTTGTTTCTTACTACGACTACTACCAGCCCGAGGCCTACATTCCGCAAACGGACACCTATATAGAAAAAGATGCCAAGATAAATCAAGAAATTGACCGCTTAAGGCACGCGGCCGCGCAAGATGTGCTCCTGCGCCGTGACGTCATTGTGGTGGCTTCGGTGTCGTGCATTTATAACATCGGCTCGCCTGAAAATTACCAAAATGTTTCACTGGCCATAAAGCCGGGCCAGAAAATCACCCGGAAAAATTTTATTTTGCATCTAGTCACCCTGCAATATAAAAGAAATGACATTAAATTTAAACCAGGCGCTTTCCGCGTTCGCGGAGATGTCGTTGAAATTTATTTGGTCACTGGAGAAAAAATATTACGAGTAGAGTTTAGCGCAAAAAAAATTGCGGCAATTTTTTCGGCGCCCCCCGGCGCACATTCAAACTTCAAAATACAAAATTCAAGCTTCACGTTATTCCCCGCCACGTTTTGGACCGCTCCCCAAAACACCATGCCTCTGGCCATGTCTAACATCCGGCTGGAACTGCAAGAAAGATTAAGGGCATTAAAAAAACAAAACAAATTAGTTGAATACCAGCGCCTTGAACAAAAAACCAACTACGACCTGGAAATGCTGCAAGAAAACGGCTGGTGCCAGGGCATTGAAAACTATTCCAGCCAATTGGAATTCAGAAAAGCGGGCGAGCCGCCGTTTTCATTGGTTGATTATTTTAACTACGCCAGCAAAGGGGAATTTTTAATTTTTATCGACGAGTCGCATATTTCCATTCCCCAAATTCGGGCTATGTCTATTGGTGACAAAATGCGAAAAGAAACGCTCATTGATTTTGGGTTTCGCCTGCCCTCGGCCATAGACAATCGGCCACTGCGGTTTGCCGAATTTCAGGAAAGACAAAAGCAAACCATCTATGTATCAGCCACGCCGGCCGACTATGAACTGGAAAAATCCGGCAAAGAAGTGGTTGAGCAAATCATCCGTCCCACGGGATTGCTTGAACCTTCCATAGAAATTAAAAAAACCGAAAACCAAATTAAGGATTTAGTGGCAGAAATCGCCAAAGAAGTGGCAAAGAAACACAGGGTTTTGGTAATTACTCTCACGAAAAGATTGGCAGAAGAAATTTCAAGTTATTTGGAAGAGCGGCATATCAAGGCACAGTACCTGCATTCTGAAATAAAAACCATGGAGCGCCCCGAAGTGTTAAAAAATTTTAGGCAAGGAAAGTTTGACGTATTGGTGGGAATCAACCTGTTGCGGGAGGGACTGGACTTGCCCGAGGTGTCGCTGGTGGCAATTTTGGACGCCGACAAAGAGGGATTTTTGAGAAATAAAACCACGCTCATACAAACCATGGGGCGGGCGGCCAGGCACATCCACGGGCGGGTTATTTTGTATGCGGACTCCGTCACCATGTCCATGAAAAGCGCCATTGACGAAATTAGCCGCCGCAGAAAAATCCAAGAAAACTACAACAAAAAACACCGCATTACGCCAGAAGCCATTATTAAAGATATCCGGGATTGGGGCTTCTCAAAAAACCCTTCGGCGGACTCATGGCAAGGAAGTGTTGCGGAAGAATTTGAGGCAGTCCATGACAAAAAACTGCTGGAAAAAGAAATGAAAATCGCCGCCAAAAACTTGGACTTTGAGCGGGCGGTGGAGTTGCGAGATTTAATTAAAAAAATCGGCAAAAACTAACCCCAACCAAAAACCCCGCTTCGCGGGGTTTTTGGTTCACAGCTCTACTCCTAACTTTTCTTTGATTACTTTTTTCATCCTGTTAAGATCATGCTTCATAAGGGTAAATTCGTCTTCCATGTCTGTCATTCTTTTTAAAAATTTATCCAAGGTGGTGGTAAGTTTGTCAAATTTATAGCTCCACCGTTCTTCCATCGCCTTAAACTTCTTATCTATTTTTGCCTCCAAATTAATTAAATCTATTTTTGTGGCTAAATCAACTAAATCCACTTTGGTTGCCAAGGTTGAAATCTTTTCATCAACCCCATCAAATTTTTCATCAACCCCATCAAATTTTTCATCAACCCCATCAAATTTTTCATCAACCCCATCAAAACCCTTCTTCATCATTACAGCCAAATCATCGATAGTAATTTTTTTATTTTTCATAAAATTTCCCCCCTTATTTTCATGCTTCCATTGTACATTATTAATACTTGGTGTCAAATTTTTTCAAAAAATAGAGTTATCGGCCAAAAACTTGAATTTTGAGAGAGCAGTGAAATTAAGGGATTTGATAGAAAAATTTAAAAAATAATCTCACCAAAAAAACCCGTGAAGGCGGGTTTTTTTGGTGGGAAGCAACAGATTATTTATTAGGATTAGAGAACCAACCTTTAACCGCCGACGCGATTAAAGATAATATACTTTTTTGATTGCCTTTTCGCTTCTTTTTCTGTTCCGGGAAGGAGGTGAATCTCGTGAGAAAATATCCCATTTTTTTTATTTTATTTTGAGCATCTTCGTCATTTTCGGCTTCCACAGAATCTTCCACTTCCCCCCCCGTAGTATCCATGGCCTCAAACTTATAAGTTCCAGCGCCCAGTGCCACCCCTTCACCCTCTTCGCTTTCTGACCGAGTTTTTTTCACATCCTGAAGGTGACGTACCAGTATTGCTTCTACCTCGGCTTGAAAACCCGGTCCCAAGAATTCAATGGGCGCCAGGGAATTCTTAATTTTTTCGAGCGACTTTGGATCATCTGGTGATAATTTTTCCGTGGTATATTCGTTCACGGCAAAATTACTAATACTTTTAACTGATTCAAAAAAAGTTTCTATTTTTTGCTTCTCCGCACTATTATAATTTTGCGCAGTTCGCATAGATAATAACTTGCCTAATAATTTATCGATATTATTTATTGAACCATGGAGCATCTCTCTATACAACACTGAATCCCAAGAGATTGATGGTTCCATTTCGCCTAAATTAAAGTTATCACCTTCCGTATTCTGTCTTTTTGGCAAAATTACGTCCTGTAATCTTTTTTCTCTCGCGATAGCTTTCGTAATTAATTGTCGTTCAACTTTTTTGAATTGACTTTTGTAAAATCCCTTATTTAAATACTCATTTCTTTCCTCATTTCTTTTATTTTTCAATTCTATCAAGTAATCTTTTACCGTGCTTCGGAAAGGAATCGTAATCACCTTGTCTTTCTTATTAGTGGGAATTTCAGACCACAAAATTCTTCGCACTTCATTTATATAAATTCCCTCGCCGTATAATCTGTAAAAATCATGATCAGAAAAATCCTCTTTAGAAAAACCATATTTTTCTCTGAATTTATTTATAGTACTTTTGACATACCTCTGAAATTTTACTTTATCTAATTCTACTTCTTTGGCTTTATCTTCGGTGGTTTTATCAGTAATCCAATCAACAAAAGCTTTTCCATAACCCCTTATTTTGTTATATTCTTCTTCTATAAAATCTGGCAGGAGATCATCCTCTGTCTTTTTTTGGCATTTTTTGTAATATCGCTCATCAAATTTTAGTTTATATTCTTGATATTCTAGCGCATTTGTTTCGCGAAGCTGGTTTATTTCTTTTGTAATGTCGTCTTGCAGTGTAGTATTTTCGCCATAAATTTCTTTGTATTTGGCTTCAATGGTGGTTGAATAATTTTCCCAATCTAATTTAGACGGTGGTTGAACATCATTATCTTCTTGCTCGATTTCCTCTACTTGAAGATAGTATTGTAATAATTTTCTTACCTTCTCGCGCGCCTCTTTTGAATAAAAGTCATCTGCTATACTATCGAGATAACGTTTTGCAGTAGGGTCATTGCTCGACAATTTTTTTTCTTTGTACTCTTTGGTAAAATTCAAAAATCTCTGGATGTTAGATCTAATGTTTATGATATGCGCTCTTTTATCTCTATTCAACTCCTTTCCTGCTAATTCTCCCATGGTTTTCCCTAACTCCTCAACACTGAAAATATGGCCATCATCAAACATGCGAGAAATATTGCTCTCCCACTCAGCAGCCGCCTCATAATCAAAATCTGTGTCATCGTCTTCTCTATCCATATCTTGATTGTCTGATTCTACTGGCGGCAAAGGGGTTGCTGGCGCAGCTTCTGGGGCAAGATGTGGTACTGCGGCCTGGCCGATAAGGTCAATTTTAATATTTAAAAACCGATTTCTTGCCAAGTCAGCCGCAAAATTAAGTTTTGCGGCATAGAGATCATTTTTGCCCCCAAAACTTTTCCCCGTCATGTAACCTCTTTTTTCCTCTTCAGAAAGGGATTTCCACTCCCTATCAATATGATTAATTAATTTTTGGTCTTTTTTACGATCTCCACCCCTATTTTTATAAATTTTATCGACTCGTTGCTTTAAGGCATCCTCATTGGTAAAGTACAACTGTTTTCTTCCCAGTTCTTTTTCTGGCAATTTGGCAATTTCTATCGCATCTGTCCGCAAAGATCGTTCTTGCAATCCCTGGTACTGTTCGCCTGACCGGCGCACCCGGTCTTTTATTTTTTCATTCTTCACCAGAAGGGGATTATGTTTGTTTTGAGCAGTTGCTTCGCGTTTAACCTCCTCTGTTATTTCTTCATGTAAAAGGCGCAACGCTTCGCGCGAATACCGAGTTTCTGAAACGGATTCTGTAGCTTCTTTTCCTTGTTCTGGGGCCGGGGGAAATTCTGACTCTTTTTTTGACAATTCCGCCTTGGCAATTTCGGTTAAAACTCCCGCCACAACTTCTTTTCTTCTTTTTTCGAAACCTCCTGTAACATTCGATTCTTCTGGCATTTGCTCTGGCTTATTTTGTTCTGGTATTTTCATGATATTTAATTTTGTTAATGGTAATTCTTTAGCTGATAGAATGTTTGACCCGATTGATTCAAGTTTATGCGGCTGGCCGCCGGGTGTTTTTCGCGGCGGAGGATTCAAGATCCTCGGCTCGGCACTTGGTGGAGACGGAGGCAGGATTCTTTGAAGTTTTTTCAAGTTTCCTGAAACCTCTCCCATTATGCCTTCTTCTATTTCTTTTTCTGTTTCTTCCGCGCTGGCATCCGTTTTCAGGTGCAAGCGAATCCGGATTTTTTCAGACAACCCTGAAGCCAGCTCCTCTAGTGTTTCCCGCATCTTTGATTCTATGTATTGGGGAATCAGTTTATTTACTTTTTTTTGCAGGCCCGCGACTGGGGGAATAATTTCTTCGGTTATGGTTCGCGTCCGGGCAAGGATGGGTATCAAAAACTCTCGCCACGTTTGGGAATCCTTGCTGGTAAACCAATTGACCAGCTTCTCTTTTATGACTCCCTGCTGGGTTGGAATTTGCTTTTGGGCGTAGGGTTTGTACTGGTCTATTTCCTGGAGAATTTTCTCGTCAATTTCTGACATGATGCGCTTAATGCTTCCCGCTATTGAAGCGCCATAGTAATCTTGGACATGTTTAGACATTGAATCCCACGAATGGAAAACTCCAAACTCTTCCATGAGCAACGTATCTGCTAATTCGGATAGGGTGGTGGCGGCATTCAACTTTTCTTTTTGCACCCGCTCGTTGGCCATCATCTTTTGCCTTTTTTCTATCTCGCTGGTGTCTTGAAGAAACGCCATTCTTTTATCGGCTTCACTAACATACTTGATCCCAAACTTTTCTTTTATGTTTCCCATCAGCCATTCGTAGGCATTCTGGTTGATTTTCGGATTGCGAGTAGGATAATTTTGGTTGCTGAAAAGATTGTTTACCAACCCTTCAATAATTGAAAGATTGGGATTTTTTATATTTTCAATATTCTCGCGCACAATGCGCCTATAAAGGCGATCCATCCTCTCCATAGCAATATCTTCTTCTGATTTGGGTTCGTTGCGATCTTTAATTTCCTGTTTTGGTTTCTTGGATACCAAAAGCAACTGGCGCTCTTTTTCGGTTAACGTTCCCCGTCGCCTTCTCTCTTCTTCCAGGTCAAGGATCTTTTGTATTTCCGGCAAGCGAGCTGAAGCATTGAGTGGTTCAAGCCAAGAATCAATAGGTCCGGGAGAAACCTCACGATTGAGGGGGGGGCCTGAAAACGGCCAAATTTTTTTACCCTCAACGGGAAGTATACTGCCAAATATCAGGCGCAAAGATTTTATGGTTTCAGCCGGTTCTTCGGTATTATGCACCACTTCAATCATACGGTCATTTATTTGTTCCGGACTCGCATCTTCTCCAAGGCCTAATACATTCCTTAATTCGGGAAACAAATCTGGCTGGTTTTTATGGCCAGCTGGAGCTTCTGGTGTTTGCGGATTAAATTGTGGTTCCCGTGACTCTGGTTTCATTGGTTAGTAAAATATTTGTGTTTATGCTTTATTATACAACAAACATATCAGTATTGTCAATACCTTGCAAATCATGGCCGTATTTGGTATATTTTACCATAACAATTACATTTTACCTATGGCAATTATTCAATCGGCTAAAAAAGCGATGCGGCAAAATAAAAAACGCCGGATTCATAATTTGACCTATATCAACCAAATAAAAAAACTGGTAAAAGAGACCAAGAGTTTTGTCGCAGAGAAAAAAACGAAAGAGGCCAAAGAGCTGCTCCCAAAAGTATACGCAATCTTGGACAAAGCCGCCAAGGTGGGAATTATTAAAAAAAATAATGCTTCACGAAGGAAGTCCCGAATAAGCAAGCTTGTAGAGCGACTCTAATCTGCTAATTCCCACACTAATCTACAAATACAAAGGATCATCAACTTAAGTTGATGATCCTTTGCGCTTTTACATAGGTGTTACGAAAATTAACTATTAAACCTAACTCTAATTTTGAACATTTTAAATATCGCCGCATCTGAAAGTAATCTTCTTTCGTAATAAATTTCTTGGCCTTTATATCAAGAAGAATTTTATCTTCAATCAGAAAATCTACTTTATTACTTTGGTCATTCTTGCTAATATCTTCAATTGGCAAAATCTTTTCTCGTTCAAAATTTAAACCGGCATTTTTAAGTTCTACTTCCAATAAATCTCCGTATTGGATTTCCCTGCAGAATCTGCCCAATTTATTATGAACCCTAAATAATACTCCCGAAATTTTATAAGAGAGCTTGGGATGAATTAACTCAATTTTATTAGTAGATTTGAATGTCATTAGTAGATTAGTGTCGCTAAATTTGCGAAACAAACAAATCCAATGCGGTTTCCGCTTTTATGTTGCCGACCTTGATATCCGAGTCGGTTTTGAAAATATTGCGGTAGATATTTTTCAATTCTTCAAAAGTAAATTGCCGGCATTGAAAATAGGTTTTCTTGACCACAAACGGGTGCAGCCCGCTTTTTTTTACAATGGATGCGTACATAAGGCCTTTTTCCGCCAGCTCTTTGACTACCAGCAAATTTCTGAATTGATACCCTATCATAGAAAGAAGGTACAAGGGATTATCCCCATTATCAATATGTTTTTGCAAAAGCGCCATGGCCTGCTTTTTATTTTTTTGAGCCAAGGCGTCAATGGTTTTAAAAATATCGGTCTCTATATTAGGTGTTACCAAAAGCTGGACATCTTCTTTTTTTATCACCGCTCCAGCCCTAAAATCGCGTAATTTTTTAATTTCGTTGGAAAGCCGCCACAGATCATTGCCAACATGGGCGACCAACGCATCCAATGCATCGCTGTTAATCCTTGCCTTATTTTTTTTAAATTCTTTTACTGCCCATATCTTTACATTTTTAGTATCAAGCAAAACAAATTCTTGCGATTTACATTCTTTGGTAAGCGTCTTACATAATTTGAGACGTTGATCAATCTCACTATTTTCATATATCACCACAACATTTTTTACTTTTTCTAAACTTTTTACTTTCTCCAAAAAATCTTCTTGAAATTTCTTATTTGAAAACACATTTTTTAAAATAACCAGCTTTGTTTCTGCAAACATGGAATAAGTTTTAACGCGGTGGTAAAAATCAAAAAAAGACGTCTTGGTTGCGTCCAAATAAATTAAATTAAGAGCGCTTTTGTGGATTTTTTTGTAATGCCCCGTTATTTCGTCCAATTTTTCTTTTGACCTATAAGAATCTGCGCCGTATAAAAAAAGTGTCATGATTTGTTTTTTATAATTTTATACCGCACTTCTGGATTTATCTTGGGAAGTGTTATTTTTTCTGCGTCTTTTGGCGTTACCAAAATTGGCAACGGCTCATTATTTTTCAGCAACATATTTTTAATAAATAGTAGCTTTTTTGGATCAAGAGAATCCGGGTTCGTGGCCGCCGCTGCCACGCTTTCACACACATCTTCCCATGGATCACATTTTGCGTATTCAGAAACGCATGTTTTTGGATCTAAAATCTCATAGTCCTTAAAAGCGCCACCCGGAAGTTTTTTTCTTTTTTGGAATGACAAAATGCTCCAGCCAAATTTTTCTATCCACTTTTTTGTGATGCCAGTCATGTCCTGCATGGGGTGGGCGAATTCATGGATGAGAGTGGCCCTAAAATTTGAGGTTCCCTCAAAGTTAGTGGTTTCTTCTTCTCGGTAGTCTCCAAGCTCTGTCCCCCGTGGGTATATTTTAATGGCGCCATCCCGGCCGGGACTGTGGCCCCTTGACTCCTCGCCCGTGTAAGAATTTAAGGGCCTTTCATTATCTATTAAAATATATGCTACTTTTTTATTAAATATCCTGCCGCCATCAACCCTAGAAAAATCTTCCATGGCCTTTTTTAATTCTTCAAAATGCGCCGTCGACAACGTTTCGCCAAAATTATAAAGAATAATCTCACTCTCTCCAACCCTTATATCAACCTGCTCTTTAGAGAAACCTTTTTCCTGCCAATATTCATTCATCCACCAATGTTGATTTTTTAACTGGTCGCGGACCATTTTCTCAATATCTTTACCTTCGGGTTCATTGTCAATATATATTGCCATGGCGTTGTTGTAACCGGGATCTCCACGAAAAACTTTTTTAATATTTATACTCTCCACGCTCTGATATTTTACATCGCCCTGTTCTTGGCCTGCGCCTTTGATATTTTCAATACTTTCTTGAGCCATAGATATTTTAATTATTAAAGCATAATATAGTGTAAATTCAGAAGCTTCTAAAATTACGCTATGTCAAACTTGCTCTATGATAAATATTTTTACAAAAGTGTCCAATGAATAAAATTGCAATAATTTTTCAGTTTTACTTGAAACGTCGTAGGGGGTTACCCAAACACTTTGCTGAAACATCTTATATCCCAAATTATACAAAACACTCGTCATTGTATTTCTTGATTTCTTGTGGGTTAAAGGAATGTCAAAAATTAACATAATCCATTTGCCATCTTTCCTTTTCATTTTTTGCTCCACCTTAAAACTCGCTCTTAAAACCTTGTCTAATCCTTCTTTTGTAATCATGATGGCTTGTTTATTTTGTAAATTTTTGACTTTGATATAATGATTCTTTTTAAGGTAATATATCAACTGACTGAATTTTATTTTATTTTTTCTGTCTCTATATTTTTTAAACACCGGATCTTTTATCCCCGGCATGAATTTTACCGCTCGCGGATTTAATATAAAATCAATAACATCTCCCGTGCTATTTAAAATTTTATATATATCCCATAAAAACTCGTCGGTAATTGATAATTTCATGCATTAATTTATATAGCGCAATTTTAGAAGCTTCTAAAATTGCGCTATGTAAACGCGCTTACTGCGGTATGTGTTAAGAATCTATCTAATTCAATCCCCTGCAACCATCTCTATGTATGTCCCTGGCACTTGGGGCAAAAAAAGGCGCTTCTACCGCCAAACATTACTCGTTTAATGTTTGCGCCGCAACGAAAACATTTTTCATCCTCCCGCTGGTAGACCCTTCGCTCATCGTCAAATTGCCCTTTTTTGCCATCGACATTGCGATAATCGGCAAAGCTTTCCCCTCCCAGCGCGATGCCGGCCGCCAACACTTTTTTTATCGCTCCGTATAGCGATTTTAATTCTTTTTCAGTTAATGCTGCAACGCTTTTCTGGGGATGTATTTTTGCCCACCATAGCGCCTCGCTTGAATAAATATTGCCAATCCCGGCAATCACATAAGGATCCATAATCACCTGCTTTACCCTGCCCATTTTGCCTTTAAGCGCTTTTTTAAATTCTCCAAAAGTAAAACTTTTTTCCATGGGCTCTGGCCCCAATGCCAAAAACTCCTTTGAGGCCAATAATTCTTCGGTGTTCCACAATTCCACCTTGGCAAATTTCCTTACATCAGAAAGCGCGATCATTTTTTTATTGTCCAGTAGCAGCATGAAATGTAAATACGTGTTTATTTTTTCTTCCAGTGGGCCCGGTTTTTCCGGCAGCCACTTATTGCCTTTCATATTCCAAACCCCTACCATGAGGTGCCCTGTCATTTTCATATGGATTAAAAGAGAATAGCCGCCCGATAATCCAAAGATTACATTTTTCGCCCGCCGCCAGATTTTATTAATTTTTTTACCCGTTATTTCTTTTCTAAATAATCTAAAATTTATCGGCTTTTTTACCATTTTTTCCCAATCCGACCACACATCAACAAAGGTCCTGTTGAGGACCTTTGCGGTTAATCCCTTTACGGTTGTTTGGACTTCCGGTAATTCTGGCACAAATTTATATAGGCCTAGTTATTTTCTCGCCCGCATCTTTTTCGTCAGCGAGCGCCTCTTCGGTGTTTTTCTTTTTTTGCAAACTTGCCTTTACAGTTTCTTTTAATTCGGCTATCTGGCTTCTTAATTCAGATAATTCAGATTCTTTGGCCGCCGAATTTTCTTTAAATTTCTCTAGGTCCTCTATGGTTTTTTGCAACTCTAATGTCCTATTTTGCACTTTTTGCTCCAGCGCGCCAATAACCTCTTTTAATGGCTGGGTTTCCGCTTCTACCCTAACATCAATTGATTTTTTTGCCCTTTCATTTTCAAAGTTGCTTTGTTCAAGCGCCTCGGCTATTTTATTAAACACGTTTGATAATTGCCCAATCTCATCCTTGCTTTCTGAATAAAACCTGCTTTTAAAATCCCCCTTGCTTAATCCATCCGCTTTTTCTAACAATTTTTTCACGGGAGCCGCGAAATTCTTACCCATGGCAAACCCGAAAAAAAACACATACATCGCAAGGAAAGCAAAAATAACATAAAAAGAAACGCTCATGTTGTTGTAGTTTAATGCAATCAATGAAACAATAATAAAAATCCCTGTAATAATAATGGGATACGCTATTTTAAAGGAGAGTGTTGGCATAAAAAATAAACAATTACCTTGAATTACGAAATGACCTTTGAAAAGCGCAAGTTTTTGCTCTTTATGGGTAATTTCGCCCATAACTGTGTAAAAATGTTAAAACGTAAGCGTGGCTACGTTTTAACATTTTTCCTTCGTTCTGGACAAAATTACCTCATAAATAGCTAAAAATCATTTCGTAATTCAAGGTGGTTAAAAATAATCGTAGGTAATCTGCTTATGAGGCTGGCAAACCCCAATTCGTTAAACACTGCCGTTACTTTTTCTTGGTCAAAATTTCCAAATCTGCAAGACTCCAGATTAAAATCCAGCTCCACATTTTTTACCGTTTCAACCAACTGCAATGATAGCAATGCTTTTTCTTTATTTAGCTTGAGGGCTTCTTTTACCTTTGGTTTGAGCAACGCGGTGTCAGTTGAAATTTCCTGGTAAAGATTCTTCACGCTGCCAAACCGCTGCACCAGGTCGGCTGCCGTAGTCTTGCCGATTCCGGGAACCCCCGGCACATTATCCGAGTGGTCCCCCGTCAACGCCTTAAAGTCATTCATTTGCGCGGGGGTAACGCCAAACCTTTCAACCACCTTTTCTCTGTCATATATTACGGTATCTTTTATCCCCCTGCCTAAAGTATACACTTTTATTTTTTCATCAACAAGCTGGAGGTTGTCCAAGTCGCCGCTTACAATGTAAACCTCCGTATGTTCTTTTTTGGCGGCGATGTTGGCGATAGTGGCGATAAGATCATCCGCCTCAAAGCCCTCTTTTTCATACAAAGGGATATTAAAACTTTTTAACACCTCTTTAATAATAGGAATTTGCAAAATAATCCCGTCGGGAGTTTTTGGCCGGTGGGCTTTATACGCTTCAAATTGCTCGTGGCGGAAAGTAGGTTTTGGCGTATCAAAACAGGCAACAATGTAATTGGCTTTTAAGTCCTTAATGGCTTTAAATAAAATCAGCAAAAAAATAAAATCAGCAAAACCCCGTAGACCGCCCCCGTCGGCTGGCCATTTGCGTTGGTTAGCGGGGGAAGCGCGTGAAAAGCGCGGTAGAGGAGCGCGCTGGAGTCAATGATGATTAATTTTTTTTGCTGTTCCATATTGCCATTGTAGCATGTATTTTTCTTTTTTAATTGTTAATCCCCTGGTAGTTGAATCTAAATGTTTAAATGTAATTAAAATACTACTTTTTGGCAATATCTTTTTAATATTTTCCGGCCACTCAATGGCTACGATATTTTTTGGATTTTTGATAATTTCTTCAAACCCCAAATTTAACATTTCTTTCGCGCTGTGTATGCGGTAGCAATCAATATGGTATAAATTCTTAAATCGTAAATCGTAAATCGTAAATCGTCTCATAATCACAAAGGTTGGACTATTTACAATGTCTTTTAACCCCAAGCCCCTTGCAAATCCTTGCAAAAAGGTGGTTTTGCCCGCTCCGAGGTCTCCTTGAAGCCCCAGAACCGCCGCAGATTTTCCAGGACCCAGAGCCAAAATTTCTTTGGCAAAACGATGACCGAGTTTTTGTGTCTGGCGAACACTTTTCGTGATTGACTTTTTCATGTAAATGGATTAGCGTGAGATAATAATTCAGTAAATAATTAAAAAATTATGGAATCAGAAAAAAATATCACGCAACTTATCAGAGAGGCCAAAAATGTGTGCGTCATTCCGTCGGAAAACAATGAGTCGGAAAGCATCCCGGATGCGCTGGCTCTTTTTTATATCCTAAAAGAATTGAATAAAAACGTAAGTTTATTAATACAGGATTTTCCCGAAAAATTCAATTTTCTGGTGCCGTCGTTGGACTTCATCTCCTCCCCTAAAAACTTTGTCATATCGGTTCCAAGAAACGTAGCCGAAGTTTCCCAGGTATACTATGAAAAAAATGAGGAAAATTTAAAAATACACTTAACCATAGACAAAGGACGCATTACAAAAGACCATGTTTCTTTTTATTTTTCCGAGCCCAAACCGGACCTGGTGATTACCCTTGGCATAAAAGATTTTCAAAGCCGATTATCAAGCCAACTGGATGCCTTTGGCTTCATATTAGACGCC
>C687J35174_10004957_pt1 | contig 17696 bp, 16 predicted proteins | sample RifCSPhighO2_01_FD_35174 | JGI IMG/M metagenome (IMG submission 35174) | reverse complement strand
TTTCGAAACCTTTAAATATTCCTAAAAGCAGGATAACAAAAAAGGTGATATCATGAACAAGAAGGCATTCATAACCCATCCGATCTTTTTAGCGACAGTCACATTTATTCTCGGGATGGTGCTTATGTATCTGTTGGCGAAAGGCACAATTCCTTCTCCGATCGTAATCTGCCCAGGATAAAGCTTTTATAGTTTCCAGCATTAGCTGGAGACATGATCCTGCGGTCAGTCAAACTGGAGAATATTCGTAGCTATGTAAACCAGCAGATAGATTTTCCTACCGGGTCAGTGCTCTTGTCCGGGGATATCGGCTCTGGCAAATCCACCATTCTCCAGTCAATTGAATTTGCCCTGTTCGGAGTAAAAAGATCAGACCTTTCCGGTGCCTCTCTGCTCAGGCATGGCTCCAAGACGGGCTCAGTGGAGCTCCATTTCTCGATCCAGGGAAAAGACATATTCATAAAACGGGTTCTGAAAAGAGGCAAGGATGATATCAAGCAGGAAACAGGATACCTCATCCAGGATGGCATCAAGAATGAGGCAACCCATATAGAGCTCAAAAGTATGGTGCTTGATCTCTTAGGATATCCCAAGGATTTGATCACCAGAAGCACTGATTTGATGTATCGATTCACTGTCTATACTCCCCAGGAATCTATGAAACAGATAGTCCAGGAAGATCCTGAAGTGAGGCTCGACACCTTGAGAAAAGTATTCAACATCGATAAATACAAACGCATCAGGGAAAATGCCCAGATATTCATAAGGAACCTGAAAGAAAAAAGGAAAAACTATGAGGGCCAGATTGTAGATTTAGACAGCAAGAAGAAGGCACTGCAGGCAAAAGAGCAGGAAGAAAAAGAGCTTGCTGCCAGGCTGAAAGAATTGTCCCCCATCGCTGATTCATTGGAGGAAAAACTAAAGGAAACTAAGCAAGCCTTGGAAGCTAAGGAGCTGCAGGTAAGAGAACTCCTCAATTTCAAGAAGGAGTTTGAACTCGCAGAGATGCAGTTAAGAAACAAAGTGGAACAAAATGAAAAAGACAAGCAGGAGATTGCACAGCTTGATGTAGAGTGTGCCCGCATTGCATCTGAAACAAAAGACACTCCTCCGATAGAAGAGATTCTCAAGGAGCTTAAAGACAAGGAATCAAATCTGGAGGTGATTCAGCGGAATATCATTGATCTAAGCAAGAAACTGGCTGCATTTGAGACTACGGTGAAACATAACATTGAAACAAAGCAGAAAATATCCCAGCTGGATGTCTGCCCTCTCTGCAAGCAGGCTGTTTCTATATCCCACAAAGAAGCCATCAGCAGAGAGCTTGACACCGCTGCTCTGCAGGAGCATATAGACACCCATAAGGAGCAGGAAAAGGAAAACAGGCAGGCTGTAGCAAAGGTCCAGTCACAACTGGAAGAGTTGCGGAAAAAACAAGCAGATATCAGGGCAATGCAGATTCGAAAAGATTCTCTCCGAGAAAAAATGAAAAAGCAGGATCTACTGCACATGAGCCAGAACCGGTTAAAGCTGGAGATAGGCGCTATCAATGTAAAAAAGATGGATTTGACAAGGAAAATAGCTCCTCTCAGGGATATAGAAGCGACATATAAGATGATTAGGCAGGAGCATGATGCCCTTGCAGACAAAGAAATGAAGATTCAGCTGACAAAGAAGGAGATAGAGGTTAGGAAGCAGGAGACTGTCAAGTTTATTGCATCTCTTGAATCAGAATTAAGGGAAAAGCAGATCATTAAGGATATGCTCAGCAAGATTGCATCATATCAGGACTGGTTGGAGGATCACTTCACCAAGCTTATGGCAACGATGGAAAAGCATGTCATGCTGCAGGTATATCTTGAATTTAACGCATTGTTCCAGCAATGGTTCAGCATGCTCATTGAGGATGAAACCTTAAACGTCAGGCTCGATGACCAATTTACGCCCATCATTGAGCAGAATGGATATGAATCGTCGATAGACTCGCTATCAGGAGGGGAAAGGACATCCATTGCCCTCGCATACCGATTGGCCCTCAACAAGGTGATCAATGACATCATTTCAGGCATCAACACCAAGGAATTGCTCATACTTGATGAGCCAACTGATGGATTCTCATCGCAACAGCTTGATAAGGTGCGTGATGTCTTAGACCAGCTTAAGATACAGCAGATCATTCTGGTCTCCCACGAAACAAAGATAGAAAGTTTTGTGGATCATGTCATACGAATCTCCAAGAGGGAGCATGTGAGCGAAGCTAACATTTAAATAACAAATCAGAATCTGAATTCTACAAGGGGTTGTGGTCTAGCTTGGTATGATTTGCGGATGGGGTCCGCAAGGCCGGGGGTTCAAATCCTCCCAACCCCACTCATTCTCATGAATTTTGGACAGTTCATGCCATGCAAAGCAGGGCATTAATTGGCTACAGGGGCGTATCGGGCGAGGCTCCTACATAGGAATCCTCCCAACCCCATTTATTCTTCATTGGAGAATAGCAATATTTATATAGGAGGTATGCTTAGATTTTACCGGATTGTGGGAGCATGGTAAAAAAGATTGTATGGCTGTTGATGTGTGTTATCTTAGTAATCTCTGCTTCTGCTTTCCGGGTTTCAACAGAAACCATAAAGGACACCATTGCGCTGGACGAACTGGCCGAATTCTCAATCACTATCACCAATGATGATGTGTCTCCTCATGACTTCCGGTTTGTAAAATTGGACTATCCTTACTGGGATATTTACACTAAGCCACTGCAGAATCCCTTAATCATAACAGTTCCGGGCTCAAGCAGTGTAACTACCAAGGTATATGTTGACCCCCTCCAATTGACTGAGGGAGTCACTGATGTTAACCTAAAAATACAGGCAGTAGTATCTAAAGATTCAAAAATTGTGCCTCTCCGAGTTACAGTCGTCGAAGGATCGATTCCCGGGGGATATGTTCCCACCGTGTTGGTTAATGCAGTTATCCCGACAAAAATAGATCCTCGGATGGACATCAAAGCTCAGATACATGTGGACAACCAGAATATTCTTGATTATGAAAACCTAAGGATTCAGCTTCAGAGCAACACTTTCAGCAAACAGGTGAACATTTCCTTAGGGCCGAAAGAAAAGAAAGATTTTGAAATTTTACTCCGCATTGACCCAAAAACACCTCCGCAACAAGACACAGTAACATTGACTGCATTGCGAAACTCCCAAATTGTGGATGGCCCAAAAACCACTGATATTGAGATTATACCATATACTGATATCACAGAAACTGCTGTTCCTCATTCTTCTTTCCTAAAAACAAAGAAGGATATCACCTTTTCTAATGAAGGGAATGCGGTGTTTACGGGATTGGTTAAGACACCAACGACTACACTGAAAAACCTGTTTACGCTTGCAAACCCAAGAAGTAAAACAGTGACAGAAGATGGAATAAAGTACATCGCCTGGGAAGTTTCGATAGAACCGGGTCAGGAATTCTCAGTGGTAGTCAGTGAGAATTACATGATACTTCTTGTGCTGATAATCCTGGGGCTCATTAGCCTTATAGCATATCAGGCCTATAAGAGCCCCATCGGTATCTTTAAACAGGCAGATAACTTGGAAAGAAGCGATGGGGGAATCACCGGAGGCAGAGTAGTCATTCTTGTCAAGAACAAGGGAGCTGCGCCATTGAAGGATATTGTTATTACGGATAGGGTCCCCAATATAGCAAACGTAGAAAAAGAAGTCTCCCTGGGCACTTTGCAGCCAAGCAAGCTGCTTAAGCATGAGGATAAAGGATCATTGATTAAGTGGATTATAGATGATTTGGATGCAGGCGAGGAGCGGGTCATCACCTATCGCGTGAAATCAGTGCTCCCTATATTGGGAGAGCTCAATCTGCCTGCAACAATTGCCCATTTTTCAGTAAAGAACGCCCACAAAACAGCGAAGTCAAATTCTCTGACAATTTCATAGTAATCTTTATAAATCGTTTACAGTTTCTGAGAACCATCCCCTCTTAGCTCAGCGGCTAGAGCGATCGGCTGTAGATAAGTTCGCTTATGGACAGTGCATGGGCATTGTATGATAATAAGACAGCCGGGACCGATAGATCCCCGGTTCAAATCCGGGAGAGGGGATTCTGCTCGGAATATTTCCGAGCATTTCTTAATAGAAAGCTTTATATATAAATATCCCTAATTTGAAACTATATGGCGTCTGGCTTTAGGAATGTTATTGACTTTTTTGCCGAGGTAGGTTTATACGACGTAGTTCTTCCCTTTTTGCTAGTCTTCACAATCGTATTTGCCATTTTCGAAAAGACAAGGATCCTTGGCACTGAAGAGATAGATGGGAAGCAGTACGCCCGAAAGAATCTGAACGCCATGGCTGCATTCGTGATTGCCTTTTTTACCATCGCATCAGCAGAATTGGTTGAGATAATATCGGAGGTATCAAGCAATGTAGTCATTCTCCTCCTGGCATCGGTCCTGTTCCTGCTTCTGGTCGGATCATTCTTCAAGGAAGAAAAAGAAGGGTTCTGGCTGCAGCAGAAAGGATGGCAGATATTTTTCATGATAATCATGTTTGTGGGCATTGTGCTCATATTCCTTAATGCAGTAGGATGGCTGGATCAGGTGTGGGGTTTCCTCAGTGAAGGTTCAGGAGGAAATGCAGTGGGATCAATTATCCTCATCGTGATAATAATCCTTTTTATGGTTTACATCGTAAAGGACAATAAAGAAGGTTCAGAAAAGAAAAAAGATTGAGGTGTGAAAAATGGTTTCCGAAGCATATAAACTCGAGGGATTTATCAGGATTCTAGATTCGTGGGGATTGACAGATGTATTGTTGCCTTTCCTTCTCATCTTTGCAGTGCTGTACGCTATCCTCTATAAGACCAAGGTATTTGGGGACCGGAAGAATATAGCAGTGATTGTCGCCTTGGTGATAAGCTTGTTGGTGGTTGTCCCGCATGTAACCGGTGTGCTACCCGCTGGCTATGATGTTATCTTGATAATAAACTCAGCCTTGCCAAGCGTCTCATTGGTGGTAGTTGCCGTAGTCATGCTGCTCATCCTTATCGGGATCTTCGGCGGTGAATCGGATATCTTTGGGGTTGCAGCTCCTACCTGGGTTGCAATCTTCTCAATAGCAACGATAATCTTCATATTTGTTGGCGCTGCTCGTGGCTGGGATGCATTCAACTGGTTTGAGAACTTCTTTGGATCTGATGCCGTAGCGATTATAGTTATGCTGCTGGTATTTGGAATAATCATCTCATTCATCACCAACGCAGACACAAAGGAAGATGTGTCTACACTCAGCCGATTCGGCATTGACTTCAAAAAGCTGTTCGGTGGTGGCGGCAAGCATTAAAAAATGGCGACCTTCCTTGATGTAACAGCTCTCGAATATTTCGCACCGTTCTTTGTATTCTTATTCGTCTGGCTGGCAGTGTATGCCCTGCTCCAATACACCAAGGTGTTAGGGCAGAATCAGGCTATCAGCGTTATAATCGGGCTGGTAATTGCCCTATTGGTCTTATTTTCCCCTATCGCGACCGGCGTAATCCAGTACATATCTCCTTGGTTTGCAGTCATTTTCATATTTGCTATTTTAGCAACCGTTGCCTTGAAGGTTATGGGTGCCACTGATGCAGAGATTGCCAATGCACCCATCAGGTCAATAGTGGGCATCATAATTATCCTCGTCCTAATTATTGGAGCCCTTAATTTTATTCGGGGAGAAGTGAGCGTGCCTGGCGACAATGAGACTGCTATTGACTATGGAGATACTGCAGCAGTCATATTCCACCCCAATATTTTAGGTGCAATCTTCATTCTGGTAATTGCGGTGTTTGCAGTTGCCTTGCTGGCAGCGAAGAATAAGTGACTATCTTTTAGTCAGGCGGGAAAGCTTATTGACATTATCGGTTAATGTCGGCAGTATTTTCTGGAAGACCTTCTCCATCGCCTTTATCTCAGTACCTACATTAGTGAGGTTTTCATCATATTCCGATATCTTTCCTAAAATACCTTTATGTAAGGAGTCAAAATTGCTCTTGAGATTTTCTATATCCTGTTCTATGCGTACTATCCGTGACTCAGCGCGCTCCTTCCATTCCACCATCTTGTTGATATCCTTCAGAAGATCGTTCCACTTCTCATCAATGATCGCTTCAGCGACTTCTTCGATTCGCTCGTGGTCAACTGGTTGCGGCTCAGGCTGTTGCTGAACTTGCTGCATAGGCTGCTGCTGCGGTGCATACGGATCATAAGGCTGCTGCTGCGGATAGCCCTGGGACGGATACGCTTGCTCCTGATAAGGCTGCTGAAAATTAGGATCCGGAGGCGGTGGCATATCATACGGCCCTGGCGGAGGAGGCATCTGATCCTCTTTTTTAGGCTTTCCGAATAGCTGCATCACAATTCACCTCTTTCTAATGGACCGAAAGCATATTTAAAGGTTTCTTTTTTTGAACGCTTCATCTATAAGCTCCTCAACTTCGGTGTGGGTTGCGAAATTAGCAGGTTCCCACAGCTCAATATACTTTTTGAGCACTCCCATATCCTCTTTCTTGGCTGACATCTGAAGCTCCTTAACGAACATGAGCGTTCTGTCCTTGATCTCATTTATCTCTTTCTTCAGCTCATTCATGTCAGATAGCATCGTCTTAATCTCAGCGTTGAGCTGCTTGTGCCTGCTCAGCATGTTTTGCTCTATGATTCCAATCCTGTTTTGGAGGTTGGTGTTTCGTTCCTCCAAAACCCGGAGACGCCTGCCCAGATTAGTGATATCATCAGAATAGTCAATGGGTGCTGCAGGTATCTCGTGTTTAAACAAGCCAGCCGAATGGATCTGCTCGCCTGGTTTTCCAAAGGTAACAAATCCCTGCGCCATATGCTCTTTGGGGTTTAAGTAATATAATAATGTTGTGATTTCTGCAGAGGGGAAATGAAGTGCCGCTCACCTAACAGAGGTAAAACCCCATCCAGAGGTAATGCAAAGCATAACCCATGCAACGCCAAAACATTTATATACTAATTATATCATAAAATAGATATGATAATGAATTATATGATAAAATATATTTTATATTATAATTGCAATTCCCGATTTTTCCGGAAGGGAAATGTGTAATAGGCTGATCGGACCAGAAGTTCAAAAATAGGTTTACCCAATGCCAAAGAAAGCGATTTCTGCCACCATCGATATAGCATTAGATGCGTGGCTGGAGAAACAGCTCAAGGAAAGCAAGCTGTACAGGAATAAATCCCATATAATTGAGATTGCATTGGAAGAATTCAAAAAAAAGAGGTAAAAGATGGCTGAAAACAAAGCCTTCCCGCATGAGGTGATAAGGGAAGGTGACGAAGTAATCCTTAATATAAATTGTGAAAAGTTTAGCAGGCTGCCTAGTCTGGAGAATGATCCGCTGACTATGGCTAATACTGTAGATATCCTCACCGAATCGCCCAACGTCACCAAGATAGTATTTGCACAGAAAAGGAGTTACGAATATGACTATAACCAGACCATGCTGCTGGTTGAGATAGCTAAAGTATATTCCTCTATTATCAAAGACAAGGATGCGTACGGGTATGCTGCGCTGGCATCCCAGCCAGAATGCAGCAGGTTTGCTGCTGCATGGTATGCTACCCTAAGACACTTGTCAGCTGACCTTCTGAAATCAGATCCCATCGGGTGTTATGTGGAGCTAAAAAGAGAATACCGTGAAGAAAAGATACGGCAGGAACACTCAGATGCAGTATACCAAAAATGCGGCATGAGGTACCTGGGCATACTGAGCAGAATAATTGATTTGTTGGATGCTACCAAGCTCATCCAATTGATCAAACCCTATCTGGCAGGGTATCGGCTGGGTGATAGGAGCCCTTACATGCGGGTATTCATACCTTCCATAAAACCTGATTTCATGTTCACTAAGTTGATGGCTGAGTATCCTATTGAGGGGGAGGAAGTTGACAATTATCTGGCAGAAGAAAACGAGATCACCGTGTTTGAGCTTCCAAACACCATCCAATACCTTTACCATGTTATGCCTCCGGAATTCAAGCTTTCTGAAGATGAGTATGAGCTGCTTGATACTGCCAGAGAGATAATGGCAGAGCACAAACCCCAACGAAGCGAATTTGTTGATCCGCAGCGTATGCGCCAGGTTTTCATCAGTATTGGGAAAGACCTGATCGAGGAGCTGTTGGAGCAGAGGAAACAGAAGATGAGCCCCAAAAAAATAGAGGTGCTGGCCAACATATTGGTGCGCTACACCGTAGGATTTGGGCTCATCGAAGTGCTGCTGTCTGACGATAAGGTACAAGATATCACCATCAACAGCCCGCTGGGGGAGATACCTATCTTTATCGTCCATCAGGATTATGGAGAATGTTATACCAACATTATCCCTACGAGAACAGAATCAGAATCATGGGCTTCAAAGTTGAGGATGATCTCAGGAAGACCATTGGATGAGGCTAATCCCATTCTAGATACAGAACTGGAACTGCCAAATGCAAGAGCCAGGGTAGCAGTCATCGCACCTCCCTTGAATCCGTCAGGCATTGCGTATGCATTCCGCAGGCATAGGGATAAGCCATGGACACTGCCGTTATTCATAGCTAACCGAATGATAAATCCCTTGGCAGCAGGAATAATAAGCTTTATCATTGATGGAAACCGCACCATGCTGGTCGCAGGAACAAGATCAGCGGGAAAAACCAGCTTGATGGGTGGTGTTCTTACAGAGATAATGCGGAAATACCGGGTCATAACTATCGAAGATACTTTGGAACTTCCGGTGTCTGCATTGAGAAACTTGGGATATAATATCCAGCCTATGAAAGTAGGTGCTGCATTGACCAAAGGAACTGCAGAAGTGCCTGCAGAGGAGGGCATCAGGACTACGCTCAGAATGGGAGACTCAGCCTTGATTATAGGTGAGGTCAGATCGACAGAAGCGAGGGCATTGTATGAGGCAATGCGTGTAGGCGCAATGGCCAATGTAGTGGCAGGAACCATCCATGGAGACTCGCCCTATGGTGTTTTCGACCGTGTTGTCAATGACCTTCAAGTGCCAAGAACAAGCTTCAAAGCAACTGATGTGATAATAGTTGCTAACCCTATCAGAAGTGCTGATGGCCTCCACCGGTGGAGGAGAGTTACCCAGATAACTGAAGTCAGGAAGCACTGGGAGCAGGATCCTTTGCTTGAAAATGGATTTGTTGACTTGATGAAATACAGCACCGATAAAGATGAGCTGGAGCCATCCGCTGATCTTATCAACGGAGACTCGGATGTGCTGAAAGCGATTGCGGGCAATGTGAAAGACTGGGCGGGAAACTGGGATGCAGTATGGGATAATATCCTTCTCAGGACAAAAATCAAGGAAACCTTAGTTGAATTCGCCCAGAAAAACAAAATGCCCAACCTGCTTGAAGCAGACTTCGTCATCCAAAGCAATGATAGTTTTCACAAAATATCAGACAAGATAAAGGAAGAGGTTGGCAGCTTGGATTCTAAACGGATATTCTTTGACTGGAATGAATGGTTCAAGAGACAAGTAAAGAAATCTAAACTAATATGAAACCTGAACTGAATGACATCTATAATAAGTACAAGCAGCGCATTGAAGCAGAGCTTGGTGCGGCTGTTGAGGACAAACAGCCCTATTCGAAAGAGTATAAAGAATTCCGCGAAGAGATAAAGGGAGTTCGTCTTTCAATATATGAAAAATTTTGTGAGTTCAGTGAAAAGTTTATCCAGATTAAGCCAGACAAGCAGAAAGCTGCGCTTATGCAAGAAAGCATTGATATAGCTCACCTGAATGTGACACCTACGGGCGCAACTTCGTTCGCTATTCTCATACCCCTCAGCATCATGTTCTTTGGAAGCCTGATATCATTTGCATTGCTCCAATCCTTCTTTTTCGTGGTCTTTTTCCTGGTTATAGGAGTATCCCTTATAAGTCCTTTCGGGCAGCTGCCTGTGTATATCGCCAATGGATGGCGCATGAAAGCCTCCAACCAGATGGTGTTGTGCATCTTTTATGTCGTTACTTTTATGAGGCATACATCAAACTTAGAAGGAGCAATGGAATTTGCATCAGATCATCTGGCAGCTCCGCTCAGCCTTGACCTCAAGAAGGTTCTCTGGGATGTCGAAACAGAGAAGTATGAGAATGTGAGGGAATCTCTGGACATCTATCTCGAATCATGGAAAAAATATAATTTTGAGTTCATTGAAGCATTCCATCTGATAGAATCATCCTTATTCGAAGGCTCTGAAGAGAAGCGCCTTGCAACCCTCGATAGGGGCTTGGAAGTCATGCTTTCCGAGACTTATGAAAAAATGCTGCATTATGCGCATAGCCTGAAGTCTCCTATCACCATGCTGCATATGTTAGGTATCATCCTCCCTATCCTTGGACTGGTTATCCTTCCCTTAGTCGTCAGTTTCATGGAAGATGTCAGATGGTTCCATATTGCAGCAATCTACAACATTGCATTGCCTTTTGGTGTATTTTACCTCGGTAAGGGGATTTTGAGCACCCGGCCTACTGGCTATGGAGACTCAGACATATCAGAAGACCATCCCGAGCTTCAGAAATACAGGAATGTGCTCTTTACGGTTGGCGGAAAGGAAGTGCGGATGAATCCTGCAGTATTTGCTGCAGCCATCGGTCTTTTATTCCTTCTCATAGGGACCAGTCCCCTCATACTGCACGCAATGGATCCTGAATTTGACATGCGCATATTTGGTGATAAATTCGATCTGATAGGGTTTAGGAAAATATCTGAGTCACTGGAAAAAGGGCCGTTTGGATTAGGAGCTTCTTTGCTGAGCATTGCAGTCACTTTAGCTTTTGGTGTCTCCATAGGGCTTTACTATAAGCTCCGATCTCAGAATGTGATCAAGATACGGGAGAAATCAAAGCAGCTTGAGACCGAATTCAGCTCAGGCTTGTTCCAGCTGGGCAACAGGCTTGGTGATGGGATTCCGGTGGAAACAGCAGTCGGCAAAGTCGCTGAATCGATGAAAGGCACTTTATCAGGAAATTTCTTTGAGGTAGTGGATTCAAACATCAGAAGGCTAGGCATGGGTGTCAATAAAGCTATTTTTGACAAGAAGTACGGTGCTTTGCTCTACTTCCCTTCTAACCTGATAGAAAGCAGCATGAAGGTGCTGATTGAGAGCATCAAGAAAGGGCCGCACATTGCAGCAACCGCTCTTATGAATGTTTCACGCTATATCAAAGAGATGCACAAGGTCAATGAAAGGCTGCAAGATTTGCTTGCGGATATTATCTCTTCCATGTCATCCCAGATAAAATTCCTGACACCGGTCATAGCAGGTATTGTAGTTGGTATAACTTCCATGGTTACGTTCATAATCGGGGAACTGACGGTGAAGATGCAGGAAGTCAGCAGCGGTGATCTTGGATTTGCTGATGTAAGCAGCGTCGGTGAGATATTTACCGAGGGGATACCCACATTTGATTTTCAGATAATAGTGGGGATCTATGTTGTTCAGATCACGTATATACTCACGGTTCTCGGCAATGGTATCCAGAATGGTTCTGATGCTTTGGGAGAACGGTATGCATTAGGCAGCAACTTGATACGAAGCACCATATTGTATGCGCTGGTTGCCTTAGGAGTCATGTTAACATTTAACTTGATTGCAGCGACAATACTTTCAGCAACAATCGCAATATAAAAAGTGGGACCTGCGGAATTTGAATCCGCGACTTCTACGTGTCAGAGATTTGCTCTCACTTTCAGAATTCCAGTGAGGATTTCTTCAGCGTAGCGCTCTCCCAGGCTGAGCTAAGGTCCCAGATAGGTCTCCAGAATTAAAAGTTTCTTTATAAACTTTTAGTATTGAACTGACTCAGCCAAGGTTAGAAATCTTATTAAGTAACGATTATAGGATCATAAACAAAATGCCCTCCCCGTGGCGATATTTCTGAGGGAGGTATAGTTAAAATTATTCTGGATTACTCAACTTCAGGCTTAATTCTAACTCCCATTAGACTTTTTGCCTCATACACTTTATCGTTGGCAGGTATTTTGATATATAGTGTGCCATAATCACTATCAGATTCGACCGCTTTGATGTCTTCAAATGGAACTTTGATTCCACCATCAAACATAAAGTTACCATCTTTCCAACTATCAATTGTCCCTGAACCACTGTATATTTTTCGATCTTTAACTTCGTCATAATCATCATTCATTTTTGTGGTCCAAATTTCTATATCTACGTTTAATTCAACACCCTCAAATTTAACTGAATCACCGCTAGTATCTTTTAATTCAGGATATACAACAATTCCGTCATCTTGTAAATCTTCGTCCCAATTTTTTGAGGAGGCATCAACAAACGCTGTGACTGCTGTTGTCAATATCTCTTTTTGGGTCTGTTCATTATCTTTATCTTCTACTTGAGCATCTCCATTAGGACTTGCGGTGGAGCCTTGCTCGGATTCACAAGCCGATAAAGCAAAAAGGCCAGATATTACAATTGTTAATAAGAAAATATTAGTGATTCTCATTTGGATTCCTTTTTTCAAAGAAATTCAGCCTATATACTCTTCATCATCAACCGGTTCTTCTGACAGGTCCCCTTCTTCTTCGTGCTGAACCTCAGGAGAGTTGGTGTATATGGGCTCGCTTCCCTTTTCGACCCCTTTTTGTACTACTTCCAGCTTGCCGAACTTGCCGGTGCTTAGCTGCATCTCACCCTGGTACTCAGAAACATATCCATTGGAAATCTTGACCTTGTCCCCCACGCCTATTTGGTCGACTTGCTCATTCCATAAGCTGAGAACTATTTCGCCGGAAGCATCCTTCGCTTTGGCGTTGCAGACCTTGCCTTTCTTGCCGAATTTCTCGAATTCCCTGACATCCCCTTTCTCAATAACTTCTACCTGAAGTTCGACTTTTCCCTGCCTTGGCTGAAGGTCCTTGATTGCCATATTCTAATTGTTAATCTGGTGGGGTTTAAAAATCTGACGATTATTTTGACGCATCAAACCTTGTTTTTCCGTTTAAAAGCCCCCGGAGCTTTTCGGGAAGCTGATTGATTTTAACCCTGACTTGTTGAGTTGTATCTCGATCCCTGATGGTGACTGATGCATCAGTAAGGCTGTCAAAATCAAAGGTTATGCAGAATGGGATGCCCTGCTCATCGGCCCTTGCATATCTCCTGCCCACAGAACCGCTCCGGTCATAGATGCAGACAAATTCTTTCTTTATATCATCAAAGAGCTTTTTTGCCTCGTCATCCAATTTATTCACCAAAGGAAACACCCCCACTTTAATGGGCGCTATTTTGGGGTCTAAAGCCAATATGATATTCCCCCGCTCTGTATCATCATGATAAGCGTCATACATAAATGCCAAAAAAGCCCGGTCAATGCCTTGTGAGGGTTCAGAAGCGCATGCAGGGATGATTTTCTGCTTTGATTCCTCGTCATAATATTCCAAGGAAGCCTTTGAGAACTCCATATGCTGCTTTAAGTCAAATTGTCCCCGATCAGCGTTGCCATGTATTTCCTTCCATCCAAAGGGGAACCTATATTCTATATCAAAGCAGGCGCATGCATAATGGGCAAGCTCATCATTAAGGTGCTCTCGTAATCGCAGGTTTTCCCTGGTGATCCCATGATCAATGAAAAACTGATAATAGAGTGAGAGCCAGTATGCGTGCCACTTTGAGCAAATCTTCTTCTCCACCAGGTCCTTGATTGTTAGTGTAATATGCTCCTCGTTCTTTTTTTGGTTATCCCGAGTCCAGATCTGCACTTCCATATCAGGAAGCGCATAGGGGCATTCTTTTTCCGGATTGATAAAGTACTCAATCTCAAACTGCTCAAACTCCCTGCTTCTAAATAGGAAATCTCTGGGACTAATCTCATTTCTGAACGCTTTCCCGATCTGAGCTATCCCAAAGGGCAGCTTTTGCCTGGCAGACTCCTGCACTAGTTTATAGTTGGTAAATATAACCTGGGCTGTTTCTGGCCTTAGATATGCCACGTTTCCAGACGCAGGACCTACCTGCGTGGAGAACATGAGGTTAAATTTCCCTTCATTAGCCATGTCTTCATTGCATTTAGGGCATTTCATGCCAGCATTGTTGTCTCCCTTGATGACCTGTTTGCACTTGGGGCATTTGTAGATGTAATCAGTGAATGAATCGACATGGCCGGAAGCTTTCCAGACAGCGGGATGGGTTATGATTGCGCCATCAATGCCCACCACATCCTCTCGTTGTTGGACAAATGTCTTCCAGAAAGCCTGTTTTATGTTGTTCTTCATCTCAACACCCAGTGGACCATAATCAAAGAAGCCAGAAAATCCTCCATAGATTTCACTATTCTGGAAGATGAAGCCCTTCTTCTTGCAGAAGGTTGCCATGTCTTGGATGGAAAGCATGACCAGGGAATTTTTAAGCGGTTTAAAAAGGTGTCGAACCTGAGCGTCTGGAAGCGGCGCTGGAAGGTATTTTGCTGGTGGACTCAGAGCATTTTTAGCTTTTAGTTTTTCTTCAATCTGTGCCTTTGTCGGCCGCTTTTTCCCCATATACGCTATATTCTTGGACACTACTTTGGTGCCGATTCTGACTGAATTCTTGAGATAATAATACTTATTTCCGTTGATAATTTTCTTGACGATATAGACCATGACAATTGTTAGGTACTACATATTTATAAAAGTATGGGTAATCGGCTACATTGAAAAGTTCCGTGTTGCCATCCTATGCGAAGTGCAATAGCTAAGCTATACTGACTGACAAGAGGGTTGGCTCCTTCGGAGAAGGTCAGTATTTACCCAGAAGATACCAGCACTGAGCCTGATGGCAACCTGCGAAGCAGAGAACTTTTCAATCCACCGGGTAATCAAAACTTATTTAAATGCTACTCAAAGCATCTGATCATGCGCATACCAAAAAAGTATGGAGATTCATTCGCTGATTTGTGCCCGTTCTGCAGCAATACAGGAACCACCAAGAACAGCCAGGGCATCCCCGTATGTCCTCAACACAAAAACGAGCTTCTCAAAGATATCAAATGTGTTTGTGGGGAGTATCTGGACATCAAAGAAGGGCGCTTTGGTGTGTATTTCTATTGCATCAACTGCGGGAATAAAAGTTTTAGAAAAGTTATGGATTCCTGATAGGCTTATATAAAAAATATAACAAAAAAGAAAATACTTGTTAGGCAATAAGTCAATTACTCGCTTTTCTTGACATTAACTGCTTTCAGGCCTCTCTCGCCTTCTTCAGTATCAAAATCAACTGAATCGTTCTCACTGAGGGAAGTGCCGGCTGCTAATCCAGACTCGTGCACAAAGTACTCTTTCCCATCTTCACCTGCTATAAAGCCAAAGTGTTTCATAGTGTTGAAAAACTTTACGGTTCCTTTCATGTTCTCACCTCCTTCCTTTGTTTAAAGAAATTGACATAAGTTCTCGTATGTGGGGTAAAAGTTGAGAATGCCATTAAGTTCACTATTGTATGCCTTCCTTTTTCTCGCAATCATCGCATAAGTAACGCTTGGATTGCCCTTTCTTTACCACAAATCTTTTCCTGCAGGCTCTGCAAAATTTAACTATGTTATAATCTACCATTTGCGCTTTCTCCGCGTGGTTTCAATGGCAACGTACGTTGACCCGCACGCAGTGCAGTAATGGGTTGTTCTGCTGGATGATTTTTTTCCATGAGTGTAATTACACCGTGTTTTTATATGAGTATTGTCGCATTTCTTGCATTTCATTAGTCACCAGAAAAATTCTAAAACCAGTTCAAAATTTTCCGATAAGGGGCACTAATAGAGCTGTCTTTATAAAAGATACGGTTTAGGAGCCTCTAAAGGCATTCGCTCCTCCCTTTTCCATTGAAAAGAGCCCAGCGTAAAGCTAAAACTTAAATAGGGAATCCCGAAAATAAACTTTGATGAGAATAGAATTCCATAAAGCAGAGTTGCGAGGAAAGGGAGACGCAGGCTGGCTCCATTCAAGATTCAGCTTCAGCTTTGCAGATTACTATGACCCGAAGCGAATGGGATTCGGAAAGCTAAGAGTTCTTAATGATGACATCATAGAGCCGGGAGCTGGCTTCGATACCCATCCCCATGACAATATGGAGATCATCACCATCGTAACTGAAGGTAGCTTAAGGCATACAGATTCGACAGGCTCAACAGCCATTCTCAAGCCAGGAGATATCCAGGTAATGTCAGCCGGCTCAGGCATACTTCATTCTGAATCCAATGCATCTGATACACAACAACTCAAACTATTCCAGATTTGGATTGAGGCAAAAGAGAAGAACATACAACCAAGGCACGAAGAAAGAAGATTTACACTAACAAAAAACAGATGGACAGAAGTGGTGAGCGGGAAAAAAAGCAAGGATTCATTATACATCCATCAAGATGCAAGAATTTTTTTAGGGAATTCCAATAAAGAGTATATAAGCAATTATAAACTACCCAAAGGAAGGGGTATTTTCATGATGGTGATTAAAGGAGATGCAGAAGTTGAAGGGAAAAGTCTCAAAGACAGAGATGCTATAACAATTACTGAAGCAAAACAGATAACAATTAAAGCAAAAGGGAGCTTGTTGGCCATCGAGGTACCGCTATGAAAATTATTTGTTGGAACGTCAATGGAATCAGGGCAGTCCAGAAAAAAGGATTTCTTGATTTTATTAAAGAAGAAGCTCCTGATGTCCTCTGCCTGCAAGAAACCAAAGCTCAGCCAGAGCAGATTTCATTACACCTTGAGGGATACGAACAATTCTGGAACTCTGCGCAAAAAAAAGGATATGCAGGAACTGCAGTTTTTACAAAAGTGAAGCCAATCAAAGTCATGAATCATATTGGCATCCAAGAACACGACCAGGAAGGAAGGGTCATAACCGTAGAATATGGCAAGTTTTACCTTATCAGTGTGTATGTCCCTAACTCCGGAAGGGATTTGACACGTCTCAAATACAGGCCGANCTGGGACANGGATTTTCTCAACTACCTGAAGACCCTGGAAAAAAAGAAACCGGTGATAGTGTGCGGTGACTTCAATGTCGCCCATAAAGAAATTGACCTGAAGAATGCTAAAGCAAACTACAACAAGACTGCAGGCTATATGCAGGTTGAGATAGATGGTATGGACAAGATCCAGGATCATTTCATAGATACCTTTCGGCATTTCAACAAAGAACCGGACAACTACACCTGGTGGAGCTACATGTTCAACGCAAGAGCCAAGAACGTCGGCTGGCGTATAGACTATTTCTTCTGCTCAAAAAGCATCATCAAAAAGATAGTTTCGTCAGAAATACTTTCAAAGGTTATGGGAAGTGATCATTGCCCGATCAAGATTGAGGTTAATTACTAAAATGGATGCCAACTTGAAGGATACGCTCTTGAAATTTGAGATCGATCCCTCCAATACCGCAAAACTTGCGGAAAATCTTAGGAATCCCAAAGGAGATTACGGCAGAAAAGTGGCGAAGATGATGAACGAAGGCAATGCAGTAATGATTGACGCAGCCATTATGAATGCCGATATCCATGAAGGGGACATTGTATTGGAGATTGGATTTGGGAATGGGAGCCATCTCGAAAAGATTGCAAAAAAGGTGGAAAATGGCTCAGTTGCAGCCATTGACAGTTCTGAAACAATGGTCCAG
>C687J35174_10004952_pt1 | contig 17707 bp, 24 predicted proteins | sample RifCSPhighO2_01_FD_35174 | JGI IMG/M metagenome (IMG submission 35174) | reverse complement strand
GAGTCTACTCCTCCTGAGAGAGCTACCACGACTGTTTGTTTTTCCATAGTGTTCTATGGAGTAGTGATTAAAAAAGGTTGGTATTTCTTTTTTCTTTATTGAATGGAAGTAGTAACGTATCTTTATATAGTTATTATCATTTTTTCTTAAGATGAAAGGAGGTGAGGTGATGAACTTAGTTCCTAGGGTGAGTTTGCTTTTATGTTTTGTTTTGCTAGTATTACCTTTAGTGTTCGCTTTTAACTTTACTGTTACTAGTCCTAGTGAAGGTGGAACTTATGACGGCAATGACTTTATTATTAGTTTGACCTCTGATGCCGTTAGTGATTTCTTCTATATAAAAGAAATTTCAGGACTTTCAAAGAGTTGGGTAAAATTATGTGACGATGTCAAGGAATGTGTTTTTGATGAACTTGTTTTAAGAGAAGGTACTAATACTCTTTCGTTTAAAGCTGTTGATACAACTGGAACTATCAACATTATAACTAGAATGTTTGTTATTGACTCGAGAAAACCAGTTATTACTAAGGTATATCCTTCTGGAAGCAAGTCCTTCTTTACTAATGGGACTTTATTTTCAGTGGAATATATTGAGTTAAATCTTACAGATATTACTTTGCATTATGGTAGAGATGATTCTTTTTTATATGTCTCGTTGTTTAACTGCAAATCTTCAAAGTTAGGTGGGCGACAAAACTGTACAACTAATTTAAGTAAGTCAAATCTTAGCCCATTTGATGGCGAAGATATTATCTATTGGTTTAGTGTGAACGATAAGATTCATTCAGTTAATTCAACAAAGAAAGTAGTCTCGGTTGATACTAGCTCTCCAGTTATTCAGAATTTTACTTTTGGTACAGTAAGTAATAAGGTAATTGAGAGAAAGATGAAGTTTATCTTTGAGATTACTGAAGAAAACTTTGCAGAGATAGTTTATAGAGATTCAACTGATTTGAGACCGGTTTGGAAGAAGCTTTGTACTTCTCTGATACAGGGGAGATGTGTATCTGTTAAGAGCTTTATGAAGGGAGAGCATCGCTTATCTATCTTAGTTAGAGATAAGGCAGGCAATAGTAATTCGATACAAGCAGATTTTACGATTTTCTAAAATTATTTTTTCCCTTTTCTTTTTTTTAATACCCCTCAGGTATTTTGTTGTTAGAGAGGATGAAACCCATAAGGGCTATGTTGACCATGAGGCCGAGGAAGGCTTCAAAGGCAGCGAGGAATTTGTTTATGCCTAGCGGAATGATATCCCCGAATCCTACGGTGGTAAAGGTGATGGTTGAGAAATAGAGGGCGTCTTCGAAGGGTATGGGTGCTTGTGTTCCTTGGACGATGAATTTTTCTCCTTGCGAGTAATAGGAACCAGCAAAAAGGAAGATGATCATGACCACCGTAATTGCATAGCTAATGAGGAAATGGGTTATTTTTCTTGAGCCGAAGGTTGAGCGAACCCAGAGCATGAGACCTGCTGAGTAGAAGAGGATGAATATGACTATGACTGTTAATGTGGCGTTGATATCTCCTTTTAAGATTAAGTAGAGCAGCAAAAAGAGGCTAATTACTCCGATGGAGGCGTAGTCTTCAAGAATTGTGCCTCCTGATTTTATGATATGTTTTACTTTTAGTCCTATAAAAACGGCGATAAGAAGAGGAATTATATAAAAGGGAGGCTCCAAATATTGTTTTGATACGAGTGTTCCTGTTAATAAGAGAGCGATAATTATTGCTAGTATAAATTCTGTTTTCGTTGTTTTGTGAATGTGTTCTTGGTGTGGGGGATGTTTTATTTTTGAGAGGATGTTTTTGAACATGCTTGTTGTATGGATTTTGATTTTAAATAGGTTTGTGGACGTCCCCTGCTGGACTCGAACCAGCGACCCTCTGATGGCTGCACTTTAACTTGTAACAGTCAGATGCTCTACCGAACTGAGCTAAGGGGACCTACTTCAAGGACAAGTGAGCGTTATTTAAAAGTTCCGATTAGTCTTTTTTTGCTTTGGGATCTATGATGCCGAGATCATCGGGCTGCTTCTTTTTCTCTCGGTTCATTCTCTCAAGGAAGCTGTACGCGTTTGCTTGTTTTGAACCCCTGATTACATTGATTAGTGCGGTTTCTGCTTCGTTAATGTTTTCTGCGTGGCCAATAATACCTACTTCTGCTTCTCCGATAACTATATCGGTGTTTGAGATTTCTTCTATGGTGTTTTTTGTTCTTCCGAATGTTCCGATCACTCTTGATTTGATACTTTCAAGTGTTCTTCGAGGATTGTACGTCTTTATGTGCAATTTCTTGAACTGCATGTCTGGTTCTTTTAGTATTAGTGCCTTTTTTGCCGAGAAACCGAAACTTATGGCATCAAGCATTTGTTGTGTTTCAAGTTCTTCTACTGGTGTTCCTTCTATGGTTGCCTTGTTTCCCTCTAGCGTTATTTTAATAGTTGCTTTTTTCTTCCACTCAGGGATGGCTTTTTTGATTTCTGTTATATTTCGTACAAATATTGTTTCCATTGATTTAGAGGAGATTTATTCTATTTAAATCTAGAGGAGTATGAGTATGAAGGGTGTTCCTTGGACGATATCGATGTCTTTTTCGTTTATTATGCCTGCCTCGATTGCTGCCTGTACACTTTTCCCCCCGATAATGTAGAATGTTGCATCTTCTTTTCTTTGATCTATCATTTGTTTTATGAGTTGTTCTTTGTTTATTAGATTTCCTTTAAAAAATGACTCTCGTACGTCAAGCTGGCGTTTTCCTTCTTCGAATTTCTTCCCTATAACTTCAGCGTCAGCTATAGCCACGATGGTTCGGTAGGATTTGTGTATTTTAATGTACATTAGAGTATGTTTCGTATGGGTGATTTGGCTCCACAGGCCAGGCAGTGTTTGTACTTTATGCCTTTTTCTGAAACAAGTTCGGTATCTGGTTTATTACATTCGTTGCACTGTACGAATTCTTTGGTGTATACTGCCAGTTTGTCGTTTACTTTCTGTGAAGTAAGCTTCGTGTTTAGAATGAGTCGNTCGTTTTCTATTTTTCCGTTTGCGGCAAGTTGCCTTTGGAGAAACTTAGCTATTTGTTCCATGGGTCTGCGCAAGTATTCGGCTATTTGCTTTATGTTGGTTATTACGGTGTTTTTTCCTTCTACCGTTCCTGAGACCTTGGGTATTTCAAAGCGCTCAGATGCTTTTTCAACCACTTTTACTTTCTTATAGGCTTCTTCAAGTTGTTGTTCGTATGTTTTCATGGAGAATGGGAGATGGGGGGGTTTATAAGCTGTTCGGAAGGATTTATTAAGTACTTTATTCTTTTCTTCCTATGAATATAAAGAACATCGTGCTTGGAATAGGCATATTCATTGTATTTATGTTTCTTTTACATAATGGTATCCGTGCGTTTTATGATAAGCCGATGTACGGAGAATTTGCTTCGTGTACACGAGCAGGGTATACTGATACAGGGTATGGGAGATATTATCCTTATCCTGAAAAAGCTGCACCCTATGGCACTAATTGCAGTGTGGTGAGTGGGTTGCGAGAACAGGAGCAGACGTGTGCGGTGAGTGGTGGTGAGGTGTTGTATTCGTATGATGATCTGGGTTGTGTTTCGGGGATTAGTGAGTGTAACTATTGTACTAAAGAGTATACTGAGGCGATGAAGGAGTATAATAAACAGGTATTTGTTATTTCGCTGGTTGTGGGTATTCTTGTTCTTCTTACTGGGTGGCTGGTGTTGAGTGTAGAGCCGGTTGGTTCGGCTTTGATGGCGTCAGGTATTGGGGCGATTGTGTATGGGACGATTATTAATTGGGATAATCTGGGGAATGTGGGGAGATTTTTGTTGTTGCTGTTTGCGTTTGTCTTGCTGATTTTAATTGCGTATAGGCTTAATAGAGTGCAGAAGAAGGATTGGCAGTTCTGGAAACGCTAGAAGGGAATTTCTGCTTTTTTTAGCGTTTATATTTAGATTTCTTTGGAGGATTCATTGCCCCACGCTAATTCAAATAATTCTCTTATAGATTTTGCGACACNTGGGTGTTTGATCATAATTACTTTTGATTCATCTTCGTAGATATGAAAAGTAACTGTGTTTGATGAAACAGTAAATCCAACTGGAATAGATTTACTATTTGTTTGTTTTATTTTTCCCGGAATCATTCTTAGTTTTTCTATATTTGGATAGTCTTTTGGAATGAACGAGTAAAGACTATTTTTATTTGATTTAAATTCTTTTATATATTCATTAATTTCAGGATCAAGTTTTGAAAACATTTTTCCATATCCCCCATAGGTATAGAACTCTTGATTTTTCTCAGATATGTAATGATGATACATTACTTTAGGCGCATTTTTCCCTTCGTAAATCTCAACAGAGCTATCCGAATTAACTTTTTGCTTCGTTTCATTTATTTGTTTAATTATTGATTCAGCTATTTGCACTGTTTCTTCTGCAAATTTTTTCAGATTTGAAGGGTTGGAAATCTGATACTTTTTTAAGCCGTCTTTAATCAAATAAGAAACATAACCCTTTGTGTTTAATGAACTGAGCAAATTATACGTTGTTGTTCTATCTATACCTGATTTCTTAGCTAATTGACTTCCAGAGATGCTTCCATATTTGATTAATAACTCAAATAGTATTGCTTCGCTTTTAGTCATTCCAAGTTTCTGTAATTCTTCTTTCATTATGTTGTAGGATTATCCGACAAATAAAGTTTATAAATGTTTACCTTGTCGCTTTTATATGGACGTAAAGGATAAACGACAATCGGAATGGCAACCTACTTTGAAGCAGAGAGTTGGGTATGAGCTTCTGACTTGGACTCCTCTTATCAATGCTATGATGTATCCAACCGGTGATTTTTTTAAACAAACTCCTTTTAGGATGATAACTTCTCTAACTGGTCATTTGAGCAAGGTAGTTTTAACTAATGTGGTACTACCTTTTTATCTTGCGTTGAGTATTGCAACTAATATATGGAACCCGGTGCGTCAATATGAATATCTTAATCGAGAGGATACTCCTCGGAATCTTCCGACTGGATTTGAATGGCACAACCGATTCTATCATGAAAACCATTTAGAAGATAAACCGAAACTATCTTAAGTCATATACTTGTAGCATATTTTTCTAAAATGGAATATCTGCGGTTCTTATTTTAAAGGCGTTAAATGAGCGATGATTCATTTTGCTTAAGATACTCCTCAAACACAGGATAGAGATTTTCTATTACGAGGTGATTTTTGTACTCTTTTGGAGAGATCCAGATGAAGCTATCATGATCTGAACTTAGTTTTGGTTTATTGTCCAAGGTATCTTAGTTTCCCAGGACGAGGCTCATAGGCAACGCCGTCTTCCAGCAGTCGTTTAATTTCGTTATTTATAACCTCTGGGGATTCTTTGAGGTCGGTGATTATCTTCTCTATCTGGATGCCTCCGTCTTTTTCTGCTTCTTTTACTAGGGAAACGATTTTATCCTTAAGAGCTACCAGTGTTTCTTTGTCTAGCTGTTTTGGAGCGTCTGCTTCAACTTCCAGTTTCCTTACTAAGAGGTAAGAGGGTTCCTTTTTCTTTATTATTTCGGGCGTTATATAGAGTTCGTTGTTCCATGATCTCAGTAATCCAATTACTAGGAGTGTATCACCTTGATTTAGGTCTTTGCATTTTTCTATATCTTCCCCAAAGAATTTAAGTCTTATTTGTCCGGTTCCGTCATCCATAGTGAGTGAGGCGTATTTTTTCTCACCTTCTTGTACAAATTTATCAGTTATATTTGCTATGAGATTTACTCTTATTATTGATTTATTATCTATCTCTATATGCTTAAGGCGATCACCTTCTTGCACTGGTTTTCCTCCTAAGAGTTGTCCGATTCTGTGTTTATATGCGGGATTTCTTTTGAATTGTTCTACCATTAGTCTTTATTTTTTTGTTGTTTTTAAGCTTATAGGGAAAGACCTATTTATTTATCTATATACTCTACTATATGTCTCTCTCTTGTTACACTCGTTGGATGTATCCTTTTTTAGGTTTAAATATATCTCCCGCTTTGGAGAGCTGGGAGAGTGCTTCTTCTAGTTCTAAGGGGGTGAGTTTCCCATCAATCGCTTTTTCTAGTTCTTCTTGGGGTATTAATTTTCCTAGCTTGGTTTCAAGCATACTTAATATTTCTCGTACGGTGAGGATTTTGTTTCTTTTTGAGGAGGTTATACCTGTGGTCATTTTATCGATATCAAATGACTTTGACTCTTCGTCGTAGCCTACCTGTGTTAGCGAGGCCTTGAGTAGTTCTATTGCTTTCTTTGCATCTTCCCTTGTAACTGTGTGAGAGAGGCGGATTTTTGCATGAGATTCTGAGAGACGGATGATTCCTTCAAGTTGACGAGCCGTTATGGGGATGGGTTTTATTTCGTTTTCTGAACGGGTTGATTGATTTCTGAGACGCACATAGAATTCTTTAATTTCATCCACTGCTTCATCTGATAGTTTTGGTTTTATTTTTTGTTTTGCGTAGGCAATGTATTTTCTCATTAATTTTGGCTCTATTATATCTCTGATTACTTCTTGTTGATGTTCTTGAAGCACGTGAGACGCAATTGCTTCATCTTGTATTTTATTGGGAAGATCTCTGATTATGAAAATGACGTCGAAACGGGATAAGAGAGCTGGAGAGATGTCAATTTGTTGGGGGATGGGAGTGTAGGGGTCAAATCTTCCGAGTTTTGGATTTCCTGCTGCCAGTACTGAGGTTTCTGCACGGAGTGTTGCTTGAATGTTTGCTTTGGAGACGGTGACTGTTTGTTGTTCGAGTGCCTCATGCATCGCGCTTCTATCTTGTTCGTTCATTTTTTCTATTTCATCAATACAGACCATGCCTTTGTTTGCTAATACCATTGCTCCGGCTTCTAGAGACCAGCCCTTGAGAAATTCATCTTTTACAACTGCTGCGGTCAACCCGGCCGAAGTCGCTGCTTTTCCTGAGACGTAACGGCCTTTGGGAGAGATGGCAGCAGTGAATTTTAACATAACTGATTTTGCGACTCCTGGGTCTCCCACTAGGAGGATGTGCATGTCTCCTCGTGTTTGTCCTTTGTCCGATTTTACTTTTTTTACTCCTCCGAATAACTGCAATAAGATTGCTTCTTTTATGTTATCAAATCCATAAACTGAGGGAGCTATGCTTTGGGCTAGACGTCTGTATACTTTTGGGTCGGCTGCAAGTTCTAAAATCTCTTTTATTTCGTCTTCTGAAATATTGAGGTGATCAAATGCTTCTTCCATGGGTATGCTGTTATTTGCTTCTACTGCGATATCGAATCTCGTTGAAACTGCTCCGGTTTGGAGTGGTACGGGCACTTCTTTTAAGACGCCATGGATTTTTACTTTGCTTCCAGGCGTTGTTCTCTCTTCCATTTTCGGCTCTACCAAATCTTCTTTAAGGAAGACTGAGATTCTACGCGGTTGTTCTCCCCCTTCTAGAGAGTCGGGCGATTCTTCTATCATTAATCTTTGGACGTCTACCATTTCTTTGGATAATAATTTGAAGGTGCCTTTCCATTGGCATGAGCAACGAGAAGGCTCTCTGAATTTTTTGTCTATTTGTAATACTGAGAGTACTGCTCCGCAGTTAGGGCATTCGAATCGTGCATTGACTACTTGAGGGCGGACATCTGAAGCTTGACGCACAATGCCTTCAATGGTAATAAATTTGTCAAGATGCTTTGCCCTTATTTCTCGTATTCTGACGAATGCACTTTTAGGCAAGTCGAAAAATCTTATTCGAGGACTTTTTCCTATTTGTGATTCTTCCAGAGCTGTTTCCATGAGAGCGATGGTATCTTCGGGGGCGTTGAGTAGGACTTCGGTTAATTCAGGGGAAAATTTATTTAGATTGTTAAAATCTATTTGTATTACGCGTTCTCCTGACCGAATCGATTCACCAACCTCTTTTTTATAATCATTGAAGAACTTTTTTGCTTCTAATATGAGTTCTTCCTGCTTTTTTTTATCAGCCATGTCTTTTGAGGGGGTGGGGTGTTTATATGGTTTATTGTGTTTTGTTATTCAATCTGGAACCTTAAAATGGCTCCGAGACCTTTGGTAAGGTTGTAGAATTGTTCGCCATCTTGGTTTTCGGTTGAGACGAGGATAATTGTTGAGCCTATGTTTTCAGCGGCTTTTTCGTATTGCATGATTGTTTCTTTGGGGAGTTTTTTTGAGATGTAGAGCGTTTCGATTGCGCCTCGTTCGAGAGCGAGGGAGACTTTTTCTTCTCCATAAGCTATTTTGTCACGATGTTTCCCTAGGGTTTCGAAGAATTTGGTAAGGAGGTTTTTCTCTTTTATGAGCTCTTGTTCGGCTATGTCTTCGTGTGAGGCTTCCACGAGTAGCTTGAGCCCGTGTTCATCCGTGTAGCCGATGTCTTTTATGGCAATTACTTTTTCTTTTAGTTTGGTGACTAGATTTCCATCATCTAGGAAGTCTTCTTTGGTAGGGATAGGTCCTCCTACTAGAATTCCCTTTAATTTGGGCATGTCGAAAAATATTTCTTTCATCCCTTCCGATACACGGCGGTAGAATTCGATTGCGAGACCCTCGGTAATTCGGGCAAATCTGGCGGAGGATTGACCACCCGCACGGATTTTTCCTGGGACGCCTGAAGAGAATTTTCGTAACACCTTAATTTGTTGACCTTCTAATATGCCGATTGTTGCTTCTTGTCGGTCTATGACTAGGAGACCGAAGACCTCATCAACATCGAGCATTTCTTGTAAGGGTTCTATAACAAAGAGTTTATCACAGCGATAGATTCGGACGTTGAGCGGTTTTGGGGGTTCAAATGCCCAGATTTTTATATCTTGTACACCTTCTTTTTCTGAAATGTTGCCGCAATAGACTGCTAGACCATTTTTTGGTGTTTGTTTGTAGTTTTTGAATTCTCGTATGATCATGTCGAGTGCGTCAGTGACCGCAGTTCTCGTTTGTTTCGATTTGATGTTCTCTGCTGTGGATCTTTCCGCGGCTAGTTGGCTTGAGACTTGGTGGATGTTGGTACCTGCTGGTATCAGGACAGTGACTAGTTCGGTGTGCATGCCCCTGATTCCTTTTAGGAGTGTGACTAGTTCTTGTAATTCTTGACGTTTTTTTTCTTCGATTTCCATAGTTAGAGGATTAAAATTGAGTTAATAAAACTACCTTTTCTTTATGCTCTTGTTAAGAATGATTTGTTTTGTGGAGCAATTATGTCAAGGAACTTGACAGAAAACCACCTCCCCTGAGAAACCTCTTGTTTCTTAGGTCATCAAGAATCCTAGATTCTCGAGGCTTTAGGGTGTGGTCGTTCCTTGAGCACAAGAGAATTTCTATCTGAAATTCTCTGTTCAGAGAAATCCATAAAAGATTTCTCCTGCATCCAAAGCACGAGTGCCTATCAAGAACTTAGATTTCTTGAGCGCTCCAAGAATCGCTTAGATACTTCTTGCGGTGTTTCAAACTCCATCTATTTATGATTGGGTGGCACATTGTGCCTTTTATTTATAACAAGATTTAAATAGTAATTATTACTAAATAATTTTACTATGGGAATAGCAAAAATAACAAGGAACTGCCAGATAACTTTGCCGAAAGATGTGCGGAAGGTTCAGGGACTAAAAGAGGGAGACAGCGTTCTCTTTAGTGTAGAAGGGGATAAAGTAGTGATAACCAAAATGAAGGATGACGTCTTTGCTGCGGCTGCAGGTATTTGGAAAAATACAAAAGAAACGGGAGCAGCCTATCAAAGAAGAATTAGAGCACAATGGAAGACCAGACAACAAGCAGTGAATTGGTAGTTATAGACTCCAGTATTTTTATTGATTATTTAAGACAGTATGACCAAGCAGTTAGTTTCATGGCTTCTTTTACTTCTCTAGATATGAAGCAAGTATTTTTTTCTGCCATAACTGAAACCGAATTACTTGCCGGGAAAAGCTGTAATGATACGGTTGTACGAAGTATTGTTCTTAGGATGCTTTCAAGCCTTGTTAAAATAGAGGTTACTAATCAAATTGCGCTTCGAGCAGGAGATATATGCAGAATGTATGGTGTTGCTTTGCCCGATTCTATCATTGCAGCAAGTGCTTTGGTGTATAAGGCTGAGCTTTTGACTAAAAATGTGAAGGATTTTACTGGAATTCCAGGGTTACGAGTGCGAGCGCCCTATTGAATTGTAGCTAGTTGAGATTGTCTAATTTGTCGGGCTTTTGATATAAAATAGAAAATTGTCAATGTAGTGTCCTTTGTATTATAATTACTCTCCTCTAAGCCTTCTACATACATAATCAAAATGTTCTATCTGGTCTTTTGGAGTAAAAGCATGTTCACATTCTATTTCTTTGATGTAATCAGTAGCATATATTCTTCTTGTTCTTGCCATTTCTCCGCCTCGATTTTGTACTGATGGCTCCAACCAAGTGATATGTGTAATTTCAACATTATTTAAACCAACCTTATTAGCAACTCCAGTATAATATGGAGAATTCTCCTGTTTTACTGCAAATGCTATAACCTTTCCTTCTATGCTTTTTAACATCTTTAAATCGGTTGCTCTGCCCTCTTCTAAAATCTGTTGTGATTTTCTCATGGAAAATTATAAAATAAAAGGTATTTAAATCTTTCTATTGTTGTAACTTGTAAGGAGTATCTATATTAAATTGTGACAGGCTTTGAGATCCTTGGAAAATGCTTCTAGCTCGGGAGGGATTTTGATTCCTGAGAGAGGTTCTTTGAGGGAGAGCGATTTTTCTTTCTTGGTTTTCCAAACGAGGCTGTTGAAATCTGTCAGATGTTGCATTAATGAGAGATCTAGGGTGGTGGGTTTTGCCTTTGGAAATTCTATGGTATGGAGATTGATCTTTTTTTCTGCTGCAATGACTGAGGTGATTTGAGGGATGATAGGGTAGAGGAGAGTTATCAGCCGTTCTAGGAGGAAGTGGAGGGTGTATTTTGCGCTGTCTGCTTCGGCTGCTGAAAATTGCTTTTGTTCGTTGTAGGCGCGTGCTTTGATGAGCTCGAGATAGTGCGAGGCAAATAGTTCCCAGATGAAATGACGGAGTGAGAGGGAGGGATGGTGAAAGTCATAGTTTTCAAATGAGTGCTCTGCTTTTAGTGTTAGGTCTTCTATGTACTCTATAAATAGTTCGTCCGTTGGCATGATTTTTGGTCTTTTTGGTTGTTCAAATTGGAGGATGAAGCGGGTAACGTTTAGTAGTTTGTTCATTGTTTTTGCTTCTGCTTTTATTTTTTCTAGCGAGCAGGGGAGGTCGGTTTTTGCTATGTCTCCCTCGGTTGCTGCCCAGAATCTAAATGCCTCTGCGCCCGCTTGTTTGAGTATTTCTTGAGGGTCTATGACATTGCCTATTGATTTGGACATTTTTCTTCCTGATGCATCGGTGATGTGATTGTGAATCCAGACTTCTTGGAATGCAGGTTGTTTTGTTTCGAGATAGCCTCTGAGAATGGTGTAATAGAGCCAGGTTCTTACTATCTCTTTTCCTTGTGGTCTCAGGGATACGGGGAATGCTTTTTTGAAAAATGACTGGTTTTTTTGATAGTGCGTTATGTATAATTCAGAGATTGAAGAGTCAAACCAAGTGTCTAAGACTCGTTCATCTGCTTTCCATTCTTTTTTAGGGAAATCTGACACTTTTCCGTTGAGTGTTCCTTGGTTGAATACTTCTGCATCTGCGGGAGGAGATGATTTCCAGGGTTCATAGTAATTTCCTTCGGGGGGAAGAGCTATGAGACCGTCAGTGGTTGACCAGAGCGGTATGGGTGTTGCATAGTATCTTCTTCTTGAGATTGGCCAGTCAATGGCGATTGCGTCAATCCATCGGTCTAGAATGAGTTTTGATTCGGGGGCGTAAAAGTCTATTTTATTTATTATTTCTCTTAGATTATCTTTGTATTCGAGTTGTTTGAGATAATATTCGGGCATTTCAATAAATTCTATTTCTGCGCCCGATCGTTCTGAAACGGGGGTTCGGTGCACTATGGGAGCTTGTTTGACTAAGAGCGATTCTTTTTTTAGTTCTTCAGTTATTTTTTCTCTGGCTTCTCTGACCTTGAGACCTTGGAGGATACCTGCGTGGGCGTTCATGGTACCGTCCAAATTTATGGCAATCGTTGGTTTGAGATTCATTTCTCTGAAAAATTGGATATCTGAGATGTCGCCTGCCGAGCACATCATGACTAGACCTGTTCCTTTGTCCATTTTTGCTAGAGGGTGTTCATGTATGGGTACTTCTTTACTAAATATCGGAGTGATTGCTGTTTTTCCTTCGAGATGCTGGTATCGTGTGTCTTCTGGGTTGAAAATGATCATGCCACAGGTGCAGATTAATTCAGGGCGAGTTGTTCCGATGGTTATTTTTTCACCTGTTTCTTTGATTGTGAATATGATATCATTGAAGGTTGAGGGGAGGTCTTTGTATTCTATTTCTGCATCTGCAATAGTGGTTCGTAATTTTGGGTCCCAGTTGTTTATTCTGTTTGCTTCGTAGATGAGACTCTTTCTAAATAGGGAGATGAATGTGCTTTGCGTGAGTGTGCGATAATCGGGGGCGTCTGTTTTGTAGATTGCACCAAGGGCATCTGATTCTTTGTACGATGAGAAGGAGATGCCTAGTTTTGCGAATGAATCGAGCGATTCTATGGATGTTTCTTCGAGCATTTTTTTACAGTGCTCTATAAATGCTTCTTTGCCTACTTTCCAGGGCGTTATGTTGTATTTTTTTTCTGCTGCTAGTTCTATGGGGAGACCATTTCTGTCTAAGCCTAGGGGGAAGAGCACTTCGTGGCCTTTCATTCTTTTATAGCGGGCAAAAAAATCCATATAGCTATAGGTGGCGGCATGTCCTATATGTATGGGGGTGTTAATATAGGGTGGGGGAGTGTCGATCGCATAGATTTTCTTTTTTGTTTTGGGGTTGAAGTTGAACTGCTCTGCTTGTTTCCAGTTTTCGGTTATCTGCCTTTCAATCTCAGGGGACCAGTTTTTTATGTCTTTGAATGATGGAATATTCATAGATGTGATAGGGATGAATAGGTTAAAAAGTTTGAGGTAAAGGTTTAAATAATGAGAGTAAGCGGTCTCTCTATGAGTATGGGAATGAGCATGAGGATGGAGCAAAGGGCTATGCCTGCTTGTGAGCTTAGGCTTGGGTTGAGGCAGTTACTTTCTTTGCAGCTCCAACTTCGTTGTGATGACCACATTCCTTTTCCGATTCGAGGTTTTGAAGGCATGTGTGCAGCTGATGCATTGTTAGTCGAACGAAACTCTCGCGGTGTATTAGTGGGCGGGCTTTCTGAAACGGTGTGGAGCAAACAAAGGACGAAAGGTCAGCTTGAGAAACACAAGGATGTGGATGCGTTGGTGATTGATACAAATTTTTACGTGAATGAGCGATTTGAGGGAGGTATTGATTGGTGGCTTCCTTATTCTGGCATGGTTGATGTACAGACTGATATCTCTTCTGGACACAAGGAGCTTCAGTGGTGGCAGAATGGACATGGAGTGCTGTTGCAGTATGGTATTACCATGAATCTTCCCGAACCTCCTGGTTTATATATCATGTCTCGTGATTCTGTTGTTTCTATGCGTGAGGAAGAAACGTTAGTTATGGCTGAAGGAATGGAGTATGACGAAGATGTTTTGAATGCATTTCGTAATCGGTTTTATAACCGCGTTAAGACGAGAGTTCCTTCGTTTATTGCTGAACGGTTTTCTGGTAAAATCCTGGCAGATCCCTATATAACTCATCCTGGAACAGACTTGGCTGTGTTCGGATATGGAGTTGAGGATTTAGTAGGTATTCGATCGGGTAAGACCCAAGGTACGTGAACGCTACGTTATAGGGTTGAAAAGTAGAGAGGGTTAAAAAAGAAATTATTAGGTGTTGTTAGTCGTTATTATTTCTACTATTTCCTTTGTTGTCAGTACCTGTATTAGTGTTTGTTCTTTTAGATGAGGATCATTTGACCAGATGGAAATGTTCATTTTTTTGGCGAGTGCAAGATAAATGATATCTTTTTCATCACTAATTATATTTTGCATTTCGACTAGTTCTTTCTTTATTTCTGCTACTGGTATAAATCGTATTTTATCTCTTAGTCTCTCTGCAATGGCTTTGAATGATTTTAGATTACTTTTTTCGACGACCTCTTTTTCATATTTTTTTAATTCGTATAGAGCATATTCTGGCGAATATAGCTCCACTTTTATTTTATGTATCAGTTGGCTGGTAAAACTTATAGGATTAGCAATTGAAAAAAGTATGTTTGCATCTACCACTAACTTCATTATTTGATATATCCTTCTTTTTTTAGCCTTTCAGCCATTCCTTTTTTGACTTTTCTTCCCATATCTATTGTCCAGTTAGTAAATTCTTCTTCCTCTTTTATCTGGACTAGCATTTTTTCCTTTAATTCTAATAGTCTGGCCTTTTCCTCTAGTGTTTTTCTAATTAGACCTGACCAGTTTATTTCCTGGAATTTTTCCATTTTCTTTTTCAGTTCCTCGTTTACTGAAAGCGTTATGTTTACCATTTTATGTGTAAATATTATATTATGTGTAAATATTTAAATGTTTCGGTTAGTTTTTTGGTTTATAGAAGATTGGGCGAATGTATTTTAACCATTGTTTTCTTTTGTTATGTATGAATAAAAAGAAGTATTTTTTTGAGGTATTTGAGAAGGCTGAGAGGAAGTTTGGCGGCGTGGAGAAGCGGTTGGCTGGGGAGGGTTGGAGTGAAGGATGGCAGACGTTGATTGCGACTATCATGTCTGCGCAATCGCGAGATGAGACGACGATTCCGATAGCTGAGGCGTTGTTTAGGAGATATGGGAGTTTGGAGAAACTGGCTGATGCTCGTTATAATGATGTGGTGCGAATTTTTAGGAGTTTGAATTACAATAAGACGAAGGCAAAAAATGTGATCGCGTGTGCTCGAATGTTGGTTGATAGGTTTGGAGGGAAATTGCCGATGGCGATTGAAGAGTTGGTTGAGCTGCCAGGGGTTGGAAGGAAGACGGCTAATTTAGTTATTGCGGAGGTGCACGATGGAGATGGAATATGTATAGATACTCATGTACATAGGATTTCAAATGTGCTCGGATTGGTAAAGACGAAGAACCCGACTGAGACTGAGTTTGCTCTTATGAAGATTGCACCCAGGACATATTGGAGTCGGATTAATCGATTGTTTGTATTGTGGGGTAAGTCGGTTGGGGGGAGAGATAGGAAGAAGTTGCTAGCGGCTTTGGAGTGATTTAGGGGTAGAGCTTTTCGAGCGTAATGGATTCAGGCAGCGTTGCTAGTTTTTTGTCTGCGGTTATTAGGGGAATGTTAAGGTATTGCGCTAGGGTAAGATATAACGCATCATATATAGTGAGATTTAATTTTAGCGCGAGTTCTATTGTTTTTTCTCTATGTTCTTTTGTTATCGGTTCTATTTCAAAGTTTAGCTCTTCTAATGCTTCATTCACTTGTTGTAATGTTTCTTTATCTCTTTTCTTATAGCGAAGCGNATTTAATACTTCAAGATACGCAAGCTNGGGAATTACAAGTATGCGGGTTCTTTGTATGTGTTCTTTTTGCAATTGTATNGCCTTTTCGGTATTTTCTTCTTCTGTAAACCATTTTACTATTATTGACGCGTCAATTAATGTCTTTTGTCTCTCCATTCTCTTATTATTTCTGCTCCTGATTTACCTCCATTAAATGTTCCCCTTTTCCTTATATTCTCCATTTTTTTAGCTGCTGTTTCCATTTTCTGTTGATTTTCTCTTTCTAATCTTGCGAGATGGTCGAGCAGCGCCTTTCTCAATAATGCGCTCCAGTTTATGGAGTTATATCTACTCATTTGTTCTTTTGCACCTTTGTCAATTCTAATTGAAATAACTGTTTCGTTCATGTATTACAAGAAGTATTTAAATTTTTCTCTTCTTTTTTTTCGGATGGTGTCTTATGGGAAAAGAACGGGCGGTAATTTTATAATATCTGAGAACAAAAGTTCCCACATAGTGTTTTAGCAAGGTTTTTAATCTATTTTCTTATAAGTTTTATATGGCGACATTTGATGACTTCCAAAAATTGGACATAAGAGTAGGCAAGATTGTAGAAATTGAAGATTTCCATGAAGCTAAAAAGCCTGCTTACAAATTGAAGATAGATTTGGGAAATGAAATCGGAATTAAAAAGTCAACCGCTCAGCTAGTTAAGAATTATACTAAACAACAACTTCAAGATAAATTAGTTTTGTGTGTGGTAAACTTCCCACCTAGACAAATTGGTCCGGCTGTTTCTGAAGTCTTAACTTTAGGTGTTCCAGACAAAAATGGAGAATGTGTTTTAATTGAACCTGAAAGAGACGCTCCTGTTGGTGGTAAGTTATATTAGAAATTACTATGTGAGAAAACTTCACACATATTTATAAATTGGCGGACTTTTTAGTAGTATGCAGTTTTCAGATTATTGGCTGATGTGCAGTTATAGGAAAGGTAGAGACAATGCAAGCAGAAAAGTTCGTTTTCCTGCGGTGGATTCTAGTATGTATCAGCAGTATCCTCTCAGGGGCGAGCATTGTGTAGTGGACATTTCTACACAATACTTATTGGGTAAGTTCAAAGATTTGGAGGGGTTTGCCTTTCCTACGTCACTTTCGTCAGAGGGGGAGGGATTAGTTCGTCTTGTTGCCGTTTTTCAGAAAACTGATGGCACGTCTCGAGTATCCTTACCCTGTGCTTCTGGGTGGAGGTATCCTGTATTTACTGTGCATACGGATAATATTCAATATATGGCACCTGTTAGTTAGTCGATAGCTTTTTATAGGTGTTTTTTCTTGAAACTATATGGCTGATCAGAATATACGAATGCCTGGACCGTTTGGCGGTCTGATGAGGTATGATGAAGAGTATACGAGCAGGTTTATGATTTCACCTGCACAGGTAGTGGTGTTTGTTGTACTGCTTGTTGTGTTTGTTATTGGACTGAAGTTGTTTTTGTAAGTTTATTGCTGTCTTTGAAACCAATCGTATTTGTTTCCTGGTTGTATTTCTTTTTCTGGGAACTTTGTCTGTGGCTCTTGAAATGTGTATGCTATATTATCGGGGTCTATTTTTGGTTTATTTTTTCGTATTAGTCTACCTTCTGCAAATGCAAAATGGCGTAGGGTAGCTGCTAGTCCGATATACCCTAGAATAGCATCTTTTTCGTTTCCTGAAAATAACTCTTTGCCCATATTTTCGAGGGTTTTTCTTGTGTTTTTTGGAAGGATGGCTGATTGTTGTAGTTGTTCTGCTCCTTCTCTTAAGAGCGTTCGTCTTCCTACTATCTCTCCTTTTTGATAGGGGGAGATCATGGCATCCCATGCGGCTTCATACGGGATTATTATTCTTGGTTGTTGGCGGAGGAAGTATACAGCAGAGTTTTGTATGTCGAGGTTTACACCACCTATAATGTCTGCTCGTAGCGCTTTGTCTATTATATCTGGCTCATCTGTTGGTTGGCGGAAATATATTCTTCTTCTTGATTCGGGTATTTCATATTCTAGCATTTTTCTTGAGGGGTTTTTAGGGCGAGCCAGCGCAAGAACCCTGCCCTGCTTTAGCTCGGAGTGAATTGCGCTTGCAGAAAGGCGAGCCATATATTTTTCTATTTAATATGAA